>Ga0209088_10000774_pt1 | contig 21844 bp, 13 predicted proteins | sample S_140625_EF_Meta_FD_187324 | JGI IMG/M metagenome (GOLD analysis project Ga0209088, IMG submission 187324) | Freshwater microbial communities from Lake Simoncouche, Canada to study carbon cycling - S_140625_EF_MetaG (SPAdes) (version 2) | ecosystem: Environmental > Aquatic > Freshwater > Lake ... | reverse complement strand
CATGGTCAGGGGCGCCTGGCAGGCCCTGGCGGGGGAACGTCCCACCCTGGGCAGCCTGCTGCGCTGGGATGGACCGGGATTCCGCCGGGTGTTTGGGGCCTGGATCGCCCTGACCACCCTGCTGTCGATCCCGCTGCTGGTGGTGCTGTTCGTGCTCGCGGGGGCCTTCGGGGTGGCCTGGCTGCTGGAGCGGGGCGGCCTCCAACTCACGGAGGCCAGCCTCGGACTGCCGCTGCTGCTGCTGGGCCTCCTGGTGATCCTGCTGCTGGGGCTGATGCTGGTGGCCCTGCTCTATTACGGCGTGAACCAGCAGTTCATCGCCCAGATCGCCCTGCTGGAGAACCGCACCGGGATGGCCACCGTGCAACGGGGTCGGGGCCTGGTGGATCCCCAGTGGCTGCTGCTGCTGCTGCTGGGGGTGATCAAGCTGCTGCTGCTCGCCATGGGCCTGGTGACCTTCGGCATGGGGCTGATGGTGGCCTGGCCCGTGAGCAGCTGCATCTCCACCGCGGCCTATCGCCATTTGGTGAAAGCGGAGTCGGTCTGAAGAGCCAATCGCCAGCCAAGTCGGGCCGGCGACGTTTATTCAGCAGCCTTCATTCAACAGCCCTAGCGGATCAGCCGAACACCCCGGTGCTCAGCAGCACGAATCCGACCACACCCACCAGGGAGAGCAGGAACTGGGCGAAGCGGCTCACCAGCATGCCGGCCACCACCGCCAGGCCCACCAGTAGGGAGCGCTTCAGGCGCAGCAGGCCGAGGGGCCCCAGGGAGGTGGGGGCACTCAACAGTTCCCCCACGCTGGCCCCCAGCAGCGGCCCCACCAGGGCCCCCACCAGCGGTCCGCCCACCGGCAAGGCGGGCAGCAGCCCGAAGAGGCCCACCATCAGACCGATCGCCGAGCCGATGTAGGCCCAGCGGGTGGCCTGCATCCGGGCCGCCCCCAGCACCAAGCCCAAGGCATCGGCGCCCCAACCCAGCAGCAGCAGCACCCCGGCGAAGACCAGCGTGGGCCAGCCCGTGGCGAAGCCGGTTGCCAGGCACCACACCAGGGCCCCCAGGGGCAGGAGCGCCAGGCCGGGGAGCACGGGGAGCAGGGTTCCTGGAATGGCGATGACCTGGATCAGCAGCGCCCCCCACCAGGCCAGATCGGCCCGGTGCAGCGGCGGCAGGGCCGGATGCCAGGGCAGGGAGGGGAGCTCCAGGCTGACGCCCAGCGGCAGCGCCATGCCGATAGCCAGGGGACGGGCATGCCCCAGGGCCTGCACCAGGACTCCTGGGAGCGGGCTGAGGGGATCGAACGGCAACAGGGGAAGGGTCATGGCAGGCGGCGGGCCACCCGAAGCTTGGCGGAGCGGCTGCGGGGATTGGCCTCCGCCTCCGCCCCATCGGCCACCAGGGGCTTGCGGGTGACCCGCTCCAGGCGCTCGTCGGCCAGGAAGGCGGTCTTGACGCGGCGATCCTCGAGCGAATGGAAGCTGATGATCGCGAGGATGCCACCGGGCACCAGCCAGTCGGGGGCGCGCTGCAGCAGGCGATCGAGCTGGCCAAGTTCGTCGTTGACCGCAATCCGCAGGGCCTGGAAGGTGCGGGTGGCCGGATGGATGCGGCCGCGCCGGGCCGGGGGCGGGAAACAACCGGCGATCACGTAGGCCAGATCACCGCTGCTGCGGCCACTGCCGCTCCAGGGGCGCTCCGCCACCAGGCGCCGGGCGATGCGGCGCGACAGACGCTCCTCGCCGTAGGCGTAGATCAGGTCGGCCAGCTCGTTTTCCTCCAGCCGGTCGATCAGCTCCGCCGCCGTTTCACCGGCCTCCGGATTCATGCGCATGTCCGGCGGGCCATCGCCGCGGAAACTGAAACCCCGGGCCGCCACATCGAGCTGGGGGCTGCTGACCCCCAGGTCGGCCAACACCGCCAGCACGGGCTGGTCCGGGGTGTAGTCGCCGAAGCTGGTGGCCACGATCGTGACGCGATCACCGAAGGGCGCCAGACGCTCGGCGGCGGCGGCCCGGGCGGTGGGATCGCGGTCGAGACCGATCAACTGCAAGCCGGGATGGGCCTCCAGCAGCAGGGCGCTGTGGCCGCCGCCGCCAAGGGTGGCATCGAGCAGCACACCCCGCTGCTCACCCAGCTTCAGGAGCAACTCCAAACCGGCGCAGCCGCCGAGGACCGCCTCGGCCAGCACGGGCACATGGGCAAAGGTCGCGGCGTCCGACACCTCAGAACGCGCTCAGACGGACGACTGGAATGGTTAGGAGGCTGCCAAGACCAACAATTGTAAGGGCGGAAGCCTGTTCCTGCGACTCCCATCACAGCCTTTCGAGCCCTTCCTGGCCTGTCGGGGGGGGGGGTAGCGAATTGCATCGCACTCGCCAGGAAGGGCATAAGGCCGAGGGAGGGATGGCGAGCCAGTGCTACCTTGAGCCATACAAGCCGTGTTGCGGTTATGTCCCCCAACTCTTCAGCGAGTCAGCAAAGGGTTCCTAAGGGCAATAGCTTATTCAGCTTGGATTCGAGCCTTGATCGCAAGGCTTCTAGCCTGATCGTGGCCTGGCAAGCCCTCCTGAGCGGCTGGGCCTCGGATGGCTCCCTCGCCTCGGCCGCCCAGGAGGCCCTCCTACTCCCCGATCAACCTGCCGCCCTCAGCCAAGCCATCGACAGCTGGCGCCGCCGTGATTTCTCCGGCCTGCCCCCCATCCAGCTGTTGGACGGTGCCGCCATGGGCGCTGCCGCTGGCGCCTATGCAGCCAGCACCGGCACCATCTATCTCAATGCGAACTGGCTGCAGCACGCCAGCGACGCGCAGGTCCTGGCCGTGCTCACGGAAGAACTGGGCCATCACCTCGATGCCACCCTCAAAGACAAGGACACCACTGGCGATGAAGGCCAGCTCTTCTCTGCTCTCCTCTTCCATCCAGCGCTCTCCACCCCAGAACGGCAGCTGATCCGACAGGACAACGACAGCGGCTCCATCGTCATTGACGGCCGCCAGGTTGCGGTTGAATTTGCCCTCACCACAACCGCTGCCATCAGCTCCGTCACCGACAACGTCGGTTTGATCATCGGCAGCGTCAGCAACGGTGGCATCAGCGACGACACCACCCTGGCCCTTGCCGGCTCCTACGCCGCCGTGCTCACCACAGGCAAAACGGTGCGCATCTTTGATGGCGAAACCCTCCTCGGAACGGCAACCGTCACGGCCGCCACACGCACCTGGACGTTCACCACGCCTGCCCTGAGCCCTGGCAGCCATTCCTTTACAGCCCGCATTGTGGATCGGGCCGGCAATCAAGGTACTCCTGGCACACCCTTTCTCGTCACGGTTGACCCAGTCCCACCAACCCTGGCGATCACCAGCAGCTCCGCTGCATTGATTGCTGGACAGAGCGCCACCATCACTTTCTCCTTCTCGGAGACGCCCATCGGCTTCAACGCCGCTGACATCTCCACCTTGGGCGGCACCATCAGCGGCCTAGCTGTGACGGTGGATCCCAAGATTTACACCGCCACCTTCACACCCAGCCCCGCCAGCAGCGGCACCGCTTCCATCACCGTTCTCGCCGGCTCCTACACCGATGCCGCTGGTAATTCAGGGGGTGCCGGCACCACGACTGCCCTCTCCTACGACACCCGCATCGCCGTTGACCTCTCCGCCATCGCTGGCGGCAGCGGCGGCTTTGTGATCAATGGCCAATCAGCTAGTGACTTCAGCGGCTACAGCGTAGCGGCCGCTGGTGATGTCAACGGAGACGGGCTCGCCGATCTCCTCATCGGGGCCCCTGAAGCCGCTCCGGCGGCAGGCACTAACGCCGGCCGCAGCTATGTGGTCTTCGGGAAGACGGGCACCAGTGCAATCAACCTCTCAGCCATCGCCGCAGGCAGCGGCGGCTTTGTGATCAACGGAGAATCCTCTACTGACCGCAGCGGCCGCAGCGTGGCTGCTGCTGGTGATGTCAACGGCGACGGGCTCGCCGATCTCCTCATCGGGGCCCGTAGCGCCGATCCGGCGGCGGGCACTTCCGCCGGCCGCAGTTATGTGGTCTTCGGGAAGACGGGTACCACTGCCATCAACCTCTCCGCCATCGCTGCAGGCAGCGGTGGTTTCGTCATCAATGGTCAAGCGGCTGGTGACAACAGCGGCCGCAGCGTGGCTGCTGCTGGTGATGTCAACGGCGACGGGCTCGCCGATCTCCTCATCGGGGCCGATGAAGCCGATCCGGCGGCAGGCTCCCTTGCGGGCCGCAGCTATGTGGTCTTCGGGAAGACTGGTACCACTGCCATCAACCTCTCCGCTATCGCCGCAGGCAGCGGTGGCTTCGTCATCAATGGCCAATCCTCTGGTGACTTAAGCGGCTTCAGCGTAGCGGCCGCTGGTGATGTCAACGGCGACGGGCTCGCCGATCTCCTCATCGGGGCCCGTAACGCCGATCCGGCGGCAGGCACTAACGCCGGCCGCAGCTATGTGGTCTTCGGGAAGACGGGCACCCCCGCCATCAGCCTCTCCGCTATCGCCGCAGGCAGCGGTGGCTTCGTCATCAATGGCCAATCCTCTGGTGACTTAAGCGGCTACAGCGTAGCGGCCGCTGGTGATGTCAACGGCGACGGGCTCGCCGATCTCCTCATCGGGGCCCGTAACGCCGATCCGGCGGCAGGCACTAACGCCGGCCGCAGTTATGTGGTCTTCGGGAAGACGGGCACCCCCGCCATCAACCTCTCAGCCATCGCCGCAGGCAGCGGCGGCTTTGTGATCAATGGCCAATCAGCTGGTGACTACAGCGGCCGCAGCGTGGCGGCCGCTGGTGATGTCAACGGCGACGGGCTCGCCGATCTCCTCATCGGGGCCCCTAGCGCCGATCGGGCGGCGGGCGGTTCCGCCGGCCGCAGCTATTTGGTCTTCGGCAAGACGGGCACCTCCGCCATTGATCTCTCCGCCATCGCTGCAGGCAGCGGTGGTTTCGCCATCAATGGTCAAGCGCGTGGTGACACCAGCGGCCGCAGCGTAGCGGCCGCTGGTGATGTCAACGGAGACGGGCTCGCCGATCTCCTCATCGGGGCCGTTTTTGCCGATCCGGCGGCGGGCACTGACGCCGGCCGCAGTTATGTGATTTTGGGCTCCACTTCCGGCGCCTTCTCCCAGACCGCCTTCGATTGGGTCGGCACTTCCGGCGACGATTTCCAGATCGGCACCGCCGCCAGCGATTCCTTCGCCGCCGGCGCCGGCAACGACACCCTCATCGGCAACGGCGGCGCTGATGTGCTCTACGGCGGCGCTGGCAACGATCGCTTCATCCTCAACGCCTCCAACCTCACGGCGCTCGCCAATCCCTTCGGCTCAGGCGGCAACACCACCCAGCTCGCCCGCGTTGATGGCGGCACGGGTTTCGACACCATCGCCCTCGCTGCCTCGGCCGTCTCCTTCAATCTCGGCCTCGTCGCCAACCAATCCGCCTCCAACACCCAAAACTCCTCACGCCTCTCCTCCATTGAGGCCTTTGATCTCACCGGCTCCGGCAACAACAGCCTCACCCTCGGCCTGGCTGATCTCCGCGACCTGACCGGCTTCAACTGGCTCAACACCTCCACCGCCGCCAGCCTCGGCTTCTCCAGCGGCACCTACACCCTCCCCGGCACCGAGCAGCGCCACCAGCTGCTCATCACCGGCAATGCCGGCGACAGCCTCACCGCCCTCGACGGCTTCTGGAGCAATGCCGGCACCATCACAGGCTCCGGCACCTTGTCAGGCACCTTCAACGTCTGGAACAGCGTCACGGGGCTGGGGCAACTCCTCATCAACACAGCCATCAGCGCCTCTCTTCCCACCCGCATCCCCGTTGAGCTCTCCGCCATCGCGGCGGGCGACGGCGGTTTTGTGATCAATGGCCAGGCCGCTTCCGATCAAAGCGGTCGGTCAGTCGCCAGTGCGGGCGATGTAAACGGTGACGGCCTCGCCGATCTCATCGTTGGGGCTCGTTACGGCGACCCAGCTGGAATGTTAGATGCGGGCCGCAGTTATGTGGTCTTCGGCAAGACCTCATCCGCCGCCATCAATCTCTCCGCCATCGCCGCGGGCAGCGGCGGCTTTGTGATCAATGGCCAGGCCGCTTCCGATCTCAGCGGATATTCGGTCGCCAGTGCGGGCGATGTCAACGGCGACGGCCTCGCCGATCTCATCGTTGGCGCTATCTTCAGCGAACCAGCCGGAAGGACCGGTGCGGGCCGCAGTTATGTGGTCTTCGGCAAGACCTCATCCGCCGCCATCAATCTCTCCGCCATCGCCAGGGGCAGCGGCGGCTTTGTGATCAATGGTCAGAGCGCTGCAGATTTCAGCGGTTTTTCGGTCGCCAGTGCGGGCGATGTCAACGGCGACGGCCTCGCCGATCTCATCGTGGGGGCTCTCAACAGCGACCCAGACGCAGGTGCAGATGCGGGACGCAGTTATGTGGTCTTCGGCAAGACCTCATCCGCCGCCATCGATCTCTCCGCCATCGCCGCGGGCACCGGCGGCTTTGTGATCAATGGCCAGGCCGCTTCCGATGTCAGCGGTCGGTCGGTCGCGAGTGCGGGCGATGTCAACGGTGACGGCCTCGCTGACCTCATCGTTGGCGCTCCTTTGAGCAATCCAGCCGCAGGGCCGGATGCGGGACGCAGTTATGTGGTCTTCGGCAAGACCTCATCCGCCGCCATCAATCTCTCCGCCATCGCCGCGGGCGCGGGCAGCGGCGGCTTTGTGATCAATGGCCAGTCCGCTTTCGATTACAGCGGCAAGTCGGTCGCCAGTGCGGGCGATGTCAACGGCGACGGCCTCGCTGATCTCATCGTGGGGGCTTTCAACAGCGACCCAGCCACAGGGTTTGATGCGGGCCGCAGTTATGTGATCTTCGGCAAGACCTCATCCGCCGCCATCAATCTCTCCTCCATCGCCGCGGGCACCGGCGGCTTTGTGATCAATGGTCAGGCCGCTGACGATGGAAGCGGATATTCGGTCGCCAGTGCGGGTGATGTCAACGGCGACGGCCTCGCCGATCTCATCGTTGGGGCTCGTTACGGCGACCCAGCTGGAAGGGTAGGTGCGGGCCGCAGTTATGTGGTCTTTGGCAAAACCTCATCCGCCGCCATCAATCTCTCCGCCATCGCCGGGGGCACCGGCGGCTTTGTGATCAATGGACAGGGCGCTGACGATCGAAGCGGTGTTTCGGTCGCCAGTGCGGGCGATGTCAACGGCGACGGCCTCGCCGATCTCATCGTTGGCGCTCCCTTCAGCGATCCAGCCACAGGGCCGGATGCGGGCCGCAGTTTTGTGATCTTCGGGTCCACCTCCGGCGCCTTCTCCCAGACCGCCTTCGATTGGGTCGGCACTGCCGCCAACGATTCCCAGACCGGCACCGCCGCCAGCGAATCCTTCGCCGCCGGCGCCGGCAACGACACCCTCACCGGCAACGGCGGCGCCGATGTGCTCTACGGCGGCGCTGGCAACGATCGCTTCATCCTCAACGCCTCCAACCTCACCGCCCTCGCCACCTCCTTCGGGTTCGGCGACAACCTCACCCGCTATGCCCGCGTCGATGGCGGTACCGGCATCGATGCCCTCGTCTTCGATGGCACAGGGCTGAACGTGGATCTGAGAAACATCGCCAACCAGGGCGGTGTCAGCCCCGCCGATTCCTCGCGCCTCGAAGCGATCGAAATCCTGGATCTCACTGGCTCCGGCAACAACGGCCTCACCCTCACCAGCCAAGACGTCGATGACATCACCGGCTTCAACTGGCTCAACAGCGGCAATGCCGCCAGCTACGGCCGAACGGGTGGCACCTACACCCTGCCCAGTACGGAGCAGCGCCGCCAGCTGGTGATCAGCGGCAACAGCGGCGACAGCGTGAATGTGATCGATGGCACCTGGACCAACGCCGGCACCATCACCTTCAACGGAACCTTCGCAGGGCTCTCAGGCACCTACGACGTCTGGAACCGCGGCTTCGAGCAACTGATCGTTCAGAACTCCATCACAACCACAGGGCTGCCTTGAGCGATCCGAGCCACAGCCAGCCAGACCAGATCAACGACCTCTGGCGGCAGCTGCGGTCCGATCCCGCCGATCCCCAAGCCTGGCTGGCCCTCGCCAGCCAGTACGCCGCCGCTGATCTCGCTCCCCAGCAGCACTACGCCGCCCAGCAGCTCCAGCGTCTCCGGCCCGCCTGGCGAGATCGACTGCCGCCGATCAGCCAGAGCGGCCCCAAGCAGGAGCCGGTCCTGCTCCATCCCTCCGGCGAACCGGCCCGGCTCTGGGCCCAGCAGCTCAGCGCCTGGCTCGACACCTGCCCCGGCGACTGGCTCAGCTCGCTCTACCTGGCCCGGCTCCACGAAGGTTCCCCGGCCGATGCACCCAGCGGCGAGCGTGCGATTGAACAGGCCCAACAGCTCGAACCGATCCCCGGCGAATCGCTCCACTGGCTCGGCCTCTGGCGCCTCAACGGCGGCGATCCCCAGGGCGCCATCGCCGCCCTCGCCCAGCTCGTCGATCGCGAGCCCCTGCGCCATGGCTCGATGCTCCACCTCGGCGAGGCCCTGCTGCGCAACGGCAATCGACCCGCCGCAGAAGCCGCCTTCACCAGGGCGTCGTCGTCGAGCAATCCCGCCTTCCTGCGGCTGCTCGCCCAAAGGGTCTACGCGCACAACTACTGGCAGGAGGCCATCGCCGTGCTGGAGCGCGCCCAGCAGCTCGCCCCGGATCAGCTCGACACCCTGCTCGCCCTCGCCCGCCTCCACTGGGAGATCTACGACCTCAGCGCCGCCGAGGGGCTGTGTCGCCGCGTGCTGGAGCTTGATCCCGCCAACACGGAGGTGCCCTATCTGCTCAATGCCCTGCCCGGGCGCCGCGGCGATGCCCGCGCCCATCTGGCGGCGGTGGAGGCCCACTACGCCGAACTGGACGACCCCAGCTCACGCCTGGCCTCCTCGATCGCCATGGCCTCCCTCTATGTCGACGACCGCAGCCCCGAGCAGATCGCCGAGCTGCACCGCACCCTCTGCCAACCGATCGAGGCCGCCCTCAACCCCAACCTCTCCTTCGCCAACGACCGCGATGCCGATCGGCCCCTGCGCCTCGGCCTGGTCTCCGGTGATTTCCACCGCCAGCACCCCGTCAACCTGTTCATGCTGCCCCTGCTGGAGCGGCTCGATCGCCACCAGTTCCCGGTCACGGTGTTCCACACCGGCACCATGCATGACGAATACACAACGCGAGCCCGCGGCGCCGCCCACACCTGGATCGAGGCGGGCAAGCTCGACGACCAGGCCCTCCAGCAGCGCATCCGCGATCAGCAGATCGATGTGCTGATCGATCTGGCCGGCCACACCTCCAGCCACCGCCTCGGCGTCTTTGCCCACCGCGCCGCACCGGTGCAGGCCACCTTCCTGGGCTATCCCCATTCCACCGGCCTCTCAAGCATCGACTGGTTGATCGGCGATGCCGTCGTCTCACCGGCCGAGCACGGCCACCTCTTTTCCGAAGGCATCGCCCAGCTGCCCGGCAGCGTCTTCTGCTGGTCGCCGGTCGACGCCTACCCTTTGCCGCCCGCCAGGCCCGCCGAGGCGCCCTTGGTGTTGGGCTCCTTCAACAACATCATGAAGCTCTCGCCCAGCACCATCGCCCTCTGGAGCGCCCTGCTGCGCGACCTGCCCGAGGCCCACTTGCTGCTCAAGGCGCCCTCCCTCGCCGATGGCTCGGTGATCGAGCGCTTCCGCGCTCTCTTTGCCGCCGAGGGCATCGGCGCCGATCGCCTGACCTTCGAGGGACCGGAGGAACTCGGCAGGATGATGCAGCGCTACGGCGCCATCGACATCGCCCTCGATCCCACCCCCTACAACGGCGGCACCACCACCCTCCAGGCCCTCTGGATGGGCGTGCCCGTGATCACCCTGCTGGGGGGCAATTTCGTGTCGCGCATGGGCGGCAGCTTCCTCTCCGCCCTCGGCCATCCCGAATGGATCGCCACCGATCACGACCACTACCGCGCCATCGCCAGCCAGCTCGCCAGCCAGCTGCCCGACTTGCGCCAGGGGCGCGCCGCCCTGCGCCAGCAGATGGCCAGCAGCGGCCTCTCCGATCTGCAGGCCTACACCACCGCCTTCCAGCACCTGCTGCGCCGCATGTGGCAAAGCCACTGCAGCGACGATGACAGCAGCGGCGACGGCAGCCGGCTGCTGCCGGCAGAAATCTGAGCGCGATGGCCATCCCCCAGCCATGAGCTCCGCTCCTCCCCCCGTGCTGGTGTCCGCCACCAGGGCCGAGGCCGAGGACTTCCCCCACCTCACCCTGCTCGGGCGCTCCCTGCAGTTGCCGGTTCACGGCGGCTGGCAGCCCCAGATCCGCACCGGCAATCGCCAGCCGCTCGCAGAGGTCTACAACCAGGCCATCGAGCAGGCCAATCCGGCCAGCCTGCTGGTCTTCTGCCACGACGATGTCTGGCTGGGGGAGGCATCGCTGATGCAGCCCCTGGAGCAGGCGCTGCAGCGCTTTGATCTGGTGGGGGTCGCCGGCAACCGCTACCTCCTCCCCGGCCACAGCACCTGGTGCTTCAACCCCGTGAGCGGCAGGCTCGATCTGCCGAATCTGGTCGGCGCGATCCACCATGGTTCACCCCAAGACAGCACCCTCTCCGCCTATGGACGGTCGCCGGCCGAGGCCGCCCTGCTCGATGGCGTCTTCCTGGCGGCGCGGGCGGGGGTGCTGCAACAGGCGGGCGTTCGCTTCGATCCCGACCTCGCCTTTCATTTCTATGACCTCGATCTTTGCCGCACCGCCCTGGTCGCCGGCCTCCGGCTCGGGGTCTGGCCCCTGCCGTTGATCCATGCCAGTGGCGGCAACTTCGGCAGTCCCAGCTGGCAGGCAGCCCTGGCCCTCTATCGCCACAAGTGGAAAGATCCTCCTGCTGCCGAGCCCATGCCCGCGCCCCCTCCACAGCGGCGCGCTGGAGCTCCGCCATCGATCCCTTCCCCCCCATCCCTGTCTTCTCCCCACGGCCCCATGACCAACACGCTCAGCTCAGCCAGCGCCGCTCCCCCCAGCTTCGAGATCACCACCTCCCGCCAGCTGCTCGCCTGGATGGCGGAGCAGCACGTCTCCCTGGCCCTCACCACCTATCAAATCGGCAAGTTGTTCTCCCTTGGCCTCAAAGCCAACGGCGAACTGGCCGTGTTCGAGCGCACCTTCAACCGCTGCATGGGCCTCTGTTCCAGCGGCGATGGCAACGGCTTCTGGCTGAGCAGCCTCTACCAGATCTGGCGCTTCCAGAACATGCTCAGCCCCGGTGAACAGACCGACGGCTACGACCGCCTCTATGTCCCCCAGCTCAGCTACACCACCGGCGACTGCGACATCCATGACATGGGCGTCGATGCCGACGGCCAACTGGTGTTCGCCAACACCCTCTTCTCCTGCCTCGCCACCACCAGCGCCACCCACAGCTTCCGGACCCTCTGGCAGCCCCCCTTCATCTCACGCCTGGCGGCAGAAGATCGCTGCCACCTCAACGGCCTGGCGATGCGCGATGGCCAACCCGCCTACGTGACCGCCGTCAGCAACTCCGATGCCGCCGATGGCTGGCGCGAGCGACGCCGGGATGGGGGGCTCGTGGTCGATGTCGAATCCAACGAGATCGTGGCCGGCGGCCTCTCGATGCCCCATTCCCCCCGCTGGTATCAGGGTCGGCTGTGGCTGTGCAATTCCGGCACCGGTGAATTCGGCAGCATCGATCTCGCCACCGGCGCCTTCGAGCCCATCACCTTCTGCGCCGGCTACCTCCGCGGCGTGGCCTTCCACGGCGATTACGCCCTGCTCGGCACCTCCAAACCCCGCCACAACAAGACCTTCTCCGGCCTGCCCCTCGACGACGCCCTCGCCCAACGCAACGTCGAAGCCCGCTGCGGCATCCAGGTCGTCGATCTGCGCAGCGGCGATGCGGTCCACTGGATCCGCTTTGAGGGCCTTGTTGATGAGCTCTACGACGTGATCACCCTGCCCGGCGTTCGCAACCCCTCCCTGATCGGATTTGTGAGCGATGAAATCCGCCGCTTGATTTCCATCGAGCCCTGATCGTCCGGCTGGTGCCCAGCCTTCCCCTCGCCGGCGGCTCCTCAGTGGAAGGGTGCCGTGGGATAGGGCCGTAGATCCACCGGCTCAATCTTCAGCCAGGCGGTGCTGTTCTGCACCCGCGCCTTGCGCTCCACCATGTGCATCAACGTGTAGCGGCTGTTGCGCACCTGCTCCCGCAGCGCCTCCTGCTGCTCGGCGGGGGTGGCGCTTAGCAACATCAGCGGCACCTTGCCCGCGTTCAGCTGGGGCACCAGCAGCTCCAGCAGCGCATACGACGGAAACGAGGTCGACGCCGAGTCGATGAACACCGAACTGCTGGCGGCCATCTGCGGCAGGAAGTGCCCCAGGATCGCCAGGATGTCGTTCGGCCCGTGGCGGAAATCGGAGAACAGCAGATCCAGCTTCTGCCCCATCGCCGGATAGGGCGGCATCGCCCGGCCAATGAACTCCAGATGGTTCCCCAGGCCGAACCGCGCGATCAGATCGGCCATGTAGCCGGCGAAGTCCAGCGCCCGCTGCTCAGGTGTGAACAGCTCGGCCGAATGGCCCAGGATCTCGGGCCAGTCCTGGCCGTTGTCGATCGTCCAGATCTTGCCGGCACCGATCTCCTTCAGCGCCTGGGCCACCCACAGCGCCGTGACCCCCAGCCCCGTGCCCAGCTCCACCACGTTCAGCGGCGCCTGCATCTTCACCAGGGCATAGAGAAATACCGGCCAGTCCTCGGTGCCGTAGACCGGCCCGAGCCGCTCGCTGAACACCTTGAGCTGGGTAAACACCTCGGCGGCCCTCTGGGCATCCGCCCCCGTCTGGCCATCCGCTCCAGACGGGGCCTCCCCTGCGGCGGCGCCCCTGCTCAGATCATCGGGAGAGATGAAGGTCAAGGCGCTGCAGGCCGATCAGAGCAGCCATCATGGAGCGGGAGCCTGCGGAAACAGATCGAACGCCAGGCTCAGGCGCGGTTGATCACTGGAGAACGGCACGGTGTGGTGCCAATGCCAGGAGGGAAAGATCACCAGCAGTCCGGGTTCCGGGGTGATGCCGTGCGGCGGCAAGGGTTGCGTCAGCGGGAAGAGCGGGTCTGGCACCCCGAAGCACAAATTGCCTGCCTCATCGTCAACACACTGCACCACCTCGGGCACGGCTGCGTAGTACACCGCACTCAGAAGCCCGCCGGGGTGAATGTGGGGTGTCTCGTAGCCGCCCTCATGCATCAGCACCGCCCAGCCCCGTAGCTCGAGGGCTCCGTCGATCAACCGACCCAGCGGATGGGGCCGCTGGCGCAGGGCATCGAGGCTGCCGCGCAGACGCTCCAGGATCCACCAAGCCAGCGGCGGGATCGGACCCGAGGCGTTCTCCAGCAGGTTCTCGATCCGCCGCCCGTTGTGGGTCGCCTGCCCGCTGTACTCTCCCAGGTCCGGGTGCTCGCGCACGTAGGCGAGGATCGCCGCGTTGAAGGCCGCCACGCTGTCCCAGCCCTCCGGCGCCTGCTCCAGCCGATGGGCGCTCAGCCAAGCCCGGGTGTCATCCAGGGGCGCCGCCTCCGGCTCTCGCCCAAGGTTGCGCAGGGCGATGCAGCGCAAGGCCAGGTCATAGCGGTCGTGCGGCCGCTGCAGGCGGTGGGCCTCCACCCGCTCCAGGGCCTGCCCCGCGGCGCCGCGCTGCAGATGCAGGCCCACCAGCGCCTGATGGGCCGCGTCATCGCCGGGCTGGAGGTCCAGGGCCTGCCGCAGGCTGGTTTCTGCCTCATCGCAGCGGCCCTGCACCAAGCGCACATGGCCGAGGTGGTAGTGGGCCAGCGGCAACTGGGGCCAGCGCCGGGCCAGGGCGCCATAACCCTCAGCCGCGGTCTCGAGCCCGCCGAGGTCCTGCTCGAGCAGCCAGCGGTTCAGCTGCACCAGCGGCTCGTCCGGCAACAGGGCACTGGCCTGCAGGGCCAGCGGCAAGGCATCAGCACTGCGGCCCAGCACCCGCAGCAGGCCGGCCAGATTCACGGCCACATAGGGATCCTGCGGCGCGAGGCTCCGTGCCTGATCGAGCGCCTGCAGGGCCAACCGATAGTGCTTCTGCTCCAGCGCCGCGATCCCCAGCCCAAGCCAGCCCTGCACCACGCCGGGCTCGGCACGCACCAGTTGCCCAAAAGCCTCGGCGGCCTTCGACCACTGCCGACCCTGCAGGGCCCGCTGCCCCGTCTGGAGCAGGGTTTCGCTGCCGCATGGGCCGCTCATTGATGGGGTGCTGCCGGACACGAACGCTCAGCCTCAGCCTGGAGGGCTTCGGGAACTTGGAGACCCTCAGCCTCCCGCTGCCAGCCAGGCCTCAAGGTCGGTGGAGCCCTCGAAATCAAGCAGGGCCTCTGCCAGGGCCTCCAGCCGCGCCAGCGGCAGGGCTCGAATGCGGGCCTCCTGCTGTGGGTTCAGCTCACCACAGCGGCGCCGGAGCTGACGCAACGCCACCGAAAGCTCGCCTTCCTGGCGGCCTTCCTGGCGACCTTCCTGGCGACCTTCCTGGCGGCCTTCCTGGCGGCCTTCCAGACGACCCTGGCCAAAGATCTCGCGGTACGCCACGCTCTGGGTGAAGTCTTCAAGGGTGATGCCGCCCATGGCGCAGAGCTCCTCTAGCGATCGTCCGTTAAACCTGGTGATCAAGATAGCGGCGATCACATCCTCCAAGGCACGGGCATCCGTCGTGCCGGCCACGTGCTGACGAATGGCGGCGCTGCTGGCTGGCACCTGCTCCTCCGGCTGCACCAGGAGCGCCAGGGCGCGCAATAGGGGCGGTGCCGTGGGGTCATCCGCAGCAGGCTGCAACTCAATCCAATGCACCCTCTCCCGCACAAACTCCGCCACCGCCTGTGGCCGCCCGAAGTTGAGCTCCCGGTGGGGGCAGATCACCACCACCCGCCAATGGTCAATGCGGGCCTCCTGCTGCAGCCAGCGGCCACTCTCCGCATAGAGCCGCCGCAGGAAGGTCGGATCGGCGGCCATCTGGGCCTCCAGGATCACCGCCGGCAGCTCCGGCCGCTGGGGCGGTGGCAGAAACAGCCCATCCAACCGGTATTCCCGCTCCTTGAGCACCGGTGCCGAGAAGCAATATCCGCCGGCATCGGCCGGAAGGTCTCCCTGGAGCTGCAGGATCAAGTCGGGCTGGTTCTGGAACACCCATTAGAAGAGCTTGTCGCTGACGCTCACGGCTGCACACCCCGACCACCGGCTCGGCTCAGGATCTCACCTCTGGGACAGGCTCGTGGTGCGGCAGGGTTCACGCCAGGCCAGCCATGGGACGAATAAGGCCAGCGAAGACAGGCCAGATCACATCGCAACCCCGTCCACCCGCAAGACCCGGACCAGGCATGGGGCTGCAGCTGGGTTGGTCCGCCGCAGGCCAATCGGGCCCCGGGGCAGCCAACCATCCCGCAAAGCATCCCTAGAATCTGCCGCAGCCATCGGCCCCGGCCACCCATGACCCAGCTGGAGACGCGCACGGAGCCGATGGTGGTCAACTTCGGCCCCCATCACCCCTCGATGCACGGGGTGCTGCGGCTGGTGGTGACCCTGGACGGGGAGGACGTGGTGGACTGCGAGCCGGTGATCGGCTACCTGCACCGCGGCATGGAGAAGATCGCCGAGAACCGCACGAACGTGATGTTCGTGCCCTACGTGAGCCGCATGGACTACGCGGCCGGCATGTTCTACGAGGCGATCGTGGTGAACGCCCCCGAGCGGCTGGCCGACATCCCGGTGCCGAAGCGGGCCAGCTACATCCGCGTGATCATGCTGGAGCTCAACCGGATCGCCAACCACCTGCTCTGGCTTGGACCCTTCCTGGCCGATGTGGGCGCCCAAACCCCCTTCTTCTATATCTTCCGCGAACGGGAGATGATCTACGACCTCTGGGAGGCGGCCACCGGCCAGCGGTTGATCAACAACAACTTCTTCCGCATCGGCGGCGTGGCGGTGGATCTGCCCTGGGGCTGGCTCGAAAAGTGCCTCGACTTCTGCGACTGGTTCGGCCCCAAGATCGATGAATACGAGAAGCTGATCACCAACAACCCCATTTTCCGCAGGCGGATTGAGGGCCTCGGCGTAATCACACGGGAGCAGGCGATCAACTGGAGCCTCTCGGGTCCGATGCTGCGGGCCTCCGGCGTGCCCTGGGACCTGCGCAAGGTCGACCACTACGAGTGCTACGACGACTTCGAGTGGGATGTGGCCTGGGAGAAGGAGGGCGACTGCTTCGCCCGCTACCGGGTACGGGTCCAGGAGATGCGCCAGTCGCTGAAGATCCTGCGGCAGGCCTGCACGATGATTCCAGGCGGCCCCACCGAAAACCTGGAAGCCCGCCGCATGGCCGAAGGCAAGGGCGGCGAATCGTATGGCTTCGATTATCAGTACGTGGCCAAGAAGGTGGCTCCCACCTTCAAGATTCCCGGTGGTGAGCTCTACACCCGCCTCGAATCCGGCAAGGGCGAGATCGGTGTGTTCATCCAGGGCAACGACGATGTGACCCCCTGGCGCTTCAAGATCCGCGCCGCCGACCTCAACAACCTCCAGATCCTGCCCCACATCCTCAAGGGGGCCAAGGTGGCCGACATCATGGCCATCCTCGGCTCGATCGACGTGATCATGGGCTCGGTGGATCGCTGAGCAGCGAACCGCAAGCAGCTGGCAGCGCCTGATGCCGCTCTCCACCCCCTCCAGCTGGCTGCAGCTGCAGCGCAGCGTGCGCTTCGGCGACACCGACGCCGCCGGCGTGATGCATTTCCACCAGCTGCTGCGCTGGTGCCACGAGGCCTATGAAGAAAGCCTCGAGCGCTTCGGCCTGCCGGCCGCCTCGGTGTTTCCCAGGCCGGAGTGGGCGGGGGAGTCACCGGAGGTGGCCCTGCCGATCGTCTACTGCCAGGCCGAATTCCGGCGCCCGCTGGTGGTGGGCGACCAACTACAGATCAACCTGCGGCCCGAAGCCCTCGGGCCCGAGGGCTTTGAGGTGAGCTACAGCTTCGAGCGCGAGGGGAAGCCGGTGGCCCAGGGCCTGACGCGCCATCTGGCCATCGCCGCCTCCGAGCGGCAACGCTGTCCGCTGCCGGAGAGCATCCGGCGCTGGCTGGAAGCCTCGGGGCTCGGCGAAGGGGTCCGACCGCTCTAGCCGTGGCGTGCCACCGGGGAGCATGGCATCGGTGAACGCACCGCCGACTAGCCAGACCTTGCGCTGCCTACATCCGGTGGATAGGGTTGATCAGTCAAAACGCTTGCAGCGGTGAATCAAGACGGCCGCGATGAAAGTTGGCCGAGGTGGATCAAGCAACTGTTCCGATCACTCAGTGGTAACCCCAGCCAATTCACCCCTGAAGAGAGGCACCTGTCCCAGCTGGCCCATGTGGCCGCAAGCCTCTCGATTCTGATCCTCTGGTGGGCCTTTTTCCAACTGGTTCATGGCGTGTCCATGGCGCGGTACCAAGAATGGCAAATCTGCGAGAACAACCTCAGCCCAGCCAATGGCACCCAGATCAGCCTGACCAAACAACAAGCTCAGATCAACGGGATGATCGACGCCCTCAGAACAACAACACCATCCCAGAAAGTACGCCTACGCCAACAAATTTCCGAAATCATCCGCATCCTTGATTCGGATTGCCAGGCGCATCTGTTTTTCGCCTCCCAACGGATGGCCCTCGGGTTGAGCGGAACGGTAGCTGCGATTGTACTGACTGTTACCTTTGGCCACACGGCGTCGAAAGGCTTACAGCAGTCTAATCGATTGACCCTCAACCTAGGTGGCACTGCCCTGATTGCGCTCACAACCATCGCCTCGATAGGCACTTTTTTCAACGACTCGAACAACTCGCCACGAACCGGCGCCTTATATCTAAGGGCGCGAACTCTATTGAATACATTTGCCACCGATCTCGTCAATGCCAGCACCTCCATCGCCACCCCTGCCGAACTGGATGCCTGGATGAAGGCCAAGGATCAGGCGATCCAACCCCTGCTGTTGATCCAACTCAACTTCAACGACACCCCGATGGATGAGGCCGTGACCAAAGATCTCCCCAGCACCCCGGTAGCACCGCTGCCGGCAGCGCCGGCTCCCCAGCCAGCCGCCGCGGCCCAACCCTGAGCGCAGGGCCTTGTGAAGAGCGAGCGGGAGCGATGACAAGCGGGGAAGCCCTGGCCAAGCTGCGCCCAGCGCCCCATCCCTGAGGTCCCGCCCCCAAGCCCATGGCAGTTCTCCCCTCCCAACGTTCCTGGCTCCGCTCCCTGCGGCTACTGCTGCTGGCCCTGGGGGGGCTGGCCCTGCCCGCCTCCGCCCAGGAACTGGCCCAGGGCGCCGCCGATACCTGCCGCACCATGGGGCCCCAGGCGGTGATGGGGATCTGCGCCATCACCCTGATCGGCACCTTCACGGCTCTGATCACCATGCGCCGGCGGCTGGGGAAGGAGGGTTGGTCGTTGGCCAATGCCCTCTCAGAACCCACCCGGCTCACGATTCCGATCGACCCCCGCTGGAGCCAGTCCCAGGGGGATGACCAGGCGGACCAAGGCGGAACTGCGGGGATCAGTGCGGTGGGGGTGGGATCCGCCAAGGAGGGGCCACCGGCGGCCCTCACGATCTTGGAGGCCAGCAGCAGCCGCCTGATCGCCATGGTGGGAATGGTGGTGATCCTGCTGACCTACCTGGGATTCGGCATCTTCTCGCTCTACACCTTTGGGCTCACCTGCCAGATGCCCGCCTCCACAGCGGCGGTCACCAGCTTCCTCTACGCCGGCCTCACCCTCTTTGCGCCCTACGCCGCCAACAAGGTGAGCGGCATCCTTCAGCCGATGCTGGGCAGCAAACCCCTGCCGCCGCCGGAAACGGCCGGCACGCGGCTGCCCCCCCAGGCCGGCGGCGGGCTCAGGTCCCTAGCCGCGATGGCACCCCCCCTTGCCGCAGCGGCGCCCGCGGCGCCCAGCGCCGGGAATGGGGCCGGTGACGCCGCCGCCCAACGCGCAGCCGCCCCGGCAGCCGCGGCCGTGGGGCATGGTCTTCCCCAGCCGGCGCACCGGGAGGGAGTCGGCACCACCTCCGGCATGGGGGCTGCCACTGGGGTGGCGGCGGCTCCGCCACGAAAGCCGAGCGGCACCCCGCCAACCCACCGAACGTTCCCGGTGGCCCACCCACCCGTGGAAGGGCTTGCAACGGCCAAGCGCACCACCCCCTCCAGCGGGGCCGGCGATCCCGATGCCGCAGCGGTGGCGCTGATCGCCGAGTTCGAAGGATTCGTCGATCACGCCTACCCCGATCCCGCCAGCGGCGGCGAACCGTGGACGATCGGCTATGGCTTCACCAGCCTCCAGGGCCGGCCGGTGCGACCCGGCGACACCATCAGCGAGGCGGAAGCGAAACAACAGCTGGCCAGTGGCGTTGAAGCCTGCGGCAAGCACCTCGCCGGCACCATTCCCGACTGGGCCGCCATGGCCGCCGACCAGCGCTGCGCCCTGATCTCCTTCGCCTGGAACCTCGGCGAGGACTTCTACGGCAGCGATGGCTTCAACACGATCAGCGAACGGCTCCGGGATCACGAATGGGCAGAGGTTCCGGCGGCCCTGGAGCTCTACTGCGATCCCGGCAGTTCGGTGAGTGCCGGCCTGCTGCGGCGCCGGCAGGCGGAGGGCGCTCTCTGGCGTCAGGGCATGGCCAGCGCGTCCGTCGCCAGGGCCGGCACGGCGAGCGCGAGCGCAACCGCAACCGCCGGCAGCGCCGACCGGGCGGCCAAGCCCAGCAGCGGCGCCCATCCCAATCCCCTCAACGTGCGCTGGTACGACCAGCTGGCCATGAACGACGGCCAAGGCTGGCGCGACTGCTTCTCCGCCAGTTCCGCCATGCTCGCCACCTACTGGGGCAAGGAGCCGAACGAGGACGACTACAACAGCCTGCGCCAGTGCTACGGCGACACCACCAGCGCCGAAGCCCAGCTGGCGGCCCTGCGCCACCTGGGCCTCCAGGCCGAATTCCGCACCGACGGCACCCTCCAGACGCTCCGGGATGAAATCGACGCCGGCCGGCCCGTGGCGGTCGGCTGGCTGCACCATGGCCCGTCATCGGATCCCGGGGGCGGGGGCCACTGGACGGTGGTGATCGGCTACGACGAAACCGGCGTGATCATGAACGACCCCTACGGCAGCTGCGACCTGGTGAACGGCGGCTACCCGCAGAACCACAACGGCGCCCGCCAGCACTACTCCTTCAAAAACTGGGAACCGCGCTGGCGGCCCCAGGGCAGCGGCGGCTGGTATCTCACCTGCCGGCTGTGAAAAGGCCGGCGGGCCCGCAGGATCAGAGCCCCAGCAGCCGGAACAGGGAACCGGCGTTGATCACCGGGCCGATCGGCGCCAGGGCATCGGAGAGGCCGTCGGTGGCCTTGGCCCATCCATGGCGGTCGACCACGATCACATCACCCTGCTGCAGGGGTGGGTTCTGCACCGAACCGAGCGGGGCGGCCGGATTGAAGCGGATGGTCGCCTGCTTGATCGTGCCGGAGGGAGACAGTCGGAGCAGGCGCACGGTCTGATCATTGGCGCGGCGGGTCAGGCCGCCGGCGGTAAGCAGGGCGCCGGAGAGGGGGCTGTTGGCCTTCACATTGAGGGTGCCGGGCTTCAGCACTTCGCCCACCACGTTCACCGCGATCGTGTCGGGGGCGAAGGTGGAGGAGGCGATGGCGAGCAATTCCGTTTCGCTGAGGTTCTCGGCGCGGGGAATCGTGATGGTGTCGCCGTCGTAGAGGAGCGGGTTGGTGACGGGCCCGCTGCCGGAGAGCACCTTGAGGAAGTCGAACTGATAGGTGCGCACGGGGGATCCCGGACCGCCGCTGGGGCGCTGCACGGTGAGGCGGCGGAGATCGCCGTAGGCCGTGAGGCCTCCGGCCCGCTGGATTGCATCGAGGAGGGTGGGGGCGCCGCTGGTTTGAATCACGGTGCTGGGGGAACCTCCCGGGCCACTGCTGCTGAGCTGGTTCGCTCCCCCCTTGCCGATGCTGTAGAGCCCCGGACGCTGCACCTCGCCGCTCACCGCCACCCGCACCGGGCGCGCCTCGACCAGATCGAGGTACACGATCGGCCGCCGCAGGATCGTGGCGTAACCGGCGGTGATGCGCCTTCGGGCCTCATCGAGGCTCAACCCCCAGACCGGCACGCTGCCCAGCCGGGGCAGGTTGAGGGTGCCATCGCTAAGGACCTCGGCGACGGTCTCGTAGCCCTCCATCCGGAAGACAGCCATCTTGAGTTTGTCGCCCGGACCCAGGCGGTAGCGGAGGTTGGCCGCCAGGCCCGGGTCGATCGACGACGCCGCAGGCGGCTTGGTCGCGGCAGGCCGCGAGGGGTTGGGGGCCTTCTGGGCGGCTTGGGCCACGCCGCTGCCAGCGGGCAGCCCCACCAGGGCCATCAGGCCAATGGAGCCCCAGCGGATCCCTGCCGCCAGCAGGTGCTCACCCCAGCGTGGTGTGGATGCCGGGCCGGGGGACATGCAGGCAGGGGCTGACAACGTGAAAGGAGTTTCCCACGGCTGCGCAGCTCCCCCAAGGCCCGGGGATCAGGGCGCCCCGCTCAGCTGCAGGGCGCGCCGCCGTCCCTCCGCGGCCAGTCGGTGCCGGGCGCCGGAATCGCCGATCAGCCACTCGATCGCCTCCAGCCACTCCTGTTGGCCATCCCCGAGCAGCAGCCCATCGACGCCCGGACGGATGAAGCCTCGGTAGGGGGCGCGATCGGAGTAGAGGCC
>Ga0209088_10000773_pt1 | contig 21866 bp, 13 predicted proteins | sample S_140625_EF_Meta_FD_187324 | JGI IMG/M metagenome (GOLD analysis project Ga0209088, IMG submission 187324) | Freshwater microbial communities from Lake Simoncouche, Canada to study carbon cycling - S_140625_EF_MetaG (SPAdes) (version 2) | ecosystem: Environmental > Aquatic > Freshwater > Lake ... | reverse complement strand
AACCAAAAAATACAATGACTTTTTAGATGCGATTTTTTCAGCATATCCCTCAGCTATCACGAATGGCAGTACTCAATTAGGTGATTGGGTAGAATATACGGCGAAGTATAGACAATGAAAACATTAAGAATATACGGAGATAGTTTTGGTTCCAGCTATAGTGACCCGAGTATACAGTCATGGACAGTCATGCTCAAAGAAAAATTACAAATACCACTAGTCAATAAAGCTGTTGGGGGAGGAAGTACCGAATATGCTGCCCTGCAATTTGTCAATGATGCCCAACATAATATTATCGGTGATGATGATATTGTCATTTATATACCTAGTACTAAAGGAAGATTACATTTTGATTTTCAAATTTCAAATCATCCAGAAACAGCCGGGGGGTATTGCCACGGCCCTGACACAAGACCACATATTGACAATAGCTGGTACTATAAGAGTAAAGAACATATAGAATGGTGGATGGTTAATGCATCTCACGCAGTAATTTCCATGAACTTTGAAAGTTATGTGCATCTAATAAGCAATGTAGCAAGGTCAAAACCAAATGCTACGTTTATAATGATAAGACATATAAATTGGGATCACCATATTCCTAATATTGTTCATCCTAGTAATTTTTTAATTCCTCCCGTATTGTTCACCGACATTACATCAAGAGAAATTATCGGAGGGTACGAGTACCGAGACTTTGTAGAATTTACTAAATTTGATCCTAGAGCCAATCACTTAACTGTTCCTAATTTAAAAATATTGGCTGAGTTAGTATACGAAACTATCAATACAAAATCTATAGAACATTTTACAATGGATAAATTTAAAACTAACATAATTAAAAAAATAACTTCTACCGAACAATACTTAGATTATGTTAATCAAGGTTATTTAGATTATATTAATCTTATACTCAAAAATTTAACAAATCTATGATAAACAAAGACGCATTTTCAAACGGACAAGTGGATAGTAAGTTATGGCTATGCCGTGAGCTTGAGAATTTAGGCTGGGATAGTAAACTAACACATATATACGCTGGCTGGTACGGTATAACTGGATTCTTACTATTAAGTAGAGAAAAGTTTATGGTTGATCGTATTGAAAGCTATGACTTAGATCCCATGTGTGAACCGGTCGCTGATATGATAAATGAAAATTGGGTTATTAAGGAATGGAAGTTTAAAGCATATACAAAAGATTGTAATATAGCATTGCCTGGAAACCCGGATCTAATAATTAACACCAGCACTGAGCATTTTGACTCTATGGATTGGTTTAATAACATTCCTAGAGGAACTAGAGTTATACTTCAAGGCAATGATATGCCGCATGATGACCATGTAGTGCATTCAGCTACATTAGAGGATTTTATTGACCATTATACACTAACAAGCATTGATTACTATGGTAGTTTGGACTTTGTGTATCCTGATTCACAGTTTACTCGTTACATGATAATTGGAGTTAAGTAATGGCATTACCAACAATAGAAGAAGTAAAGCAACTTGATGATAGTTTAACACATGTTACTTGGATTATTAACAACATCTGCCCAAACACTTGTGTATATTGTCCTCCAACAGTACATAACGGTTCCAATCATAATTATGATTGGGACAACGCTAGGCGATTTCTACACTTACTATTCGAACGACACCAAAAACTGCATTTTTCTATTGGGGGCGGAGAACCTAGTATGAGTACATTCTTTCCCGAATTAGTCAAGCTGATATATGATGCTGGACACACTATTACTTTGACATCAAATGCATATAAAAGTCAGGGCTATTGGCAAGAAGTCGCCCCCTACATTAATCAAATATGTTTTAGTTACCATCCAGAATTCTCCACAGAACAATATTTTAAAAATGTCTTATCAACGGCAGTCGTAACCCATGTGACTGTCCGTGTAATGATGCTGAGTTCACACTGGGATAAGTGTGTGGCAGCATACGAACGGTTGCTAGAACATGACACATACAATATGGAAGTTGTGCGAGTGTATGAGTGGGGAAGAAACAATGGCAGCGACTTATACACAGAGGGACAAATCAAATGGATGGATAACATAAAGCCTCGTTACGTCAATCCCAACAGTCCTCATCGTAACAAAACATGGGTCAATACCACAGCTAACTATTATTTTGATGATGGCACAATGGCTCACAGTAGGGATGTAGTATACTATATTAATCGTGGACAAACCAACTTTAAAGGATACGAATGTGATCTAGGATTACGAAGCCTATTCATCAGTGCCCTAGGTGAAATTAAACGTGGCAACTGTATGGTAGGTGGTATTATTGGCAGTATCAATGAACCAGATCTAATACAATGGCCAACTGAATCTATTATTTGTCCATATAATATATGCAATTGTTCAAGCGATGTTAATATCAATAAGCGTAGAATACCAATAAAAATACTTAATATTAAGTAATTACCAACCTTCTTGTCTACGTATTATATCAATTTCACGAATCATAATACCTTGATTGTGCCAGTTACTATGATAATGTCTCTTGAAAAACTTACTGGCATTTTCATCTAGCATTACCATGGGTAAATCTAATTGATCACTCAACTCAGGTGAAATACGTGCCAATATATGCTCTGGATTATGTCCATCTATTGTATCATATATTAATTTTAATGCGGCAAAATCTTGTACCTGACGGTAATCCCACGAAGGAGTGACCATAAGCATGTATGTACCCATACGTGCGCCTAACATGGCCCATATTCCATTATCAACATCTCGGCCTACATTATGCCAAATTGTTAAATGATCAAGATTTCTATGGTTGATTCTATTCTTAAATTCCGATAGTGCGGGTCTAGCCCCTCGATTTAAACACATCTTTACACCTTCGCGAAACCCGGCTCGCCATGCTTGGAAAGGTGTCGCGTTAGGGTACGTGGTGCTATAACAATCATGCATCGCCCAATAATTTGGGTAAAAACAAAACTCTACATCATTTTCCAAAGTACCATCGGTATTTTCATGTGTACGCATCTCGTTAACAAAAGTTCGCGTCCATGAACTAATACCACCATTGCCGTACATTAGTCCATTAATTTCATTAATAGCACGCCAGCGATATACTGCATGTTCCCATTCAGAATCTACAAATTCAAGCGTTAGATCAAAGAAATCCTCTTCGGGCATATTATCCCCGTCAATTAATATAAATCTTTCTGTTTCGCTAGCAGCAGCAGCAGCTTTGTGTGCCGCATCTGAACCATCAACACCATCGACACGTTTGGCCCATGGCACTATATTTTTAATATCAACCCAAAACTTTTCTTTCTGTGGTTCATCGTAAGTTAGGTAAATTACATCTAAATCTGCAATATCTATTTGTGTCGTCATACTAAATTCCATTTTTTATTGGGTAATTTTTCATCAACTACAATACTTACATCCTGTGGGTGACATGGTACTCCATACTCTGTAGGAGTTAATTTTGTTATTGCGCTACTAGTATCAAGTGTTACTAACTTACCATCAATGACTCTAATATGAGTATGTGGTGTATTGTAAGTAGTCTGATCAATATCTATATAATTGCCCGGTAAATCTTCCTGGCTAAAAAATAATGGAAAACCCTGCTCGTCATGGTATAATCGGTAGAATGTAGCCCGTATTTCCATTGGTTGTAATGCTGCCCAAAATTCTTCTTCAGTCATCATTGGGTAATGTTCCGTTGCTGTGTTTGTTGCGTTTTTGTTCAACATCTTGCATGGCACGTTGCTCTTGCATCGTTCGTTCATCAAAAAACTTACGAGGATTACCACATGCAAAACAATTTGAGTTACCGCAGGTCACACCAGATACTTTATGATACCGATGCGGACTTTCGTGCGCCGCTACACCAGGTGTGCCATAATCCGGAAATGAATGAGCTTTACGAATACTCATTTGTCTATTAATGTGATTTTCTTTCTGTCGCTGACGTTTGCTGTGTTTAATTTTATCGGTGTCATCACTCATTTGCTAACTCCTTTACATAATAGTGTACTAGCCCCCATTGTGCTACCGTATTAATTCTAACACCGGGATTAGTTTTTTCGTACACCAATTCCTTACTCCAATCGTCCGACGTAATGGTGATCATATTTTTTTTCATATGAACAATGGTTGGACCCAACCCTTCGGGTAATATTACGTTCTCCATGCCCATTACAACAGCAGTCATTGCATAAACTACATCAGTAGTGGCAACTTCATCAGGAAATTTTAATAAGGGCTTATACTTTTCCCAATTTTCAAACATATCACGCACTATCTTAAAAAATTCTTCTGCTGTATCACTTACCTTCCAGTATGTGATGGCGTTGTAGACATCAGGAAGGGCATTATTATCAAATATTTTACGATAAAACCTTGATTTACCTGCGTTATCATAAAAATCTCTGCATCCTTGGCTAATAACTACATCACGAGTAGATAATAAATCCCACCAGTGATCAATAGGACCTGCACACCACATATCAGCTTCTAATTTAATAGTATGTTGGTATGGACTTACTGCGTAACATTGCCAATCATTAGCATAACCACCAAGATTTCCATACGGCAACATATCTTCGGTTAAGATAGTAATATTGGCAGTAGGGTGCCACTGTAATATACTATCCTTTAGCTTATTGGCACAGTTAACATACATCTCACCTATTGCAGGAATCAAATATCCGTGTTCAGCTGTCACTAGCAATGATATCTCCTAAATGCCGTTTACCCATAGCGTGAAAATCCTGGTTGTGCATAGTTATGTATCGTGATTTTTGATCCGGAGTTAAAAAATCCACACGATATTGATCTTCGGCTGTTTTAGATAGGGTATGGGCTGGGGTTACAGATGCTAGATCCCAAGGAATATCCATATGGTCCAGAGTATGCCCGTTAACAATACCCAGTGCTATACTTAAGGCAAAATCATTACGGTAAATGGACCGTGAAATTTTATATAGATTTCTATAATGCTCCCAATTCTGTTTAATCATGTTCATTGAGTTAAAAAGCATTTCTGCTTCATCGCCGCGCTTGAACATCATTACGGTAGCCCACCACATGGGCATGTTAAAGTTGCCAAAGTTATTTAATTCATCAAAGTTATCTTGATTTACCACATCGTATGCTGTTTTGTGTGCTACAAAATTTGTATCCATTGTCAACACTTTCTTTAACTGATCGCTGGCAACAACATAATCAGCATCCAATACTAATGTTTGTTTCCACGGCGATAATCCATATGCGTCAACACGATTACCATTGTACCATGTTACATCATTAACCTGATCAGCGAATCTTCTAGAATAAACTCCTTCTGGTTGTGCCGGCACAAATAGTTCATACTCTGCGTTATCGAATGGGATATCAGTAACGATGGCAGTGGGAATTTCTAAATGACGGTTAATATTTTTTGCTGACCACCGAGCCATAGAAAGATAATCTATATGTTCATTATTAAATGCAAATATCAATGCACCAGTTGTCATCGTTTTTTATTGAGCTCGTCGTATTCAGCAAGCCATTGGTCCATGGTATCTTGCCAAAGTCCTGTTGCAATGGATCTAAGTTCAGCTTTATCAACTTTTACTGGATTACCGTACAAATCCAACAGTACCAAGATTGATCGACCAGTGCTAGTGCTACCAACGATGGAGATAAGTTCTGGTCCTGCCTTGAACATTCCACCATTGTATGCAAAGATTAACTTTGCTTCGTATTTTTCTTTAAGGGTGCGGCGGGCGGCTGCGTGATCAAACCGAACACGCGAATGCGCCACTAATTTATCAGTATCCATATGATTATTATACTACAGAAAAGAATAAAAGTAAAGAGGCATTAAGCCTCTTTGGCAAAACGATTAAACTACAGAAGCTGCTACCGTTGGGGTTCCCCAGACGTTAGCAAGATATGTTGTTTCAGGAGGAAAATATGTAACTACGGTTGCTGGAGCTGTACCAAAAGTAATACCAGTAGTTGCTGTGCCGCCCGAGATAGCCGCACCATTTACGTCACCCGCATCAGACCACAGAGTAGTAAGTGTTAGTACAGCACCACTCACTGAGGCATTTACTTGTACAAAATTTGAAGAGTATGGCGCACCCGCATCAAATTGCTTGTAAATTGTAACAGGAGAAGATGTTAATTGAGCAAATCCTGTGCTTGTTGTTAATGTAGTTGGTATACCGTTACCACCAACCTTAGTTGTGCCTGTATATGTATTGCCGCTGAGAGTTTTGCTTGCTCCAGTACTAGACAGATAAATTGTACCACATACGTTACCAATAAAAGCATTCCACTCAGTATCTTGTGCTGTTCCAGTTGAAGTTTTGCTAAATTGAGTTTTAATTAATCCACCAGAATTAAAAAAAGTATTAGCAGCGGTTGTATTGGCAAAAGTAACTGTATTAGTAAATGTAATAGTCCATGCCGCTGTGCCGGATCCAGTTCCTGTCGTTTTACTGGCAGTACCAGTCCATGATGTATATTGAGAACCTTGGGAAGCAGCGTTAAAACGATTTGTGAAGCAACTAGTAATGTCTGCATTAACGTTGGCTAGTGCAGAAATTACGTTACCTGCCACAGGATTTGTTCTAGATGTAATACTAGTACCTTGATGACTTGCCATTGTGCTGATATTTGCGTTTAGAGTTGACCATTGTGTTGCTGTTACTGTGCCAGCTGCTGCTACAGTAGACAATGCTGTTTGTCCGTATGTAGTATTCATAGTAGCGTTAATATTAGCGCCAACTGTATCTGAAACAAAACCATTATAGTCCGTTGCCTGTATTAACCCGCCTGTTGAATAAGTCATTCTTGTATTTTTCCTGTTATAGTTTATTTAATAGTGACAATAGCTTCAACGGTACCTAACCCTGAATCTAATTTATCATTGAGTGAACGCCCTATCACATTGAATGCTGTCGCTTCACCAGCTGCTGCGGCTCTTGCTACACCGTTGCCAGCTGACACTAAACGATCTCCTCGCTGTACGACACCTGTGACCTGAACCGGAACACGACCTGTCATAGCAACTGGAGGGTGAGTTAAATCACTACCTGCACCACCATTCATTAAATAGGCTGCTCTTGTACTTATGACTCCGAACACAGATTCGCTTAATGCGGTGTTGGATCTTGTAATTTCTGCTGATCCACCTAGTTCAACAACAGTGCCAGGAGCATATTCTTGATCTGCTGCGAATCTCTCTGCTACGTCGGCATATTGGGCTGAAGTAGCGGTAGCAAATATTGTATTGAATGGCACAGAACTACTACCAATGTTCCCAACAGCAGACCCAGCTGCGTTGATAAGAGCAACAGGAGTGCCAGATGAGTTAATAGTAATACTACCGGATGTGGCAGTATTTGAGTCTGCTCGCATGAACGAACTAGCTGATACGTTGCCCAATGCTTGAGCATTAGTTGCTGTACCTTGAAATAATGGAACTTGACTCCCGGTAACTGTCGCGAGAGTAATACCTGGACGAACAGTAGTAAAACCAGTTATTGATGTTTGTGGTGTGAATGCTGCATCTTTGGAAATAATCCCAACAATTACGTTATTTACATAAAGTTGAACTACAATATGTGAAGAAGATGTATTATCTAAAATTGTAGCAGGGATTGCCCCAGTAACGCCGGTAGTGGAATTATAAATTGGCCCAACCAATAACCATGCTGAACCAGTCCAGACATTTAACTGTGCGTTTACAGTATCATACCATAGATCACCAATAGAATTGTTAGATGGTGCAGATGATGCTGCTTGTGCGCTACCCAGTGATTTAAACCCTACGCCGTTATAAACCTGTAATACTTCGGTCGTTGTATTAAACCAGAGCTGTCCTTTTAGAGGGGAGGTCGGTTGGGTAGCATTAGCAGCATTTTCCAATAAATGAACGAAATTATCATCTAAAAATTGCCCGTAGCCAGCATAGTTTTTGCCCACCAGGGTCTGTGAACACGCGGTAGTATTAATAGTACCGTCTGGAACAGTAACTAATAAATTACCGTTGGTTAAATTGATTGTATAACTCATATTATTACTCCGTCCTTGTATAGTATTTATAGCCGTTTAATATATACATATTTATGCGGCGCTTAGGTTCGTCAAAGTCTGAATTCGCAAAGTATAATCTATCTGTATTTGACGATTCAGGCTCTTTTGTACTGGGTGAAAAATAACATGAGTAATTAGACGTAAATCGGTTGCTGAGCCATTCTGGCATTGCAAACCCAGCTCATCAAACACGTATTCACCGTTAAAATTAGTACTATTATCAAACGCTTGTTGCCCTGCCGGTTGGCCGTAATCCAGTAGACAAGATACCAATATATCTGTATATGGGTTACCAGATGTGTGAAGCACAGTCATATTATTATTAGCTGGGTCTGAATTGAGAGCTGCATTCTGATCTACTATTTGAGTATACGTTTCGTTGTATAAACTAGCATTTTGCCCCACTACGTTTGGTGGAAGATATGTAATAACACCTGTTGGATCTACTGCCGATCCACCATTACCAAACGCCATCTTGTAAATCCAACCAGTACCTTGATTGGCAAGGGTTCGGGCCATAGCTATACTAATATTTTCATAATTAATAGCGTTATCTTTATCTTCTAACACTTCACCGGTATTTCGATCAGTAATCTTGATATGTCCGGTGATGATAGGATGTGTAAGTTGTTTCATTATGCCTTTTGCTCCACAAATACTTTGCGTGTCTTGGGGTCTGTTATCTTTAAAAAAGCTTCAACAGATACCGATCCGGTGTCATTGGGACGCTTTTCGGGGGTAGGTTGCTGCTGAGTAGGTAGTTTATTATTCATCGTCGTTTATTTATTATGATTTATATCTACAGATACTTATCCTAAGTTACTCCCTGCAAAAAGAGTGCCGGAACGGTGTCAGTTGTCTGCAATGGCTCGCCATTAGATGCAGTAAGAGGGTCAGATCCCTGAGCATACCATGTTACCCCACGGCGTACTAAGATAGTAACTGCCGAACCATCAGCAGGCGCAGTATCAAAGGTCACAACGACCGGAGTTTCACTGGATATAGTGTACCCTGACGTTTGGAGTATTCCAGCAATATAAACTTCTACTGCTCTACTTAAAGTCTGCCAATATGTAGTATTAGTAATAGCAGTTTCGGCCGGTACCGCTATTATTGCACGGTAATAAAATCCAGCATCAACCACCACCGTTCCCGCAGCATAAGTAGAAGCCTGGACCCATGTGGTAGCATCAGTAAATTCCAGAGAGATAGTGGGTGCATCAAATACAGTGGTTGTTCCATCTCCCAATATAGCAACGTCTACAATGTAATCTTGGAACGCCGCTGATAATAAATTACCACGACTCATATCATATACATATGCGCCTGTCGAGTGAGTGGCGGCGGCTGTGCCGGCTGTTCCGCGCAATAGGCTGCTAATAGTGTTGGCTGCAAAATCAATTTCTCGATACATAATGCGCTCACCATTGATAGTTACAACACCCCAAACGTTAGCAGAAAAATTAGGAATACTTAATGCACTAGCATCAACTACGTATATAGTATCATCATCTTGCTCTACAGGCTGTGCTAAAGTAGTTGTAGAATTAGGAGTAATACGATAAGTTGCTTGTACTCCACGCATGTCTTGGAATATTCTAAATGCCATGGCTTCTGGAACCACTGCATTTGAAACGTTGGTAACAATTACTTTATCAGTACGACCTAATGTACCATAATTCAAAGTAAGTACATTACCATCAATGGTATAATCAAGCTGAGCAGTGAGTGTTTTCCCATTTAGTGATATCCAAGGACGAGAAATATCTGTATAGGATTCATACAATACTAAATTATTTACTGTTATACTCGCCCCAACTGTAGCATCAAATTGTCCAGGAGTGGTTGACGCGGCGCCTGCAGGGTTATCAAAATATGTGGAATCATATGCTTCGGATACTGTGATCCCTTCTTCTACTGGCCCAACAAAAATCTGTGTGGACAAACGCTGTTGCCGAGTATCGTTAAATGTAGTCACCGATATTACCTGGCCTAATTGAGGTATTACTCCCATTCCAGAAATAATTGTTAATGTTTGTGCTATTGGATCAATTATATATTGTGCGGTAGAATCAACCGCAATGTAAATTTGTGCTCCATTAGCTGGCGCAGTATCTAATAATACATATAATACTCCAGCATCAAGATCAAACGGTCCTGCAGAAAAATAATCAACAGAGCTATCAGAACTAAATCCGTCAGATGCTTCTAAATCGTATGTTGTTGGATTTTGTAATATGCCATCAATATATACACTTACGTTAGATTTAAGTATATCTCCAGAATCAACTCCAATACGTTGTGGCAATACATAGGCAACAGTGCTTCCATCACCAACATAAGGAATTCCAGCTGATCCGAGGGCTGTAACTCCGCCAACAGTAACAATTGCAGTAACAGGATTAGTATATTCCAAACTAATTGATGGATCTAGATCAAATATCAATTGACCTGATGTAGCAACCGTAAAACTTTGTACTATCGGCAGACTCCAACTGTATTCAGTAGTCACAGAATCTATCGTAGTGGGACCAATTGCTGCTAGGCTAATAAAATCAGTTGAAGTGTAGGTACTGTCAAATGTAATAGTAGTTGTGCCAAATGATGTTCCAGCAATATATGAATAATTAGCATTAGACAAATAATTGCCATTAACAAAAATAGCAAAACCGTTGTCATCTGGTAATAATAAATCATACTCAACAGGAACTGTTAATACGTCACCAAATTCACTACCAATATATGTATTTTTAAATAACTGGTTACTTCCGCCCAATGCATACACATAAAACCCTAATTGGTCTCCATCTCTAATCAACAAGGAAGAATTTATCATTGTGACTGTTTGATTTGGCCAATCAACAGTATAATCAACGTCCCTAGTTAAATTATATCCCCGGGTAGCATCTGTTACTTCCAAGACAAACGGATACGGCATTAGACCAGCAAAACTTATCGTTGGTGATGCGCTACGGTATACAACTTGATCGACTGCTTGTGGGAATCCAAATCCTTGTCCAGTCCAATCAGCACCGGGTGTGGTATAAACACGCATATCTAATGTGTCGAATTCAATACCCGGCACTAACTCTTCCGGTGCATGACTTTCAAATACATCGACATATTTTCCACCGTCAATGTTTATATCAGATGGACGAGTGCCTAGGTATGGATCTAAATAGCTACTTTCAAAAATTGTGTCAAGTAAAGATAAATCATACGTTGGGTTTCCATTTGCGTCTAATGAAAAATTGTCAAAAGGATTAATATCAAAATTACCTCTATCAAATCCGGTATCTTGATTAAAATTAACCCCAGTAACTTGTACTCTTGGATACTCAATACCATCTATTAGCAATGGTAATGATAATCCGGGGGTGTTGACTGTGCTAACGTAGTAGCCCATAGTTCGATTGACGCCGCTTAGGTCGCCAGCATCAACTCTTGTCCATTGATCTGGATCAAACACTGATACGGTATCATTAATAGTATCGTTTGCACTCCATACTATGTCATCAAACCGAACTTGAGTTCCAGCTGCATATGTTGTGTTAGCTGTCCATTCAACAATACTTGATGAATATTCATAACGGTCGTATTTTAAGGTAAGATTAAATGTTCTTGCCAACGAGTGGCCTGCTGGATTTCCCATTATCACGCCAGCTTGAGCCACTTGTCCAACAAAAGTTAACAATACGGTCCCGTTTTCCTGGGCTAATTGTCCCCAAGGCGCAACTTCACCTAATGTACCGGCAATAGCGACTACAAATATATTATTGGTTGGGGTAATAATATAACTGTTATAGCTAACAGTCAATCCAGCGGCCCAGACAATAGGATCGGCGGGTAATCCGCCACCTGAAATAGTTACATTTGCATCAGTGACATATCCGCTACCAGGATCGGTCACCGTAATATTAATAATATTACCAGCAGAATTAATAATACAAGTACCAGTAGCAGGATAACCAAAATATGTTAATGTGGCGCTACCATTTATAGACGACCCACTGTTGAATGAAGGTGGAGTCGATGATGTTGTACCCGAAACGGTAACTGTGTATAAATTATTAGCATAATATACTTGCTGCCCTAATATATAGCTGGTATTAGCTTGCCACTCCGTGCCAAATGTTACTAACGGAGCAGTCAGGTACCCCGAGCCTGCATTAATAACTGTCACTCCCTGTACGTTTAACGTATAATTGTTAAACCATTGGCTGTATAAGCTGGGTGATATCCATAGTTGTGCATCAGGTGCGGTATCACTGGCTATTGAGGTATGGGTGGTGACAGCTTGATCATACGGCGTTAGTATAGGACTCACAAATTGTGGTGCGGGTAAGGTCGAATTCCAATAAGCAGGTAAATCAAAGTCTGTTAAATCACCTAGGAAATCGTCTTCGCCATTGTAAATCAAATTAAACTTACGAGGCTGAACGTGATAGGGTTTAACTTCTTGGAAGTAATCTAATACAAAGTCTTGATTATCCGAAAGGTAAGTCTGATAGGGTAATAAAGCACGAATATTATGGTTAACATCAACATAACTGGTCTTAACCAACCATGAAGGATTAGTGAATTCACTATAAACGTAATTGAACATCAGTATTAAGCTACTATTACGTTCCATTAGTAAATCATCGACGTAGATTTCTTCATTTAACGCTTGAATTATATAACGAGTTTCAATTTGTGGAGTCTCGTCAAAATATTGCGAATCAAAAGTTTGCGCATCAAATCCAAAATTACCAGAAGGATAATTCCACAATGATTCCTTAAATGCTATTGTACCGTCTTCGAGTCCAACACGCTGCCAATTAGTAGCTGGGTCAAGCCCTGTACGTAGATAAATTTCCCATTTACCAGCGCCATTGGAAATAACACGAACCGAAGAACCAACTGGCGCAGTTTCATAACTTAATGTCACTAACTGACCATAGTTTTGCACAGCAGCAACCGGTGCGATGCTTGAGTTATATCCGGGTAAGTACCAATTGATGTAATACCAGTATAACGGAGTATCATAACTTTGAAATTGTGTAAGTGTCAAAGTTTGAGATGCACCAACGGTATATATTGTCCATCGGCCCTGTTGATCGCTATCATTAAGTACTAGATACTTGTAGCCCACCGGTACCCCGGCAAGATTTTGGTATCCCAGAACTTCTAAATTAGGTACTTCGAAATTCCACATAACAGTAGTAACGCCGTCAACTGTTATTGTTGATTCAGGAATTGGTTGTGCAGAATTTAATAGATTAAAGCTACGTGTTTCTGTAATGGGATACTGTGCCAGTACTGTATTTGCTCGGCCCAAATAATTTTCCAGAGCAGTAAATCTGTCAACAAACATTGACTGTCTCGGACGAAATTGTACACCGAATCTCATTCCAGGACTTAATGTAGGATCCGGAACATTATTCCCATCGGTATTGATACCGCTCAGACTATCCACGAACTTACGATACAGTTGTGTATTGAGGAAAGAATCGGCAATACCATCTGTAATTATTTGGTATTCTTGATGTACTACTGCATCTGTTAGTTTTCGCGAGTAACTGACATTTAAAATAGTATTTGTGTCATTTATTAAATTTCGTGCATTATATATAGCTATTGTAGACGCATTAAGAGCGGCAATGTAGGGAATCCCACTGCTACGTGGATCAAGTATATAACTAGCTACACCCGATGAACTTAATGTTTTTCCGGAACCGGTTGCAATAGTAGAAAGACCGCGAACCCAAAAGTAATAAAGAGTGGTGAAAATATTATTTGAACCCAGTACAGTTGCTACACAATAGCTAGTTGGACTTAGTGGTATGCCCGCGCCCGTGTAACCTGACGGCGTGGTGTCACTTTCTATCCACTGATATACATCTATACTGCTACCAGGGAATGTTGTACCCCATCTACGGCTAGCATATACAATATCATCTTGATTAGGATCAATAAATCTTACTGTGTCGGTATCCCACCACATTTGCCCGATATGTTCTGCACCCCATGACTGCCCATTATTGTGAACAGTACCCTGGTTATATTGTGCAGGATCCACTGCACCTATGTAATCAAGATTGCTTCGAGCTAATCCGAGTATTTTTCCCTGCAGAGGATCAAAGAAATCAAAATATGTCTGGTATCCACCAGTTGCCGTATCGTTAATACTTACAGCCTGACTACCATTATAGCTGAACACACCATCTATAGCATTTACATCTGCCACCGGCTGCTGAACACGTATAGGTTTCCATGATGGTGTATTATCAGGGTTATTAAAGACAACCGTATAACCATTACCTGAGGTGCTAACAGTGGTGCCGCCGGGCGCACCCACCATTAATCTACCATTGGTATAGTTGACCGCAGATGCAAAGAAGTCACCGCTTTGAATAATGTTGTTATAGATCTGTTGACCGAATGCAAACTGTCCTGGATTATTGACATTGTTGGTGCTACTAGGGAAATAGTCGTATGTGTACGCTACGCCACTCGTAGGTATTGGATTGTAAAATGTCGTACTACGGTCGTCAAAATATGTCTGTCCCGAATCAAATGTCGTTGGCTCATATACACTACCGTTAGGTGCGCCTACTATCAAATTAACAGCACTACTATCGATACTTAAACTAGATCCAAAGTATGCTTCTGCTACCGGTAGTGGGCTTAGAATTTGTTGCGCGAAAACAAAGGTATCAAATCCCAATTGGCTAAACATTGACTCAGTAACGCCGGGTAATACAGTAAGTAACCCATTAGCTGGACCAGCAGCGGCATTTTCAACAGATATGGTCAGCCTACCGGATATCACGGTTATAACTACACCAGATAACGGTGCATATACAAAATAAATGGTTTCCGTAGCAGGGTCATACGAATAATTTATACCAGGTAACTGATACACCCCGTTCAAATATACCATAGTAGTATAAGAACTAGCAGATGAGTACAATGTACCTATATAAAATGCCTGAGTTAAGTTGTCACCAGTAAAGGTTAAATCAGGTGTTGGAAACGCAACTACGTTTGGAATTGCGGCTGCATTAATAGCTGCCGCTAATCCTGCTACGGTGTTAGACGGAGGTAACGGTAGGGTTACCTGAGTATTATTGATTAGTATAGTGCCATTTATCGGAAGAGTTGGGTTAGCTATTGTACTGGTAGTGACCCCGTATACTCTAGATTGGTTAATTTGGCGATCAACCGAACCACCATTAATTTGATAAGTCCCGTCCTTGGGTGCGCCTATATATAAACTACAACTTAATGGACATGCGTCAATTGCCGAACCATATTCTGCCAAGGCAAGTGGGGTACTACTGGACAATAGTTGGATCTGTGTAAACTGATTAGTACCAATTTCAATTATATCACCATAGTTAAGTGTTATATTAGTAAACGTAACTGTTCCACCACTAACGCTGTACTGCCCAAGGAGTGATTGGGTAGTAGATAATAAAAATTCACCATTTACATTTACTGCCAACGGTGGATTATTACTTCCTAAAACTGTATACGTTAATTGTGCGGGATTTGATACAATAAATCTTACCACACTTCTATTAAATACGTAAACCACACCAGCTTTAGATAACGCATTATTGGCTGCGGTAGGAGCTCCCACAAATACCTGTTCCCCATCTGTAGTGGTCGTTATACTAGCGCCAAAATTGTCACCAGATAAAGAATTTTCAGAGGTAATAGTTGCAACATACTGCCAATAAGTGTTGGTTGCTACATCAATGAATGCGCCCGACGCAGGTGAAGTTACAAATGTTAATATTGTCGTGGCAGGATCAAATGTATAATCGAAATACGGCCGCTGTACTACCCCGTCTACTAATACAGAAAAATTCTCAATAGTGGTGGCGTTATACAAATAGTTGTTAAGGGTAAATGAATCTGCAGTCGATACACCTGTACCTGATATACTATATCCTGATATAACTCCACCAGTTGTTATACCACCAACAGTTACTATTAAATTATTTGCTGGAGAAGTACCACCTAATTGTGTTCCATTAATGGTCAATGTATTACCAACAAGGTAATTTGTCCCGCCTGATAATAATTCGATATTATATGTACCGCGCACATTTGTCACATTAAACAAAGCACTATACCCTGACCCAGATGTTGAGTCTTGTTGTATATTATAATAAGTTTGAGCATCTACCACCGCCGACAATCTACGAGATATCACCAAGGACTGCTCAGTAATTAGTGCAGATGTCAGTATTACATTATTGGCGTCAATTGTAAAATCTGTGCCTGCGACTAATTCATTTCCGTTCAAGATAACCAATAATTGGTCAGGATATGTATCATTAATCGTTATCGTATCAGAATAATTGTAAGTTGATACCCCAACAGTTGTGGTATATTCTATTACCTGCTCCGGTACTTCTACTATCTCATAAGAGTAGACTTTATTAGCACCAGGAGCACCTATATACATCCATCTTTCATCTTTACTGATGGTGCCAGATGTACCAAATCCTATAGTACTGAAATCTTGATCTGGTGGGACTAAAATTTGAGTAATGGCAACAGAATTTAACGCAGGATCTCGATAAAGTACTGCTGCATATCCCATACCAAAGTTACTGGTGTTTGCTCCGGCTACTGCCCACGTAGCATTACCAAAGGTTACCATATTACCAAAACCAGAGGTGTCAGGTACATCCAATGCTAACGTATTATTAAACTGGTAGCTGGTCAATATACCTCTAAAGTAGGTGAAAACAGACCCTGCGCCTGAATTGGCACCAGGAGCGCCAACTAATGCGGAATAATTAATTTCAGATTGTGCAATACTTACACCATACTGCGCGGTAGCGGCTGCGCCGGGCGCAATTACCGAATCAGTAGTAAATGGTGATTGTTTTTCTACTGCCTCCCAGTGACCATTTCCATCATTATCTACCCAAGCAATCGCCCCGGGAATTAAGTCATTCACATAAGGCAATGTTGATATATCACTAGCTTGGCTTACTCTAGCACTCTGTAAATGAAATACGATTCCGGTACCTGATATCGTTGTAATATTTGTGTTGACAAAACTAAATGCCACAACAATAGATGTCGGTGACGGTATTGCTAATACTCGATAAACACCATCAACCCCATCATTAAAGTATTTGATAACAATTAAATCGGCTACTGATAACCCATGTGCTGAGTTAAACTGTACAATACTAGTGCCAGTAAGATTGTCTGTCAGCTGTACCATCTGCGCAGGTATACTATCTACTCTATAGACGCCCCAATCATACGTATTGACCTTGGCAATCCAGATATATGTACCTATGCCTATACTATTAATTTTTGCAGAGATTTCACTAGGATCCTTAAGACTGAATACTGTTACGTCCACATCATCTAAGCACACATAGCCAGCTGATGGTAATGCAGTTGCTAAACTGTCGGTTTCGTAAGTAGTAGGCAGTATATTGGTGCTGGTGATCGCATAACTTTCTTTCCACAGGTTATTTAGATACACCTGCTGATTAGCCTGACTTAGTTCCCCAGGATTTACAATTTGTATAGTTGAAGGATTATATGATAATTTTGCCTCATCCAATTGGATTTCAAAATAACTCTTATTGGCATTTGCCCCGTATGTGCCTGACAAGACACCCCAATTTTCATAAATGTTATAGGCGCCGCTTTCGTTGCCCTTGAGTTGTGCTGCGCCGAATACTTCGGCGGCTTGGACCGTACCTTTTGTTCCGATAAGTTGTTGATACAGCTGAACCTGAGTTACCCCATTAAGATTCATGTTCGTCATATACGGACGAGGACGGAATCCAATTAATCCAAACGCAAATAAATCATTATCACTGGTTAAATTAGCCCGATATACGTCATATGCAGTTACCATTTGATCTGCTTTGTTGGCCAGGTTAGGCAACAAGCCTGTATCGATAGCTTGATAATCTGATTTAACCCATTCGTTATAATTAAATGTCTGTTGTGGCTCGCTAATTACTAATGCTTGCCAGTAGGTATTTTTATACAATACCATTTCACCTTTGGTGTATTTGGTATACGCTTGCCATTGTTGCACATTGTTTAAATTAAGGATAAATCCTTGTGCATTGAGTTGTCCATCCCATTGAATTGTGGTGGATGCGATTAAACTCAAACGAGTTTGACGATCGGCAGTAGTAGGATCATATATTAAATCTGTATTCTTAGTTACATTATTAAACACAATCATGTCTTCATAATTGGTAAACTTTAGCGTCAGAAAATTAATGGTTTGTCCATTGGTGGATGTGATTGAAAACTGGTTACCATCACGGTTAACCACCATTTTGCTAACATCCAATACTGTACGATTTTGATCCAGCAGCATATTTTCAGGAGTGATACTAGCAATAGTATCAACAATACTGATAGGTTGACTTGCAGTAATGGTGGTTGCACAAGGATTTAAATTAATCATTGTGTTAGTTTGCCATCCTTGATTAGCAAAGTATAGGAATTCCTGGGCCATTTGGTTCCAGCTTAATGTATACCCATTGAATGAATTATTGAATACTAATCCGCGGCTTTGTAACCATGCCCCATAGCTTAATAAGAAATCACATACACTGGATATGCTGGTGAAAACATACCCATAAGGAATCTGCAGGGTATTGTTGGTATATTGGGTAGGCACCTGTACCGAAAGATCGCCGGAGGTGATTGTAGAATATAAACCCACGGGACTGCTAACTAAAATTTCAAAGTAAGGTTGAGCAGTACTGTATCCGTAAACACCATACCCAATACCTCCCGAGCCCAATTGTTCTACTTGTACGATTACAGAGCTGTAAGTAACTTGACTAAAAGGTTGATTTTTATAAAACAGCAAATCATAACTTGAAGGAGAAATTAATAGGCTATTATTTGTGGAATTGGGGCCGGCACGTTCGGTAAACACCTGCACATATGCTGTGTCACTAAAGGAGGCCATACGATAACATAATCGTACGTCTAAGTTTTTTAGGTCCTTGGTTAAGTTATCCGAACTATTAATCCCTACCTGTTGATTATAATCAACAATCCAGTTAATATAACTTGCTTTGCTCACACCAGTACCATATATCTGCACGTCCGAAGCGTTCAGACGATATCGATTGTTTAATAAGTATTGTCCCAATGTGGTATCAAAACGATATAGGTCTCGGTCAGCAAACACACTGAAGAATTGTGCTGGTTTAGTCAGGGCCATTAGCCGCATAATGGCAAATGGGTAAGAACTGCTGTTCCACCAAGATGCTTGTACCGGACCACCGTCGCCTGATACCCAGGATTGTTGGAATCCGTAGGGATTGTTTCGTCCCATAACGCATTCTGTCGGCGGTAACAGGTCACCTTCGGGACCGGCCGGGATAATTTCACTTAAACCAGGACGAATAAACTCGGGTAAGATGTATGGACCTGCTGGATCGCCCACAATACCTGCTTCTAAATCTCCCCACAGCACCATATTGCCGGAAGTGTAGGGCGCAGGGCCGTATCGTGTGATCCACCATGCTGGTTCTTCAGTAAATCCCACCATCTCCCAAGGAGTGGTAGTAGGAGTTTCTGTATCGTAAAAATAACGATAGATTCCGCGCCAATTGCCTTGTAAAAATTCGTTCTGGTCAAGTCGATTGGCAGCTTGACTATAGTTGTAGGTAAAAGGATTAGACGCAATATAATTTTGCTGAGTATAATCTATTTTATTTTGACCTACCCAAGTTAAAAAGTCTTCAGTTAAAATTTGATTAACTTCGGTGTATGTATATGGAGTCTTGCGGAAGTATCCTGGCAATAATGCGGTAGTCTGTGCAGGATAAAAGTCCGGATTTACTTGATCAGTAGATAAGGGTATTGGATTATCATCAACTTTAATGTTGTCGTATATACGTTTTTCAAATTCATACAATACTTGATCACGTATATCGCCAAAGGCAATGGTAATAGATCCATCATGGCCTTGAATTACTGTTGTCGGCTCTGAATATGTTTCATCTACATAAATGTCGGGAGTGTATTTGGGGTACAGACCCATCTTACTTGGCGTATTGGGACACCAGCTGGCCACGGTAGTGGGATATTCATTAATAGTAACGACATCACCAACTTGTAACGGAATTAAAATTGTTAGTTTAGGAGATTCAGTCGAAACTATATACTCACCACCACGTAGTAATAATACGTTGTTAACATAGACTAATAATCCAAGATAATTACTGGATGTAAAGTCATACATTTGCATTGTATTAAACGTTTTACCAGTAATAGGGTTAACTACGGTAGTGGTAGTAGTATAATTTGTCCCGACTGGTAACATATCCGACCAGTAAAATGGACTTAGGTTAGTGGAATTCTTTGTGATATAGGTTATACACAAATCAAGTATCTGTGCCACAGTTTCATTACCAGTAAGATTTAATTGGGTAACTGCGGTTAACAATTTATTCTTATACTTGATGTATTCTCTGCTATTATAGCTTAACGCTGAAAATATATCATAGTTTACATTACGTAAAAAGAATCCAGCCAAGGTCAAAGGTGATGACTGTTGTAAAATTAGCCCACCGTAAGGAATGATATCGCCTAAGTCGCGTGTATTATTTCTACCATTGACCGGGCCCTTCAAATTGGGTAAATTCTCGCAAATAGTTGCGTAGTGCTGGCGTACTGTACCCAGACTGAATTGTGAACTATTTTCGTTGAACGGATTATTTTCTAAATTGACTGGAATTTCATAAAAACCCTGTGTACTTACTTGTTGGCTATAGGCCAACACTTCAACAATGTCACCAGTGACTAAGGTGGGGCTGTTTAATGTAATTAATGATGTGTTTGTGTTGGTATCAACTGATAGGGTGTAGGTAGATGGCAGTTGATATACGTTATTAACAAAAACTTGTACGGGGGTAACATTTAAACTTGTGTCGATTGCCACGTCCAACTGCAATGGAGTTCCACCATATGCAAATTGGAACTGTTGTCGAGGTAACGATGGGATAGCAGCAGTTTGCCAACCTAATTCAAGGGTAAAAGTATCAATATCTGAATATTGCCGCACAAATCCTTCACTAACATCAACTGTTTTACCCGCAGTCCCGGACGGTGTGTATACAAACGTGTCTGTATACAAATTATTATCAAATAATATATCACCAATATTTTGCAGGCTAAAGAAAGCCAATGGGATATTCAATACCGAGTCAACCGTATTATCTAAATCTTCAGCATAACTCAGTAATTTACACCCAACAAAATTGGTACTGGGATAAATCGTCGAATCACCAAAACTATTTCCGTTACTGTCAAATACGTCAAACAACGGTGGTTGATTCACTGATACTTTTTGTTGGCTTGTTACCCAAGTAGTACCATTATAATAAAAACTTTCTCCCAGTAACCCAAGTGTACCACCAGAATCATAAGTAGCGGCGGTTGTACTGGTAAAAGTTACAGAAGATATAGTGCTGGAGGCTACAATGTAACTACCATTGTAAACTGCGGGATTTACTCCGGATACAGTTATAGATTGACCGGGACTATAGGGTACTGATGACCTAGTAGGAAATGATAATGTCACCGAGGTGCCAGTACCAACTACATCGATAATAGGTAAAGTGAGTCCATTACGACATGCTGTCGTTTGGTTAGTTAATACAGGACTATAACTAGTCGGAACTAAATTAATAACCGGGGTAGCAGATGGCGCTGGAGTAATAAAGTTTACAGTATATACTTGATTACGAACATTGGGGTTATTATCAGCTGCAAAAATTAC
>Ga0209088_10000771_pt1 | contig 21870 bp, 26 predicted proteins | sample S_140625_EF_Meta_FD_187324 | JGI IMG/M metagenome (GOLD analysis project Ga0209088, IMG submission 187324) | Freshwater microbial communities from Lake Simoncouche, Canada to study carbon cycling - S_140625_EF_MetaG (SPAdes) (version 2) | ecosystem: Environmental > Aquatic > Freshwater > Lake ... | reverse complement strand
CGCCGGCAGGCGCAGATGCAGGTCGTGGCCGGGGGTCTTGGGGGTGGCCGTTGACACGCTCAACCCATCGGTGGGGTTCTCAAGCTTGTCAGAAGGAAAGGGGGATAGAGAATGCTTCCTCGACTACATCACTCGACTACATCCGTTGAGGCGCTCCTGTCCAGCTCAGAAGAACAGGGCAAAAAACACCCCAGCCACGAGGATGAGGAGGGCCTTGCGCCATCGCCTGCGCAAGGTCACCCCTGGGGATCTCATTCCTGCTTTGCTGCCGCCTTGGTCCGTGGGCCCTGGGGAACCTGGGGCTGATCTTCCCTCGCCGACGGTCTCCCCTGCTGAGCCGCCGGGAGTGCATCACGGAAGTGATCCAGCTGCACCTGCCGGCCCACCAAGGACGCAGCAACGCCGGCCGCGGTGGTGAGCGCCATGGTGATCAGCAGGGCGCGACGGTTGGGGGGCAGGAGCAGGTCATCAAAGCTCTTGCCCTGCAGCCGGCACAACACCCACCAGGTGGCGCTGCCGCCCACCGCGCCGAACACCTGGGGGGTGAAGCTGGCCACAACCCAGGCCACGATCATTAGACCCACCAGGGCGGCTCCACCCCAGAAAGAAGCATCACCGCCGTCGTCGCTGACCCCACCGCCTGCACGCTCGCGGGGGGCCTCGTGCAGGTTCCAGATGGCGGTATCGCTCACCTGGTAGATCGTGCGGATCTGCTCCTTTGCGCCGGCGATGGTGTTGGCGGACACGCTCACGGTCTGGCGGCCGGAGTTGCTGCCCAGCCAGACATCAGCCTTGTAAAGAGCCATGGCTGGGTCAGTCCAGATCGATCGATTCGAGCAGCATCCGGCTGCGCATCAGCCGATCGGCATCAATCGACCAGGCGATGATCTGGCTGTGCTTGGCGTCGTTGTCTTCGCGCATGTCCTCCACGACTCCGTCGTGGAAGCTTTCGAGACCGCGCACCAGCGAGAGGGCAATCTGCTGATCTTCCAGGCTGGAGGTGTCCAGCTTGGAGATCAGTTCGAGCACCTCGTTCACCTTGGCGCTCTTCTGCTTCTCGGGCTTTTGGGGCCGCTCGGCGCGGTCGTTATCGGGAGTGTTGTCGTTGGATTGCATGGCGATTAGTTCCTGGGGGGAGTTGGGAATGCCGGCGGCCAGGGGCACGGCCTGGGCGGTGTCGGCGAGCTCGGGGTGCAGACCCTCGCTGGGATCCACGGGCCGGCCGGCGCAAAAGCGGTAGCGGCCGCTGAGAGGCTGTAGATCAGCCTCGCTGCCGACACCGGCGGCGTTGGAGAAACCAGAATTGCTGGGGGTGCTCATGGGGGCTCCGTGGTGATGAAGACAGCTTCGCGGCATTGATGGCGACGAGAGGCCAAGGAATGCGAATGACGCTGTCTTAGCCCGCGTCGCCGCTCTCTTCCGTGGCAGAAGCGGGATAAAGACCGGCAATTCCGGCGCCGAAATCCATGTGCTCCTTCCTGAGGAGTTCGGGCGCCTCGATCACGATCCGGCTGCCGAAGCCGAACAACCAACCCTTGAAGTCATTCGTGCCAATGGTCCAACTCGGCAGGATGAACTCCACCGGGTACGGACGGGGCTCGTTCTCGTCGAGGCAAGGCTGCAGCTGCTCGATGCCGACGTCCGGCAGCTTCCAGGTGTCTCCGGGTCGTGGTCCTGAGAGACGCATCTGCTCAGGGGGATAGCGGTTGAAGCCTTCGCGCATGAAGGCGAACACCTCCGGGGTGCATCGGAAGCGCACGAGTGTCATGCTTCCTTTGCTGATTAACGCCTTAAGTTGCTTTTGATTCAGTGTTTCCAGCAGTTCACCTGTTTTGGCTCCATCGCCAAAGCTGAGCCCAAGGATATCTTCTTGCATTTCCCCATTCCTGGAAAGCAGAATGCCGCCACAGCGCTTACAGAGCAGGTGTAGGCGACTCTGGGCAGCCAGCATCTCTTTCAGGCTACGTCGATTGGAAAGCAGTCCGGTGAGTTTGAGACGATCGAGACGGGTCACGGTGATCACGCCACGGACATCATTGGCCTGCTGATAAGCGAGATACCAGGCGATGTTATGAAACAGGATCTGAAGGGGCCATACAGCCTGCTCCACCCATTCCCCATCCTGCCAAACCTTCAGTCGAACGACCTTGGATTCACTGATGCTTGCGGCCACTTTGTCCAGCTGGTCCTTATAGGCCAGTGTCTCGGGGTCAGCATGCCTTGCATCAAGGATTGATCGGTTCGCAAAGCCACGAATCGGAACGTGTTGATCAACATCAATGTCCGCTTTCTGCAGACGTTCTTTCAGCTCCCTCTGCAGCACGTCCTGAGTGGGATCATTGAGGTTGCCGACCACCTTGGCAATCAGTGAATAGACTTGCTTCAGCTGGGTTACGTTGAGGATGGCGGCGCCGAGCCCAAACCCCTTCACTGCGTCAGCTTTTTCTGGTTTAGGGCGTTCAGATTGGGGCATGGTCTCTGTGATTGATGGTTGTGAAGCCGTATCCCTTGATCAGCAGCTCGATGTCTTTGTCCAATGTGCGCAGTTGAGGTGCTTCGGGTTGGAAATCCCAAGCTAAATAGCCCCGCATGAGGCTGCCGTAGTCGGCAACGTTAAGCTGCCCCATTCTCATCAGCAGAAAGGCGCGGAGAGATGGAATGGCCGCTCGCGATGAGCCCTGATTCTTGCTGATAGTCACTGCCTCTATCTTCTGACCCGCCTCGTTGGGTTTGCGCGCTTCCCGCACCACTTCCTCGAGCGACTTCATGGTCTCGTTGCCTAAGGAGTTGGACTGGACCTGATCAGATCCGGATCGGCCCGTCGGGTGGTCAAAGGGATTCTGGATCAGATGGCGCAGCAGGCCGAACTGGCGTTGAAACACAGCTTCGTCGGCGGCGGCAGGGAAACCGGCACCCACCGCTTTCATCCGTTGGACACGTTCATCGGCTGGACCGGGAATCACCGGGCCGCTCACCGGAAGATCGGCGAGCGATACGAACTTTTGCTCCAGAAGCCACTCGAGATCTAATTCAATTGCGTGCACATCTCCGTAGCAAGGTCCATGGCGATGGTGCAGGGCAAAGGCGACTCGGGAGGCGAAGCTCAGTTCCTTGTCGTCCGGAAGAGGGGCGCTGGGCGCAAATAGAAAGCTGGCCCGAAGCTCCTGCTCCACTGCGGGATCCGCCAGTTCAACTCCTGGAAACTCCAGCAGCAGGCGGATCAGGAAAATCAGGCGCTCCAGATCGAGAAGCCGCGAGTAGCGATGCAACACAACCTTCGACTTTCGACTACCAGCCATCTGGATCGCACGATCCAGGCCCACCACAACGCCATCGATCTGATCGTGCAGAGACCCGCTGAGCGAGGCAGGGTCGATCGCCACGACCGAGGCAAAACCCTCTTCCCGGAAGTGGCTGCGCTGGCGGTCGATGAAGCTGGTCGATTGACCCTCAGGCCCAACGGGAAAGGCTGGATCCTGGTCCTCCTTGAGCACCAGCCTCGACGTTCTGATCTTGCTGCGGTCCAACAGGTGGGCGAGCTGCCGCCGGATCACCCCCTCCTCCACCTGGCGATCCCGCTGCTGATTCCAGGCCAGGCATTGCTGCAGCGGCGTGGTGAGCCACCAGCCGATCCACTGCACCGGCGCCGGCAGCTCCAGGACCTGGAGGATGGCCAGCCGCCAGGGTCGCTGGCTATGGGTGCCATCGAGGATCACCGGCTGGCCTGCTGCCACGGCCTCCTTCAGCCGCTGGTGAAACAAGGCTTCGATCTCGCTCCAGGGGCCCTGAACCGCCGCATCGCCGTAGAGCTCGGCCCGGATCGTGTCGGTGGAGAGCACGATGGCTCCGGTGCGCTCCGCCAGCACCGCCGCCAGGGTGCTCTTGCCACTGGCGGGCGGGCCGATCAGCAGGTGACAGCGCAGGGGTGGCGTGACCATGGGCGGTCTCATGGAGGCTCAGGGCAGCTCAGTGCTGCTCGAAACCGTTCTCCCATGCGCCATCATCCCAGCCCGCCCAGGTGGCCTGGGCATCATCGATGACGGCGCACAGGCTCAGCACCTGCCAGCCGAGGGAGCGGGCCTGCAGATCGAGGCGGCGGCCGCACTGGGTCCAGATCGGCAGGGCTTCAATCCGGATGTCCTGCCGCAGGGCTTCGCTGTCGAAGAGATCATCGAAGGGGGTCGCGGTGGCGAGGATGGCGTCGAGGCAGGTGGCGCTCATTTTCAGGGGGTGGGGTTGTTGAACGACAGCCTGGGGGAGCCACCCTGTTGCGTGAGATCAGCTGTGCGAATGACGGGGGCACACCGCAACCATGCATATGGCTTACGCTGGTAAGACGCTTTTCGCTGCCAGTGCCGTGGATGCTCTCCTCACCCTCTCCTCCAAGGGACAGCTGGTGATTCCGGCCCGGCTGCGCCAATTACTGGGGCTGCTGCCTGGCGATCGATTGGAGCTGACCCTGGAGACCGATGGCCTGCGGTTGCGGCCCCAAGCTTCCGCCACGCAGGCCAGTGCCCAAGAGCTGATCGGCTGCGCCGGCTACCAGGGGCCCGTGGTTCCCCTGGAGCAGCTGGATCCTGCCCTATATGCCACCCAACTACTGCCATGACCCTGCCCGTGGCACTCGACACCAACCTCCTAGTGCGTCTGCTCACCGGTGACGATCCTGCCCAGGCCCGGAAGGTGGCGGAGTTGATCGACACAAGCCCGGCCTGCTTTGTGCCGATCACGGTGGTAATGGAGCTGGAATGGGTGCTGCGTGGTGCCTACCGGCTGGAGCGCCAGGCGGTGATCACAGCCCTGGAGGGGTTGATGGGGATCCGTCATGTGCATGTGGAGCAGGAAGAGCTGGTGCGCCAGGCCCTTGATGCTCATCGCGATGGTCTGGACTTCGCGGATGCTCTGCACCTGCTGCGCAGCGAGGGCTGCGGCAGGTTTGCCACCTTCGATCGGTCCTTGGCAGCTAATGCCACCGCGCTGTCCATGCGACCGCCTGTGGAGCTGCTCTGAATCTCTTGGGTTTTGAAGGGGCCTGGGTTACCTCAAGCCGACAGGAAACCTCGGGCTTGGCCTAGCCTCAGCGAAGCGCCCACCCCTCCATGGCCGAGTCCGGCAGCAAGGTCATCCGGGTGTTTCTCTCCTCCACGTTTGTGGACTTCCAGGAGGAACGGAGTCTGCTGGTGAAGCAGGTGTTCCCCAGCCTGCGGCGAAGGGCACGAAGCCGTGGGGTGGAGATCGTCGATGTGGATCTGCGTTGGGGTGTAACCGAAGAACAAACAAAGCGAGGCGAAACCCTGCCGCTATGTCTGGCGGAAATCGACCGCTGTAGGCCCTATTTCATCAGCCTGCTGGGGGAGCGCTACGGCTGGGTGCCACCGGCGGATTACTACAAACCGGAGCTGCTGGAACGCCAGCCGTGGCTGAGGGAGCAAATGGGCGGCGCCAGCGTCCCGGAGCTGGAGATCTTGCACGGCGTGCTGCGCAATCCGGAGATGGCCGGCCATGCGTGCTTCTATCTGCGGGATCCGGCCTATGCCCAGGCCCAGAGCCAGCCGGGCTGGGTGGCGGAGAGCCCGCAAGAGCGTCAAAGGCTGGTGGCCCTCAAAGAAGAAGTGCGCTGCAGCGGCTTCCCGGTGATGGAAGGCTTGGCTGAACCCCAGGCGATCGCCGAGCGCATTGAGGCGGACTTGTGGGAGCTGATCGAGCGGACGTTTCCGGAGCAGGACCCCCCCGATGCCCTGGCAAGGGAGGGACGCCGCCATGCCGATTACCGCCGCGCCCGCACCGGGCTTTACCTGGGAGGGGAAACGGCCATTGCGCAGCTGGAGGGCTGGCTTGCTGCCGGTGAACAAAGGATCCTGATCACGGGTGAATCGGGAGCGGGCAAGAGCGCCCTGATCGCCAATTGGCTGGAGGCGCATCAACGGAGCCATCCGCAGGATCTGGTGCATGCCCACCACCTGGGCTGCACCAACGACGCCAACGCCATCCGGCCGCTGCTGGCCCGCATGCTCGACACCGCCTCCCGGCTGCTCCTGGAGCACGAGCTAATCAGCGAGCCAATCCAGGTGCCCCAGGACTGGTGGGAGCTGACGGCCAAGGTGGCCGGCACCCTGCAGGACCTAGGCCGCTGGTGCAGCAACACCGGTCAACGCTGGATCTGGGTTCTCGATGGACTGGACCGCCTGGATGCAGAGGATCAGCAAGCTCTGCCCTGGCTGCCGCTACTGATCCCTGAGGGGGTGAGCGTGGTGATCAGCGCCCTGGAGTGCCAGGCCCGAACCATCCTGGAGGAGCGCCAGTTCCGGACACTCCTGATCGACCCGCTGCAGCGCCCGGAGCAGGATGCCCTGATCGAGCGCTATCTGGAGCGCTACACCAAAAAGCTGGAGCCTGAACGCAAGCAGCAGATCCTGAACTGCGAACTGGCGGGGTCTCCATTGTTCCTCAGGGTGCTGCTGGAGGAGCTGCGCCAGTGCGGCCGGTTTGAAACGCTGAAGGATCAGATCGAGGGGTACATCAGGCCCAAGGCTGATGGCTCTCTGGCGGTAGATAACCTGTACGAACGGGTGCTGGCGCGGCTGGAGGGCGACTGCGGTGTGGAGGTGGTGAGGAAGGTGATGACGGCGCTGTGGGCGAGCAGGGCGGGATTGAGTGAGTCGGAGTTGCAGGGGATCACGGGTGTGTCGCCGCTTAAATGGGCACCTATTGATTTGGCGTTGGAGCAGGCGCTGGGGAGGAACGGCAGTCAGCTGGTGTTTGATCACGACTTCCTCCGCAAAGCCGTGGAGGATCGATATCTTTCTGAGGTAATTAAGAAACACGAAGCACACAGCAATCTCGCCGAATGGTTTGACATCCACATCGACTGGGACTATCGCAAAGCCCAAGAATTACCATGGCAACTGCAACAGGCAAGTCGCCTGGCAGACCTAAGGAAGCTAATTTTAAATGTTAGACAGTTAAACGAGCTGACTTCTGTATGTGATAGTCGAGAGCTGATCAAGTATTGGGTTGCGGCAAAGGCTAATAATGACTCAGAACTTGACGAGCAAATTGAAGGCTCCATGGAAAACGAGATGAATAATTGGGAAGGAAGCTCCGAAGAGTAAATCAGCTTTCTGTGCCGAATTGCAGACCTACTGAATGAAGCTGGTCTATACCGGAAGCTGCTCTTAGAATTAAGGAAGGCGATACTTAGGCTAGCAAAAGAATCAAATGGATGCTACGAAGAGAAAAGGCTTGACCACCTTCAACATTTGGCAGATGCTTATCGACTTGCCGGCAACTATGAAGATGCTCTACCTCTTTATGTCTCTGCTATTGAAGAGCAAAGGCGAGTTCTTGGTGACGAACATCCAGATACGCTAGACACAATTGCATGCCTCGGAAACCTTCACAGAAGAATGGGCAACTACAATGAGTCAGAATCATGCTTTATTAATTGCCTAGCTGGCTATAAGCATCTTCATAGTCCAGATCATCCAGATATTCTTGCCACGCTTGATAGCCTAGTCCTACTTTACAGTCTGATGGGCAACTATGAGCGCTCAGAGTCCATTCACAAGACCTGCCTTGAAACCAAGAAGCGCGTCTTAGGAGCCTTACATCAATCTACGCTCATCAGTCAGGGCAACCTTGGGAACATCTATTGGTATATGGGATTATATTCGCAAGCATGGGATTGCCTTAGTGAGGCTTTGCATGGTTTCGAAGTGCTTCTAGGGAGCGACCATCCAGATACACTTACGGCGACTAATAACTTGGGAAATTACTATCTGGAGATGAATCTCATTAAAGAGGCCGAGGATCATTATGTTCGATCTCTATCGGGTCGCGAGCGAATACTAGGCTTCGGGCACCCCCAAACGCTTTCTTCGGCCGAAAGCTTGGCCACCCTTTATTACCAAACGAGTAATTATATTAAGTCCGAAAAGCTATACAGGCGAGCATTATCCGCAAGCGAGTCAGTCCTTGGCGATGAGCATCCAGATACGCTCCAGATATTAGGAAATTTGGGCAATCTCTATCTTGCAAAAGGTGATCATGTGCACTCTTTTGAATGCTTTCGACGCTGCGTAGATATTTGCGAAAGAGTATTGGGTGCTGGGCATCCGCAGACATTAATTTCATTGGGCCGGCTGGCTCAGCTATATAGGCTCACTGGAGACTATGCACAATCGGAAGCTTATTACCTCAGGGCTTTAGAAGGGCAGGAGCTCATTCTTGGACTTAAACATAGGCACACGCTTGCGACCATGAATAACTTGGGACTGCTGTACAAAGTTACTGGTCAATATGTGCGATCAGAGGATTGCTTTGTGAAGGTCTTGGATGGCAATAAAAAATTGCTGGGGTCTGAGCATCCTGACACCCTAGTATCTCTTGGAAATCTTGGAGACCTCTACTTGCAAAAAGGCGATTACAAGAAAGCTGAGTCTATATGTAGAGATTGCCTAGAAGCTCAATCACGAGTCATGGGCTTCGAGCACGCAAATACTCTCACAACCCTAAACAATCTGGGTGTCATCTGCCATTATCTTGGAAATACAGAGACAGCAGAGGACTCTATGGTGAAAGCTATTCGTGGACGAGAATCCTTGTTGGGCAATGATCACCCAGAGACTCTGACCTCTGTTCTTAACCTTGCCGCAGTTTACAGCTCTCAAAGGCATTATTTAGAAGCCATTCCGCTGCGCCGCCGCGAACTCGCCTGGTGCCGTCAGCAGCACGGTAACACCGATCCCGGCACCCTCCGCTCAATCAACGGCCTGGCGATCGACCTGCGAGAAACCGGTGCGCTTGAGGAGGCCGAAACCCTGTTCCGCGAACTGTTGGCCGGTCGCCAGCAGGTGCTCGAACCGGGTGATTTCGGCATCGGCCGGGCCCTTGGCGGTCTGGCCAAAACATTCGAGGTAGCCGGCAAGCTGGAAGAGGCGCTTGACTATGCCCAGCAAGCCCTCAATCATCGCCTCGAGCACGAAGGCCCTGATGCCTGGTGGACCAACCGCGAACGGCTGGATCTGGCAAGAATTCTGCAGAAGCTTGAACGCTCTGATCAGGCCACCGCTCTACTGGAGGAACTGCAGAAAAGCATGGCTGGCATAGAGGAACCCGAGCCGGACGACCAACAGCTGCTGGCGGAAGCAGCAGAACTTCGTTCGTCAATTCAGGCCCATGTCAATAGCGAGAGTGACTAGGTTATGGAGATGAAGAGTATCAAAGATGTGCAAGATTGCCCGGAAGTTGCGTGCTCATCCTGCTGGCTCCGGTTGAGAAGAGTCCAGACCACGGACAACTATCGCTGGCCGGCATTTATTTCGTGATCCTTGATAGCGGTTTCTAGCCTGGCCAGGCTTGGCAGTGGCTTCGATCCCTGGGTCATGTCAACCCTCAGCAACTGGGCCAGGCTTTGCAGATCTTGATTCTGGGTGTGAGCTGCGGTTCTTCTTGCTGTCAACAGAGGGCCCACCAGCACGCGCTCGCGGGCCTTGAGAGAGTCCACTATGCGTACGTCTTCTAGCCATTGACTCTCAGAGACCAAAAGGAGGACAACCTTGGTTGCCGCCTGGATGCGAGGTGGGTCAATCGATTTGAATCCGTGAATCAGGCGATGCCGGAGAGGCTCGATCTCGCACAGCAGTTTCCAGGGCTTTGCCGAGATCCCGGGCCAGTGATGAGGGCTCTTCAGGCCAAGGCTTGTAATCACTTCTTCAGCCTGTGCCATGCTCGCAATCTTTCTTTTTGCCAGGACTCTATCCGCATCCTTGACCATCCAGCCTTTGTGGTGGATCACAACCCTGATGAAACGCGTACGCAACGCCTCCCAGGCAATCCAGCTGCTGGCAAAGGCTGGGATGATCTTGATGTTGCTGCACATTGATTCTGCAAACATAGACTGCGATTCTAAGGTGAGCGCTTTAATCAATGAGGGTTTCATGGGGCTTAAACCTCGCCAGTTGTAACCTCATTATCTCTGAAGAGATGCTGATCCTATGATGAAACTTATTCATTCAGCATTGCCAGGTCGTTGTGGGCTTTCCGCAGCCAGGCGCTCAAGCGGACGCTCATGGCTTGTGCGTGGGCTGCAGACGGATCGCATCGCGGCAGATGCCACGCCACCAGGGATCGGCACCCCTCTCTGGCACTGCAGCCAGCGCACCTGGCTGAGACCGATCACATCGTCGGCCAGGCCTGTCGCCAGCAGCTCCTCGGCGAGTCGGTCGGCTGTGCCCTGAACCTCTGCGTTCGCCAGCAGATCCACATACGAGCGGGCATCCCAGTCGCCACGAGCCAGGTAGCCGAACAGCCACACCTCCGCTCCTGCCGGCCCGCCCAGCAGCGGTTCGATCGTGACCCGCAAGGCCTTGAACCGCTCGCCTCGCAACCGCTTGGCGGATGCTCTGCACGCTGCCCATGGCTGCACACACCAGCGCCCCCTGAAATTTGGTGGCGCTGTGGCCTTTGCGTGCACGCTGTTCTGCCAGCTGGCAACGGCCTGGCCCCGAGCCCCGAGGCTTCCACGGCGAGCCGGACCTTGAGCAATGCAAACGTGCCCAAGGGGGCGATCGGGTGGCGCCTCCGTAGCGCGGCCGCAGAAGCCGCATCAGCCAGTCCGCAAAAGAACCATCAGAAATTCCGCTTCTACCGCACTAGAATTCCCGTGTTTCCCCCATCGGTGAGCCAGAGTGCCGGCCTACACCCCCCGGATTGTGGATGCCGAGCTGCGCGAGCTGCTGGGATCCGCCGGTGCTGTGGTGATCGAAGGCCCCAAGGCCTGTGGCAAGACGATGACGGCCTCCCAGCAGGCCGCCTCCCGGGTGCTGCTCGACATTGACCAGGCCGCCCGCCAGGCCCTGGCGGTGGAGCCGGCCCTGGTGCTGTTGGGAGCCAGGCCGCGCCTGCTGGATGAATGGCAGGTGGCCCCTGAGCTCTGGAATCAGGTGCGCCGGGCCGTGGATGGGGCCGATCAGCCCGGCCAGTTCCTGCTCACCGGTTCCGCCGTACCGGCGGAGGATGCCAGCCGCCACACCGGCGCCGGCCGCTTCGCGTTTCTGCGGATGCGGCCCATGAGCCTGGTGGAAACCGGTGCGTCGAGCGGGGCCGTGTCGCTGCGGGAGCTGTTCGCCGGGGCTGGGCCGAGCGTGGTGGATCCCGGCCTCAGCCTGCAGGATCTGAGTGGGCTGATCGGCCGGGGCGGCTGGCCCGCCCAGCAGGGCCGCTCGCTGCAGGCCGCAGGCCGTGCCGCCAGGGATTACCTCGAGCAGGTGCGCCAGGTGGACATCAGCCGGGTGGGTGATCGGCGCCTGGATCCCGTGCGGGTTGGCGCCCTATTGCGCGCTCTCGGGCGCCACTGCGCCACCGAGGCGAAGCTCTCCACCCTCGCCGCCGACACCGGCGGCTCCGATGGCGCCCTGGACGAGCGCACGGTGGGTGGCTATCTCCAGGCGCTGGAGCGGCTGATGGTGATCGAGGATCAGCCCGCCTGGGCCCCGCATCTGCGCTCCCGGGCCCGGCTGCGCAAGGCCCCAAAGCGCCACTTCGTCGATCCATCGCTGGCCTTGGCGGCCGTTGGAGCGGCTCCGGAACGCCTGCTACAGGATCTGGAGTGGTTCGGCCAGGTGTTCGAATCCCTGGTGATCCGCGACCTGCGCGTGTACAGCCAGGGCCTCGATGGCGAGGTGTTCCACTACCGCGACGACTACGGCCTGGAGGTGGATGCGATCGTGCAGCTGCGCGATGGACGTTGGGGCGCGATCGAGATCAAGCTGGGCGAGGGGCAGGTGGAGCAGGCCGCCGCCACCTTGCAACGCTTCGCCGCCCAGATCGACAGCCCTCGCTCCGGATCGCCCGCGTTTCTAGGTGTGATCTGCGGCAGGGGGTATGGCTACCGCCGTCCGGATGGGGTTGTGGTGGTTCCCATTGGTGCGCTGGGGCCATAAGTACTTGCTGGCGCTGACATTGCAATCCTTGGGTGCCTGTTGCCCCACGGCCGGACGGCGGCAGTCATCCCACCCCCCACCACCATCATTCAAGCCACTGCTGGCGGACATCACCGGCCTCCCTTGCAGTAGCGATCGAGAAGCGTTCGCGGCAGGCCCGCTCGGCCTTGGCGATCTCATCGCGCCGCACCACCTCCTGGGCCGAGGGCACGAACACCCGCAGCATGTCGCGGAAGTCACCGCTGGCCTGGGCCGTGTTCACCACCTGCAGCCCCAGCTCGCGGGCATTCTAATCGAAATGGCGCTCGCCCATGCGCGGCACCGAGCGGGCGATGTTCTCCCCGAAGGCCCGTTCGATGATCCGTTTCTGCACCGTGCTGTCGCAGCGACGGCCCGCCGTGCCCACCCAGTCCTCCTTGACGGCGCTCTCCTCCATCTCCTCCAGCAGGGTGGGCAGGCAGGCCACATGCAGCTTGACGGGGTACCCGGGCGCTCCAGCAGCGGCGCATCGATCCGCCATGACGTCACTTTTGACATGAGAGAATCGTATTCATTGAGAATAATCCCCTGATCGAACGCCACTATTTTTCAGTAACGCATCTGCCACAACCAACTGAATCTTATCGCCCAGATCTTGCCTCGCCCATTCTTCTGAGATCATCTCTGTCTGTTGAAGCACCAGTTCAATCGCCGCCACCTCTTGATCGGGCGGATACTTGTAGCGTTTCAGCAGTGCCTTGATCATCGTTCGCAATTTAGCCCGCACGTTCTCTTTGTATTGCCAATCAATGCTGAGGTTGCCCCTGAGTTTTTCTGCCAGTTCCCGTGCCATCTTCATCAGCACCTCATCACCCATCAGATCGTGTGCGGACTGGTTGTTCGCCAGGGCGTCGTAGAAGGCAACCTCGGCAATCGACAATCCCATCGCTTCGACCTTCTCTGCTTCATCACGGAACTGCTTTGCCATCGCAATCAGTTCTTCGATCACCTGGGCCGCCTCGATGGAGCGGTTGGCGTATTTGGTTAAGGATGCCTGCAGCAGTTCACTAAATCGCTTCTGCTTGACCACATTGGTCTTAAAGCGAGTTTGAACATCCTCCCTCAGTAACCGTTGGAGCAGTTCAACCGCCAGGTTCTTCTGGGGGATCTTGCTGACCTCGGCCAAGAACTGATCCGACAGGATGCTGAGATCTGGTTTTTGCAGACCTGCGACCTTGAAGACGTCGGTGATTCCATCGGCGACTAATGACTCAGACAGCAGTTGGCGCAACTCAAAATCAAAGTTTTTCGGGGCGCTCCCGTCGCCCTGATCTGGATCACCCTTGGCAAGAAGCGACTTGACTGCTTGAAAGAATGCCAACTCTTCGGTCACCGCCTTTCCTTTGTCGGTAGTGCTGACAAGGGCATATGCCTTTGTCATTTTTAGAACGGCATCACAAAATCTCTTTTTGCCGTTCTCTATCCCATATATGTGATCTAAACACTCTGACAGCAGCGCCAGAGAGACCTTGCTATTGCGAAAATCACTCCAGTCAATCGGGTGGAGCAATGAACACCCAACCTGATAGTTTTCGTATAAGACCTTTGTGAACTCAGGAATGTCTCTGTAAACCTCACCCTTGCCTCCGCTTTGGGTATAGGTCGCCAGTGCCTCCTTGAGTTGGGGGGCGATGCCGATGTAATCGACGACCAGACCGCCTGGTTTGTCTTTGAAGACCCTGTTCACACGGGCAATCGCCTGCGCCAGGTTCGCCCCCTGCATCGGTTTATCCACATACATCGTCGCTAGACAGGGGGCATCGAACCCCGTCAACCACATATCCCGCACCAGCACGATCTTGAGCGGATCAGCGGGATTCTTGAACCGCTTCTCCAGATCCTTCTTCTGCTGTTTGGTGGTGTGGTGTGGTTGGAGGTGCTCTTGATCTGATGCAACTGCCGTCATCACCACCTTGATGGCACCTTTCTTTGGATCATCGTCGTGCCAGTCAGGGCGCAGGGCAACGATGGCGTCATAGAGACGGGCACAGATATCCCTGCTCATCGCCACCACCATCGCTTTGCCTGGTTGGGTGCGTGAGCGTTGCTCAAAGTGGGCAATCAAATCTGCCGCCACTTGCTTCAGGCGTGGTTCAGCGCCCACCAGGGCTTCCAGCGCTGCCCACCTGCTCTTTGCCCGTTCTGCAGCAGGAATGTCGTCTTCATCGGAGAAGAGATCATCCACCTGCTCATCCACCTGGGGCAGCAGCGGTTCTTTCAGCGCCAGTTTGGCCAGGCGGGATTCGTAGTAGATCGGCACTGTGGCACCGTCTTCCACGGCCTGCTGGATGTCGTAGACGGAGACGTATTCACCAAAGACCGCCTGGGTGTCACGGTCGTCTTGGGAGATAGGTGTTCCCGTGAAGGCAAGAAAGGTCCCCTGGGGCAGGGCATCTCTGAGCGCCTTGGCCAACCCGTATTTGATCTCCCCTGTCTTGGTGTCGAAGCGACCCTTGAACCCGTATTGGGTGCGGTGCGCCTCATCGCAGATCACCACGATGTTGTGGCGTTCGGTCAGGGCAGGAAACTTGTCTTCCCCATCTTCAGTAGCGAACTTCTGAATGGTGGTGAAGATGATGCCGCCACTGGGTCGGTTGCCCAGTAGTTCCCTGAGTTCTTGACGACTGTCTGCCTGCTTGGGGGATTCGCCCAGTAGATCGCCCGCTCCAGCAAACACCCCGAACAGTTGCCCATCCAGATCTTGACGGTCAGTGACCATCACCAGGGTCGGGTTCTCCAGGCGTGGATCGGTGAGCAACTTGCCCGCCAGACACGCCATCTCAATGCTCTTGCCAGCACCTTGGGTGTGCCAGACCACCCCGCCCTTTTTGTCGCCATCGGGTCTGCTTGCTTTGACCACGCTTTCCACTGCTGCTCTGACGGCGTGGAACTGGTGGTAGGCAGCAATCTTCTTGATGATCTGCCCGTCTTCCTCAAACAGGCAAAAACGACGCACGAACTCCAGCAGTCGCCCCTTCTCGAAAATCCCTCGCACCAGGGTCTCCAGGTCACGGTGATTGCCCAGCGGGTCGAGGTGGTTCTCTCCTTCGATCGTTCGCCACCGCTGGAATCGTTCCCGATCAGCACTCAATGATCCCAACCGTGCCTGGATGCCATCGCTGATCACCAGCAGCACGTTGGGGGTGAACAAGTCGGGGATGTCTTGCTTGTAGGTCTGGAGTTGGTTGAACGCTGCCCAAATGTCGGCCTTCTCATCGGCAGGGTTCTTCAGTTCGATCACCGCCAGCGGCAGACCGTTGACGTAGACCACCACATCAGGGCGGCGGTTGTGCTTGCTGCCTTGGATTGCCAACTGGTTCACCACCAACCAATTGTTGGAGGCAGGATCGTCGAATCCGATGACCTTGAGGCGAATCCCCACCTGTTGGTTCCCATCCAGATAGGTGATGGGCAACCCCTGGGTCATCCAACGGTGGAAGTTGCGGTTCGATGCCAGCAACCCGGGCACGTTGGGGTTCGCCAGTTGGAGCACCGCTGATTCGATGGTGCCTGCTGGAACGTCTGGGTTCAGACGCTGGAGTGCTGAGCGAAGGCGACCCGTGAGGATGACCTGCCTGAAGTCGCTGCGTTCTGGAGAGGTGCCGTCGCTATCGAGTTGGGGGGCAAAGACGTGGGTGTAGCCCAGGTCCTGGAACCACTCCAGGCACTGCTGCTCCAGATGGTCTTCTGTGATGAGTGCCATGGAATAAGCCTAAAGAACCTGCCAATGGCCGGCACGGGGTGAACCTTGACGCCGCAGGCGCCGGGCCCGCTGCAAGGCTGCCAGATGCTTCTCCACCGCCCTAGGACTGAGCTGCAGCCGTTCGGCAAGGCGACGGGCTGAAAGGGTGGGTTCGGATGCGAGATGCCCCAGGATCCGCTGATCAATGGCGAGCCCCCGCTCCGCTCCGATGACCCCGCCAAGCTCCGCAGCCATCTCCGAACCTTTCTCCGAACGGATCTCCGAACGCAGGGCATCGTGGATCGCTTCCAGCTGGTAGGCCACGAAGGGCTCAAGTTCACCCTGCTGATCAGCCTGGCCGAGCGATTCGTAGTAACCCTGCTGGCGCGAGCGGATCACCTCCTCGATCGGCAACCAAGCCAGCAGCGGATTCCAGCGGCTGAGGATCAGGGTCTGCCAGAGGCGACCGAGGCGGCCATTGCCATCGGCGAAGGGATGGATGAACTCCAGCTCGTAGTGGGCCACGCAGCTCACGATCAGGGGATGCCAGGCGCTTGTGGCCAACCAGGCCAGTAGGTCGCCCACCAATGCCGGAACCCTTGCGGCTGGCGGCGCCATGTGCACGAGCTGATCGCCTCGGTAGATGCCCACCCCACCGCTGCGGAAGCGGCCAGGGGCATCGATCAACCCAGCCAGCAACAGCCCGTGGGCTTCCAACAGATGGTCTGGATTGGCGGGATCCCAGCGGGGCAGGGCGTCGTAGGCGGCGATGGCATTGCGCACCTCTTGGATGTCACGGGCCGGACCGAGCACCCGCTGGCCATCGAACAAGGCGCTCACCTGCTCCAGGCTGAGGCTGTTCTGCTCGATCGCCAGGGAGGCCTGGATCGTTTGGATGCGGTTCTCGCGGCGCAGACGGGGTGATGGCAAAGCGTCCTGTCGGGCGCTCCAGCGGCCGAGGGCTTCGGCGATGGCGGCCACCTGGCTCAGTAACGCCGGAGTGAGTGTGAGCGGCGGGGCGTAGAGGGCGTCCGTGTCGGCTTGATTGGCCATCACGTGGGCAGCAGCGGCACGCCTTCGCTTCGGGCGGCAGCCTGCAGGGCCTGATCGCGGCTGGCCAGGGGCAGACCCCGACGCAGGGCCAGCTCGAGATAGGCCGCGTCGTAGGAGGTGAGCCGGTGGGCGCGCGCCAGGGCCAGGGTGTCGTGCCAGATGGTGGTGATGCCGGCGTGATCGATGCGGATCGGCAGCGCTTCGAGCAGGCCGAGGAAGGAGCGAATGGCGGCAGCGGTGATCCGCCCCCGACGTTCGGCCTGAACCAGCACGTTGGCGGTTTCCCACAACCAGAGCGAGGGCACGTGCGCCTCCGCGGTCTGCAGGCGCGACAGGATCGCCCAGGACGCCTCGCTGGCTTCATCGGCGAAGCACCAGGCGCAGCTGAGCGACACATCCAGCACCAGATCGCTCGCCTCAGACCTTTCGGCCGGGGAGGTCATGGCCGGCCTTGATCGCGAAGCTCCTGCCAGGGGAGATCGCCGAGGGTCTGGCCGGCGCTGAAGGACCGCAGGCGCTCGATGGTGCCGGTCACATCGGGCCGAACGTCGTCGTCTGGCGGCCCGAGCCTGGCGACGGGTCGCCCGTGACGGGTGATGGTGATCTGCTCGCCAGCCGCCACGGCGTCGAGCAGGGCAGCGAGATGGGTTTTGGCCTCAAACGCGCCGACGGATCGCGTGACGGGGCGCATGGGGAGCATCAACCAGTTGCCAACCAGTTTAGCGTGACGTGTTGGTGATGGCTTGCCAATCCCCGGATCAGGTGCCGGTGCAACACAGGCCGGTCAGAACCGAACGCGTGCAAAAAATGCACATTGCTTTTTTCAGGTAGCTCCCCCTCTCGAAACACGTTGCCCACGTGGCGGGTGATCACCGAGCGTTCCCGGCCAAACAGTTCCGCCATTTGGGCCTGGCTGAGCCAGACGGTGTCAGCCTCCAGACGCACATCAAGCGTGACTTGGCCGTCGGCAGCCTGGAACAGGATGACCTGATTGAGGGCCTGCTGCTCCAGAGGGTCTTCTGTGATGAGTGGCATTAGACGCCAACCTCCTCAAGCATCTTCTCGGCATCAGGGATTCGGATTTCGCCTGTGATGAGTTTGGGGAGGAGGGCATCTCGGGCAGACGCCAAAAATCTGCTTTCGATTCTCTGCGTCAAAGTTTTCCTAAGTAGAGGTTCGACAACATCCGAGAATGCTGATCTGACCTTTTGAGATTCGATACAGCAATCAAGAGAGAGGAAGTCGCTTGGTCGGATCCGTTGATGACTGTTAGAGGTTCCACCAGCAAGACCTGTCATCACCTCAATAATGGAATCACTACTGGCAAGGCAGTAAGCAAATGCTCGCCCTACATCGGTCGATGCCCGACAAACTAGGAACTCAGTTGAACAGATCGACCTCCTTGCCGAAGAAGAGAACGGGATCCATACCCTAGGGGTTGATGGATTTAGTTTGGAGACAAGGAGATCATCATCGCCAACTAGAAACTTTTGACTTTTTATTGACGAACCCAGTTCTTTCGCGGGATTCTTTCCTGAATCAAAGGCGGGAATGCTGTAATGGTCGAACGTCTCATCGGGTGTAACTGAAGGGTCTATCGAATCCTTTTGAATTTTGATTATTTGATCAATCTTGGCAACACCCCACCCCCTCGGAATCTCACCCAGTTCCGAATCCTCAAATGAATCGGGGAACAGATCGCTGATGTCTGCTGGCAATCCAGTAGGGCGACCTTCTGCCTTGGCTCTGACTGGATCGAAATCCACAAACCACGACTTGAAGAGCGCCTTTGCCATCGCCTCCAAGGTGTCGTTGGTCTTGCGGTTCAGTTCGATCTTGTCGTCGAGGGTGCCGAGGATATGGGCGATTGCTTTTTGCTCGCTGACAGGAGGCAGTTCAAACGAATACTGAAGTATGCGATTAGGGGATGTATGTAGGATTTTCGTTCCAGAAGCACTTGATGCTAGAAATCTGTTGAAATCCGCTGACTTGAAAAGATTGTATGCGTAGTCATCATCAAGCAGGTCGTGCCTTTTGTTGATAAACTTTCCAAGCCGCTGATTATGTAGATACTTATTGCTGTCGCCTGGTATTTTCCCTGGTATCCCGAGTATCTCTCCTCCTGCTGTCTGACAGGTCATCACGAGAAGGATGTCACCCGACTCCAATAGGTAATCACTTGGGAAATCTCCTTCGTAGTATTTTATTTTGGTGTTCTCAAATCGAAATCCGCCTTCGTACTTGAAGTTACCTATTCCAACCACAATAGGATTCTCGTTTGGCGACTCGGAAAAGAAGTCGCTCTTGAATGCCCACCCGTGCTTTATGTCTGCTAGTTCTCCCAGCGAAAGCATTGCCCACTCAGAACTCATATCCCAACCTCCTCAGGTTCTCGGCAATCTGCTGATGCTTGCATGTCATACGCGCTCTCTTTGTGCCAGGTACTTCTCCTGCCCTATCTTCAGGTCTGGCAGGTCAGAATGAATGGCATCCCACAAAATCTCGAAGTCGATCTGATCGTAAGCATGAACAATCGGGTTTCGCATGCCAATGATCGTCCCGAGATCGGGAATGGCTTTGCGCAGGGAGTCATCCAATTCAGCCGCTTTGCTAAGTGCCTCTCCAATAACTCCGAGCTTGAACAGCACTGCAGCCTGCACCATTTCGTTGGCCAGGAAGTCTTCAAGCGACAGAGAGCCAATGAAACTGTTGATCGAAGCGATGGCGTCGAGTGCATCAAGCAGTCGCAGCTTTGCAGTCTTTGCCACGTTATAGATTGACCAATGTCATGCGATCCTTCTGGACCTCGGCCTTCAAATAAGGGTTCTTAATCATCAACTCCGTCAGCAGGTCCACGGGCCGGCCATAAAGGGCCTCCAGGGCATCGGCGAAGTCGCAGAAGCGACGTGCATAGCCAGGTTCGCGGCGCCCCTTCATCTGCACGATGAAGTCAAGGTCGCTGTGGGCTGGATCAAACTCACCGCGAGCCGCTGATCCGAACAGCTCCAGCTTCTCGACGCCATAGCGCTCACACAGCTCCCTCAATGGCTGCAGCTTCGCCTGCAGCAGCTCTGGCAGTGGCGCTGTGATGGTGATCTTGCGGATGCACAACCCAAGCCCCCATCGTACTGAGATCTAGCAAGAGCCTCGGCTGGTCTCAACCCAGCCAGTCCTGGCTGAGGCTGGGGATCGCCCGAAACTCCGGATCCTTGTGCACCAACACCGCCCCTTCCTGCTGGGCGGCGGCGGCAATCCAGGCATCGGCCACCGAGAGGGCATGGCAGGCCTTGATGGCGGCGGCCCGCTCCAGCAATGGGTCGCTGGCGGCAACCCAGCGGATCGGTAGCGACTGCAGCTGGGCATCAGCGAGGCGGGCCTGCCGTTCGTTCTCGTCCTTCCAGACCCGATAGAGCACCTCCATGCGGCTCATGAAGCAAGCCAGCACCATGCTCTGAGCGTCGATGGCCTGCCGGAGCAGGTCGGCCACACGCTCCGCACCCGCTTCGTTATCGCGCAGGGCCAGCAGAGCGGAGGTGTCGAGCAGCCAGCGGTTGGCCATCAACCCTGCCGCTGCCGCTCCGCCTGGCGCTCCGCCAGGAGCCGGGCGGTGGAGCCGCCGGGGCCGGAGCCTCGGAAAGCGGCGATGGGGTCGGCAGCCACGGGCACCACGCGGATCGAGCCATCGCTGTCCACGATCCACTCCAACCGGGTGGTTGGCCCCAACCGGAACCGTTCGCGGATGGCCGCAGGCACCACCGTCTGCCCGCGGGAGGTGATTGTGCTGCGCATCGATGAATTACGAGAAGGACCCAATCGTAATTCAAGCGGCGTCGATCACCATCCCCACCCGCGCGATGTGCTCCAGCAGCGGTGTGTGGGTGATGGCCGCCAGGGCGTGCACATCAAAGCGGTACGGCAGGGGCAGCTCCTCCAGTTCGGCGGCGATCGCTGTAGGTGCCCTTGGCGCGGGAGCCGAACAGGATGGCACTCTCGATTTCCGGGTGCTGGCGCAGCACCGAGAGCACCAGCTCCAGTTCGCTGGCCACCAGGGGATCTCGGCGCTGTTGCCAGAGGATGTCGGCGGCTGGTGTCATTCGGCTCCAAACCCCAACCAGGTCAGATTACGTGCAATCGCCGCATCTAATTTCGCCCCCTCGTCCTGTTGCTGCTTGAGCAACCTAGTGAGGCGCTTCATCTTCTCCTCAAACACCTCGCCATCATCTACAGCATCCGCTGCCCCCACATAACGCCCAGGCGTGAGCACAAAACCATTCTTCTCGATCTCCCCTAACTTGGCGCTGTAGCAGAACCCAGCGACATCCTCATAACCATCAGACACCTCGCCATCGCCACGCCAGGCATGAACGGTGTCTCCAATCTTGGCAATATCCTCATCCGTCAGCACTCGCTCAACCCTGGTCTTCATTGTGCCCATCTGGCGGGCATCAATGAACAGCGTTTCGCCACGACGATCGCGACCACGCTGGGTCTTGTCAATTGTCAGAAACCACAGGCAAACAGGGATCTGAGTGTTCAGAAATAGTTGCCCAGGCAGCGCCACCATCACCTCAACCACATCACCCCGCACCATCGCCTCACGAATCTGCCCCTCACCGCTCTGGTTGGAACTCATCGAACCATTGGCCAGCACGACACCCGCTTCACCACCAGGGCGCAGTTTCCAGAGCATGTGTTGCAACCAGGCATAGTTGGCATTGCCGACTGGTGGCCTGCCATACACCCAACGCGGGTCACTCTCGTATTTCTCGCCGCCCCAATCCGAAATGTTGAAGGGTGGGTTGGCGAGGATGTAGTCGAACTTCTGATCGGGGAACTGATCTCTGGCGAAGGTGTCAGCAGGTTCTTGACCCAGATCTGCAGCAAATCCCCGAATCGCCAGGTTCATCGCCGCCAATCGCCAGGTGGTGGGGTTGCTCTCCTGCCCATAGATCGAAGCGTCATCCCGCTTGCCCCCGTGGGCCTGGATGAACTTCTCGCTCTGAACGAACATCCCACCAGAGCCGCAGCAGGGGTCATAGATCCGACCCTTGTGAGGCGCCAGCACAGCAACCAGCGTTTTGACGACGTGGGCAGGCGTATAGAACTGACCGCCCTTCTTGCCTTCGGCGCTGGCGAACTGACCGAGGAAGTATT
>Ga0209088_10000770_pt1 | contig 21930 bp, 8 predicted proteins | sample S_140625_EF_Meta_FD_187324 | JGI IMG/M metagenome (GOLD analysis project Ga0209088, IMG submission 187324) | Freshwater microbial communities from Lake Simoncouche, Canada to study carbon cycling - S_140625_EF_MetaG (SPAdes) (version 2) | ecosystem: Environmental > Aquatic > Freshwater > Lake ... | reverse complement strand
GGAGCCGCCGTTGAACTGCAGGCTGCCGGAGGCATAGAGGAGATGCTGGGTCCCGGTGGCGCCGGCGGCGCTGATCGCTTCAGGCTGATCAGCCGCGAGCACATAGTTCGCGGATCCGGGCATGCTGGGATCACGCAGAATCGCGGTGATCTGTAGCGGCTGGTTGTCCTGCAGGAACGACTGCAGATTCCAGCCCTCAAGTGGATTGAAGGGAAAATTGGTATAGGTAGTGATGGTTTGCGGTTGGTCCGCCAGATATTGATAGGTCTGACCATCACTCCAGCGCACCACATCACCATCCACGAAGCGGAAACCCGGCTGGTCAGTGGTCAGATCGGTGAGCTGGGAGCTGCCGTCTGGCAGGTTGTCGATGCGGGCCACCGCCGTACCGTTGGCGGTTTTGAGAACCAAGGCACCTGCAACGGTTGGTTCCGCGATATAGGTGTAACCGGCGGCCAAACCCACCGCCTTCACCGTATCGCCCACTTGCAGATCGGGGTTGACGCCAAAACTCCAGGCCGGGGCCTGGGCAAACCGCGAATCGGAGCTGGGGTTGATGGCGGCAAGATCAACCGAGCTGCCGCTACTGCCAAGGAACGTATAGAGATCGTTGCCGTTTGCGGCAAACCGAATCACCTGTCCATTGTCGAGCGTGACGCTTGGGCCTACGGCCTGCCCGCTGGCATTGGTGACACGGCCATCGCTGGCTACGCTGTAGGCCTGGCTGGGGATGTAATCAACGCTTGGCAGAGCCAGGGAGGGAGAAGCGGATTGTCCCGTGCTGAGATCGACGTCAGTGGTGAGCTTGCCGTCAATGGTGATGGTGGCGAAGGCGTTGTCCTGATTTGCCGCGCTCATCAAGGCGAAAGCGCCATCCACGTAGATGCTGGTTTTGGCGCTGGCCGAGCCATTGGGCTTGCTGGTGGCCGCCATCGTGATGTTGCCGCCTGCGTTGATGGACGACGTGCTGTCGATCACCACCGTGCTCCCGGTGGTGCCATAGGTGACCCCGACGGCCAGGCCGCTCTTGCTGCCGGAGGGATTGGTTATACTGTTTATAGAATCGAACCTCGAAGGATTATCTGGATCAATTTTTGTGCCTGGCGATGTGTTGCTAGCAACCTGGGCTGAAGCGCTAAGTTTACTGCTGGATGTATTATTGAATGTCACCTTGCCGCTGGCGTCAATTGTGGAGCCGCTGAGCGAGATGTTGGTCGTTGCCGAGCCCACGACGACGGAGGCGGCCACATCTAGCTTCAGCCCCAACTTGCTCAGGCCTGCGCTAATCAGAGTTGTGGAGTCAAGAACGAAAGACTGACTAGAAAGATTCAGACTTGAGTCTCCCGTAACCGAAACATCAGCGGCATGGACCTTGGCATTGGTGAACGCGATATTGTTATCGATCGAACCAACCTTGACACTGACAGGAAGAATCGTATTCTGGAGACCATAGAGCCCGGTGTTCAATACTTTGTCGATCAAATAGGAATCAACAAGCGCATTCCAATTGGGATTATCCTTCGAATCGAAAGCCTCGATGTATGGATCAACCTTGATGCTTTGGCCAATCGTAAGATTTCGACTCGTGAGCGTAAGCCCTAAGTCATGCGTACCCAGGTTGATTGAGCCGCTTGGCTGGGGGAACCAAAAGATCAACGGGGGATCTTTGCCGTCGTATTGGCTCTTGATCGTAACGTCTCCGCCAAAAGTATTGACGTCGCCCGTTAGATCGATGCTTGGATCGCTACCATCTGCATGCAAGGATATGTCATAAGCCTCAGGGAGCTTTGCTGTCAGGGGATCATCAAGGTTGATGCTGCTGATCTGATAGCTCTTGCCGCTGACTTCAATGCTCTTGAGGTTGCTGACGCTCAGGGTCTGGCTGATGGCGCCGCTGAGGACAACGGAGCCACTGTTGGCCGGACCGAGGTCACCGCTGATGCCAAAGGTGCCGCTGGCATCCGAGATGGAGAGCTTGCCATCGGCGAAGGAGACGAAGCCCCCCAGGCTGCCGCTCCAACCAAGCCCCGTGAGATGGTCCTGGTAGCCGCCTGCCACCGCGCCATTGGCGATTTCAAGCTCCCAGTCCCTGCGGCCGCTGGCAGCGTCAGCAAAGGTGAGGTCGATGGAGGCGGCCACATCGGCGCCGGTGAGCTCCGCCAACCGACTCACCATCCGTTGCCCTGCTGCCGATTCGGCGATGTCGCAGCCCCAGAGCAACAGGTCACCGTCATGGGTGAGCCGTGACCCCAGCCGCTCCAACAGGTTGCGGTAGTGCCCCAGGTTGCGGCTGCTGAGCACGGTGGAGCCGATCACCAGTTGATCGGGGGCGCCGTGGTTGATCAGATGCAGCCGGCTGAGCGAGCCTGGCTCCACCTCCGCATCCAGCCGCTGCACGCAGTCCCGCAGACCTGCGCTGGGATCCAGCCGCAGCACCCGGGAGCCTTGTCGGCCCAGACGGTCGGCCAGATCATTCAGCGAGGCGTCACTGCCGCTGATCACATACAGCTCATTCTCTGGTTTCGCTGCGTTGCCACGGCCTGCGACCAGTCCATAGCCGGTCAGAGGGTCGGAGGATCCATTCTTGGGCCATGGATCATGAAGGCCATCGGGGCTGGCGACCTGCCATGGTGTCCTGAATTGCCGCTCCACCAGCAAGGGCTGCAGGCCCTCGGGCCCGGCGATCGGAAGTGGCAAAGGCCAATCAGAACCGACTGGCGCTGACATCAACGCCCCTCCATGCCACCAGTCATCGGCCCCAGGGCTGGCCGGACTCGAGAGCGCACTGACGACCCCGTAGGCCTCGTAGGGGGAAAGAGAATCGATCATTAAAATAACTTATCAGAATAAGGATAGCCGCTTGCATTAGGCGGCGAAATCTGGCAACCCAGCATGCTTCTGCCGGATGCAATGAAAACAGAATCGCTGACAGAAAGAACAACCAGGTTAACGAAGGGTTAAACAGTGTGCACGGAGGAGCCCAGGCACGGAGGAGCCCAGCCGCGCCGGCCGCAGACAAGGCTCTCGCGCAGCGAGAAGCGACCTGGGCAACCAAGATACAAGGCGTGTATAGCTTTCATACATTAAAGAGAAGTGATGGGCAATACACGAGAAAGCTCATGAGAACCAAAGGCTCGCATTCCATTTACCCACGCTTAACCCAAACCCAACCCCTGTGGGGATCTTAAGCAAACCTTATTGAAGCGATTCCAGGTCGTTAACCAACCGAGTTGAAATGCATGCTGTTGTGGTGAGTGGCAACGATAGTGCTCTTTAATTCATAGCACCCTTCCATTAATTGCCCAAAGTCTCCACACTCAAAGTCCCGTAAACCCTTAGTAGAGAGTCAACTTCCTCGGGACTCTCTGCAAAGCACGGCGACAAAGGACGCATCACGACCACCTTCAACCCCCTTGAACTTTAAGCCATGACATCACCTAATGCTGTTCGATCAAGCACCTCAGCAGGTGAGGTCTACCTCGGAGGCTCTTACATTGAGCTAGGCATCAACAGAAATGGTTATTTTGGCACCAGCGGTGTAAACCCTGTAGGCTTTACGGGAAGAGCAAGGGGCTCAGGAATCGGCCTAGTAGGCGACGCAGATGGATTCGGCATTGGCCAAAATCTAAATATTGACTATTTTTTACCAGGAAGCCCGGAGGAGAGATGGGGTATTTCTTATAACGATGGCAGCGTTGGTTATTACACCCAAGGCGGTGGCGGCGGTAATTCAACCCCAGCAGCGACATCCCTTAGAGACTATTCTCTCACAGACACCACCACACTATCCTCAACAGCCCAAGCAACCTTTACGGGAACCCTAGGGAATGGCCTAAAGATCACCTTCATTTACACCCTCAACGAGTCGGACAAATTTTTCACGACAGATGTTATCATTAAGAACACAAGTGATAACACCATCTCAGATATCGTTTTCATGCGCAGCTTCGACCCCGATAACACAGTTGACAGGGGTGGCGGCTATGTTACAGAAAACACAATTCTTGCCCAATATGGCACCGATGGCTCCACGACATCTTTGGTTAGCGCCACGTCTGTTGATTCAACAAGTCAATACCTGACTGATGGCGGCCAACAAGCTGTCATTGCCTATAGATCGAATAGCCCTTTGTCTTCGGTTTATTATGGAGGATTTGCGAATACCAATCCAGCCGATTGGACCCTAACTGGAACAAGGCCAGACAAAGTTACGGCTGTAGGGTCGTCCGCCACCCGAGACAGTGCCATTGGCATAGTCTTCTCTGTTGGCAGCTTGAGTGCAAATGCTACTAGTACTTTTTCAATTCTCGTCGATACCACGGCTCCCACTGTCTCCTCCGTTGTCATCACCTCCGCCACGGGGATTCAGAACAACAGGCTGAATGCTGGTGATGTGGTGAGCGTCACCGTCACCCTCAATGAGGTCGTCACCGTCACGGGGACGCCCCGACTCAGCCTCAACATCGGCGGCATCTCCAAAATCGCCGAATACTTCAGCGGCACAGGCACCTCTGCCCTCGTCTTCCAGTACACCATTGCTGCCGGTGATACTGACGCCAACGGCATCTCCATCGCCGCCAACAGCCTCGCGCTCAACGGCGGCACCATCAACGTTGCGGCCGGCAATGCAGCCAATCTGAGCTTCTCCGCCCTTACCGATAACGCTTCCTATCTGGTTGACACCACCGCTCCAACTGCCGCGGTGATTAGCACCATTTCGACAAACATTGGTGATCCCAATACTTCAGACACCATTGTCAACGACTTGAGTCCCCTCATCACCTTCACTGGGGAAGCAAGCGCAACGGTCCAAGTTCTCAACCAGGAAGGCAATATTGTTCCATCGAGTAGCTACACACTTCTTGCATTTGGATCAACATACGTCCTCAACTTTGGCACTAATTCCCAGAGTGATGGTACTTATTCCATCAAATTGATCGACGCTGCTGGCAATGCCAGCAGCCCGACCACCTTCACAATTGATACCACCGCTCCTGGAGCTCCAGCGATCACCGAGGTCACCGACGATGTCAACCTGATCACTGGTGCACTCACCACGGGTGGCCTCACCAACGACGCCAACCTGACGGTTCGTGTCTCCATCGCGATGACTAATGCCGTCGCTGGTGACACCATCCAGCTCTATAACGCCACAACCGCTCTCGGCACGGCCTACACCCTCCTCGCCGCTGACATCACCAACGGCTACGCCGATGTACCCACCGGGACCCTGACCAACGGCAGCACCTACACCATCAACGCCAAGGTCATCGATATTGCCGGTAACGCATCTTCTGCGTCCGCCAACTTCATCACCTCCGTTGACACCACCGCCCCTGGTGCCCCTGCGATCACCTCCGTCACCGACAATATCGGCTCGATCACAGGTGCACTCACCACGGGTGGCCTCACCAACGACACCGACCTCACTGTTCGTGTCTCCCTCGCCAGCACCGATGCCGTCGCTGGCGACACCATTCAGCTTTATGACGCCGCAACCGCTCTTGGTTCTGCCTACACCCTCCTCGCCGCTGACGTCACCAACGGCTACGCCGTTGTCGCCACCGGCATCTTGACCGATAACACCTACACCCTCAACGCCAAGGTCATCGATAGGGCCGGTAACGCTTCGACAGCGTCCGCCAACTTCATCACCACCGTTGATTCCACCGCTCCAGGCGCTCCTGCGATCACCGCCGTCACCGATGATATCGGCTCGATCACAGGTTCCCTCACCACGGGTGGCCTCACCAACGACACCGACCTGATCGTTCGTGTCTCCCTCACCAGCACCAACGCCGTCGCTGGCGACACCATTCAGCTTTATGACGCCGCAACCGCTCTTGGTTCTGCCTACACCCTCCTCGCCGCTGACATCAGCAACGGCTACGCCGATGTACCCACCGGCACCCTGAGCAACGGCAGCAGCTACACCATCAACGCCAAGCTGATCGATGCCGCCGGTAACGCTTCTGCAGCGTCCGCCAACTTCATCACCACCGTTGACACCACCGCCCCTGGCGCTCCTGCGATCACAGCCGTCACCGACGATGTCGAACTGATCACAGGGGCACTCGCCAATGGCGGCCTCACCAACGACACCAACCTCACCGTTCGTGTCTCCCTCACCAGCACCAATGCCGTCGCTGGCGACACCATTCAGCTCTACAACGCCACAACCGCACTCGGCTCTGCTTACACCCTCCTCGCCGCTGACATCACCAACGGCTACGCCGTTGTCGCCACCGGCACCCTGAGCAACGGCACCACTTACTCCATCAACGCCAAGGTGATCGATCGGGCCGGTAACGCGTCTTCTGCGTCCGCCAACTTCATCACCACCGTTGACACCACCGCTCCAGGCGCTCCTGCGATCACTGCCGTCACCGACGATGTCGCCCTGATTACAGGGGCACTCACCAATGATGGCCTCACCAACGACACCGATCTCACGGTTCGCATCTCCCTCGCCAGCACCAATGCCCTCGCTGGTGACACCATCCAGCTCTATAACGCCTCAACCGCTCTCGGCACGGCCTACACCCTCAGCGCCGCTGACATCACCAACCGCTACGCCGATGTGCCCACCGGCACCCTGACCAACGGCAGCACGTACTCCATCAACGCCAAGGTCATCGATATTGCCGGTAACGCATCTTCTGCGTCCGCCAACTTCATCACCACCGTTGATACAGCGTCACCGGCTGCTGCGCTGATCACCAGCATTTCCACCAACCCTGGTGATCCCAACACCTCAGACACAATCGTCAACGACGCCAGTCCTGCCATCACCTTCACTGGAGAAGCAGGCGCAACGGTTCAAATTCTCGACCCGCAGGGCAATCCTGTTCCATCGACCAGCTACACACTCCAAGCATTTGGGACGACATACATCCTCAATACGGGCACCAATACACAGGCTGATGGTGTTTATTCCATCAAATTGATCGACGCTGCTGGCAATATCAGCATCCCAGCGACATTCACGATTGACACCACCGCTCCAAGCGCTCCTGCGATCACAGCCGTCACCGACGATGTCGGCTCGATCACTGGTGCACTCACCACGGGTGGCCGCACCAACGACACCAACCTCACCGTCCGTGTCTCCCTCGCCAGCACCAATGCCGTCGCTGGCGACACCATCCAGCTCTTTAACGCCTCAACCGCTCTCGGCACGGCCTACACCCTCCTTGCCGCTGACATCACCAACGCCCACGCCGATATCGCCACCGGCACCCTGACGAACGGCAGCACCTACACCATCAACGCCAAGCTGATCGATAGGGCCGGTAACGCTTCTGCAGCGTCCGCCAACTTCATCACCACCATTGACACCACCGCTCCAGGCGCTCCTGCGATCACAGCCCTCACCGACGATGTTGCCCTGATCACTGGTGCACTCACCACGGGTGGCGTCACCAACGACGCCAACCTGACGGTTCGTGTCTCCCTCACCAGCACCAATACCGTCGCGGGTGACACCATCCAGCTCTATAACGCCGCAACCTCTCTCGGTTCTCCTTACACCCTCCTCGCCGCTGACATCAGCAACGGCTTCGCCGATGTGGCCACCGGCACCCTGACCAACGGCAGCACCTACACCATCAACGCCAAGATCATCGATACCGCCGGTAACGCATCTTCCGCGTCCGCCAACTTCATCACCACCGTTGACACAACAGCCCCTGGCGCTCCTGCGATCACAGCCGTCACCGACGATGCCGCCCCGATCGCAGGTGCACTCACCACTGGCGACAGCACCAACGACACCAACCTGACGGTTCGTGTCTCCCTCGCCGCCACCAATGCCCTAGCTGGCAACACCATCCAGCTCTATAACGCCTCAACCGTTCTCAGTTCGCCCTACACACTCCTCGCCTCAGACATCACCAACGGCTTCGCCGATGTCGCCACCGGCACCCTGACCAACGGCACCACCTACACCATCAACGCCAAGCTGATCGATGCCGCCGGTAACGCTTCTGCAGCATCCGCCAACTTCATCACCACCGTTGACACCACCGCTCCAGGAGCTCCTGCGATCACAGCCGTCACCGACGATGTCGCCCTGATCACAGGGGCACTCGCCAATGGTGGCCTCACCAACGACACCAACCTCACAGTTCGCATCTCCCTCGCCAGCACCAATGCCCTCGCTGGTGACACCATCCAGCTCTATAACGCCTCAACCGCTCTTGGTTCTGCCTATACCCTCCTCGCTGCTGATATCACCAACAGCTACGCCGATGTCGCCACCGGAACCCTGAGCAACAGCAGCACCTACACCATCAACGCCCAGGTGATCGATCGTGCCGGTAATGCTTCTACAGCATCCGCCACCTTCGTCACCACCGTTGATACCACCGCCCCAGACGCTCCTGCTCTTACAGCCGTCAGCGACGATGCCAGTCCACTCATCATCTTCACCGGAGCAGAAGGGGCAACGGTTCGTGTTCTCAACCAAGCCGGAACCATTGTCTCGCCTGGTCAGTACAACCTAATCAGATCAGGAAGCAATTACATCCTCAACTTTGGCACCAATGCACAAAGTGATGGCACATACTCCATTGAATTGATTGACCTTGCAGGCAATGTCAGTAGCCCAACCACATTCACGATTGATACCACCGCACCTGGTGCTCCTGCGATCACAGCCGTCAGCGACGATGTCGCGCCGATCACAGGCGCACTCACCACTGGCGGAACCACCAACGATACCAACCTGACGGTTCGTGTCTCCCTTGCCCCCACCAATGCCCTCGCTGGCAACACCATCCAGCTCTATAACGCCTTAACCGCTCTCGGTTCGCCCTACACACTCCTCGCCTCAGACATCACCAACGGCTTCGCCGATGTCGCCACCGGCAACCTGACCAACGGCAGCACCTACACCATCAACGCCAAGATCATCGATACCGCCGGTAACGCATCTTCTGCGTCCGCCAACTTCATCACCACCATTGATACCGCTGCTCCAGGCGCTCCTGCCATCACAGCCGTCACCGACGATGTCAACCTGATTACAGGTGCACTCACGACGGGTGGCGTCACCAACGACACCAACCTGACGGTTCGTGTCTCCCTCGCGATGACCAATGCCGTCGCTGGTGACACCATCCAGCTCTATGACGCCTCAACTGCTCTCGGTTCTGCTTACACCCTCCTCGCCGCTGACATCACCAACGGCTACGCCGATGTCGCCACCGGCAACCTGACCAACGGCAGCACCTACACCATCAACGCCAAGATCATCGATACCGCCGGTAACGCATCTTCCGCGTCCGCCAACTTCATCACCACCGTTGACACCACAGCCCCTGGCGCTCCTGCGATCACCTCCGTCACCGACGATGTCGGCTCGATCACAGGCCTGCTCACCACTGGTGGCAGCACGGACGACACCAACCTGATGGTTCGCGTCTCCCTCGCCAGCACCAATGCCGTCGCTGGTGACACCATCCAGCTCTATGACGCCTCAACCGCTCTCGGTTTGGCCTACACCCTCCTCGCCGCTGACATCACCAACGGCTGCGCCGATGTCGCCACCGGCACCCTGAGCAACGGCACCACCTACCCCATCAACGCCAAGGTGATCAATAGTGCTGGTAACGCTTCTGCAGCGTCCTCCAACTTCATCACCACCGTTGATACCACCGCTCCAGGCGCTCCTGCGATCACCGCCGTCACCGACGATATCGGCTCGATCACAGGCTCCCTCACCACGGGTGGCCTCACCAACGACACCGACCTGATCGTTCGTGTCTCCCTCACCAGCACCAACGCCGTCGCTGGTGACACCCTCCAGCTCCATAACGCCTCAACCGCTCTCGGTTCTGCCTACACCCTCCTCGCCGCTGACATCAGCAACGGCTACGCCGATATCGCCACCGGCACCTTGACCAACGCCAGCACCTACACCTTCAACGCCAAGGTGATCGATATCGCCGGTAACGCTTCTCCAGCGTCCGCCAACTTCATCACCACCGTTGATACCACCGCTCCTGGTGCTCCTGCGATCACAGCCGTCACCGACGATGCCGGCTCGATCACTGGTGCACTCACCACGGGTGGCCGCACCAACGACACCAACCTCACCGTTCGTGTCTCCCTCGCCCGCACCGATGCCGTCGCTGGCGACACCATCCAGCTTTATAACTCCACAACCGCTCTCGGCACGGCCTACACCCTCCTCGCCGCTGACATCACCAACGGCTACGCCGATGTCGCCACCGGCACCCTGACCAACGGCAGCACCTACACCTTCAACGCCAAGGTGATCGATACCGCCGGTAACGCTTCTGCAGCGTCCGCCAACTTCATCACCACCGTTGACACCACCGCCCCAGGCGCTCCTGCGATCACAGCCGTCACCGACGATGCCGGCTCGATCACAGGTGCACTCACCACGGGTGGCCTCACCAACGACACCGACCTCACCGTTCGTGTCTCCCTCGCCAGCACCAATGCCCTCGCTGGTGACACCGTCCAGCTCTATGACGCCTCAACTGCTCTCGGCACGGCCTACACCCTCCTCGCCGCTGACATCACCAACGGCTACGCCGATATCGCCACCGGCACCCTGAGCAACGGCAGCACCTACACCTTCAACGCCAAGGTGATCGATACCGCCGGTAACGCATCATCTGCGTCCGCCAACTTCATCACCACCGTTGACACCACCGCTCCTGGCACTCCTGCGATCACAGCCGTCACCGACGATGTCGAACTGATCACCGGTGCACTCACCACGGGTGGCAGCACCAACGACACCAACCTGACGGTTCGTGTCTCCCTCGCCAGCACCAATGCCGTCGCTGGTAACACCATCCAGCTCTACAACGCCTCAACCGCTCTCGGTTTGGCCTACATCCTCCTCGCCGCTGACATCACCAACGGCTTCGCCGATGTGGCCACCGGCACCCTGAGCAACGGCAGCACCTACACCATCAACGCCAAGGTGATCGATACCGCCGGTAACGCTTCTGCAGCGTCCGCCAACTTCATCACCACCGTGGATACCACCGCTCCAGGAGATACCACGTCACCCACCATCACCGGCATCTCCGTCACCGGTAATCAGGTGCTGCTGCAGTTCTCAGAAGCACTCGATCCAATCACTCTTCCTACAGCCGCTCGCTTCACGGTCAGAGTGGCAGATGTGATACGGCCCATTTCCGCCATCGCTCCGGTTGCATCAAATCCAACGCAGCTGCAGCTCACTCTTTCTGTCACACCCACCAGCGCTCAAAGCGTCACCGTCACCTACTCCGACCTCACGGCTGGCAATGACCCCACTGGCATCGTCCAGGATCTCGCCGGCAATGACATGGCGTCCGTACCCGCTCCGCTCAACGCCGATAGCTTCTCCACTGCATCCGGTGCCGCCACCCTCGCCGCTAACTACACCAATCTCATCCTCACCGGCATCGCCGCCGTCAATGGCACCGGCAATGCCCTCAACAACACCATCACCGGCAACAGTAGCCCCAATGGGCTCACCGGTGGCGGCGGCACCGACAGCATGGATGGTGGTAACGGCTCTGACATCTATCTCATCACCAACAGCAACGATCACCCCGCCGCCGAAATTACCGACACTGGCACCACTGGCAGCGACGAACTGCGCTTTGCCTCCGTCACCGCCAATCAAACGCTCACCGTCTTTGCTGGTGACACCGGTCTCGAACGCGTGACCATCGGCACTGGAACAACTCCTACCGTCACCACCGGTGCAACCACGGCACTCAACATCAACGCCGCACTGGCTCCCAATGCTCTGACCATCACCGGCAATTCAGGAGCCAACGCCCTTACAGGAACTGCCTTTAACGACACCATCACCGGCAACGCTGGAGACGACAGCCTCATGGGTGGCGGTGGCAACGACCTGCTCAATGGCGGCGCCGGCAACGACATCCTCACAGGCGGGGCAGGTGCCGACCTCTTCCGTGTCAACACCGTGCTCAACGCCACCACGAATGTCGATAACATTACGGACTTCGAGCCAACGGCAATCGCCACCACCACCGATCGCATCCAACTGGAGAACTCAGGCACAGGACTCTTCAATGCCCTGACGAGGACCGGCACTCTCGCTGCCACGGCCTTCGTTAATAGTCCTAACACTACTTTCACGACCGCTATTCAACGCATTCTTTACCAGTCCACAACGGGCAACCTCTTCTACGACTCCGATGGCAACGGTGCTGCCACCTCCATCCTCTTTGCCACCCTCAACCCCAATCTCACCACACTTAACAACACCCATTTCCAGGTGATCTGATCTCATCATCCTGTAGGAGAGCCCCCCACAGGGGGCTCTGGCGCAAGGCAGTTGTGCCCTCCCCCGTTGTGCCTGAGTTTCACCTCAGTACCGTCATCCCAGGGGGTACAACTGCCATGTTTGTCCACTCACGCCACCTCCCGATTCATCAGCGGCCCGTTCTCCGCTGACCTGGTCACCGGTCAAACTGTTGGTCTTGATGACGGCGGCAGTCTCTTTGGCTCCGCAACTGTCCGCGGCAGCAACACCGTTGACGTGACGCGGCAGACGTTGGGCCACGGTCTTGCCTCGCGCGATCAGCTGCTCAGGTGTGTGCCTGGTGCGTTTCAAGGTTGCCGACGTCCATCTCGCCCCTAAGCCCCATACCAGAAGGCACGGCCCTGGCTCCGAGCCGCTCGTGCAGCCGACGAAACCGCCAGGACCGCCGGCCTGTAGACAAGGCATACAAATCTGCTACATTGAAAGCAATGGGCTGTTGCCCTTGCTGCTTTCGATCCGAGATGACCGTTGCCCCCTCCCTAGGACCAACACCCTGCCCCACCGCCAGGGGGCCGTCGGCTTCACGCCGGGGCCTGCCATCGCGGGCCAAATCAGCCCTCAGCGCAGCCGTGGCGATGGGGATCATGGGGCTCACGACTGGCTGCCAAAGCGACGGCACGAGCACCAGCTCGACCACCAGCCCTAGCCAAAGCACGAGCACGAGCCAGGTTCAGCCCTCGAGCCCAACCCAAAGCCAGAGCGTTATCTCGAGTAGCGCGACCCAAATTCAGAGCCCGACCCAAACGTCGAGCCCTACCCAGAGCCCAGCCCAAAACCCTACCCAAATCCCTAGTTCGAGCCCGATCCAAAGCCCGATCCCTAGCGCAAGCCTGGGCGCGAGCCCGTTCCAAAGCCTGATCCCGAGTCCGAGCCAAAGCGCCTCCGCCCCACCCATCACGCCCCCCTCGAGTGGACTCGCGTTCGCAGCGAGCTTCACTCCAGATCCCGCAGAAGCGATCATTCCCTCCGAGATCAATGTTCCGGGCGTGGATCCAACCCTGCCCGTGAATCTTCTGCCTGATGTGGTACAGGGCGCCCCGGCCACCCAAGCGGCCCCCGGCCCCCTGCCGATCTTCGGCGCTGCTGCTGCCTTCGGCGCCAGCCGCCAGCTGAGGAAGCGGATCAAAACCAGCGCGCCACCGAATCGCTGAACCCATGCTGGCGACCCCCGTGGAATCCACGATTCGCACACCTCAATCGCCCGCCCCATAACGGCCAACCGCACTGAGTAGCTCCGTTTCGGTGTCCTGGAGGGCCTCTCCCTGGCGCTGTTGGGACTGTTTTTGACAGCCGTTGTGGTGAGCGCCTGGCCACCGCCACTGCCACTCCCACCGCCACCGCCACCGCCACCAGCATCCAGGAGATCCAGGCCAAGCCCGAGCAACTGGCGGTTAACCAGGCAGGCCTGACGCCAACCCAGCTGGGCACCCCGATCGATCAGCTGCGCCAAGAGCTTCTAGACGAGGCGGATCAGGCGGCCAAGCGCCTCCACCGGAGCATCCAGGCCCAGGCTTCGTTCAAGCCGGATCGGCTGATCAAAGAAATCATCCGCATCACCCTCTCGGCACTGTTGGATGCGGCCGCCTTCGGCTTTCTCTCTGGCGCCCTGCCGCGCAGGAACCAACGGGGGGGGATCCCCAGGCGGGCATCCCATCGGTGGGGACTACGATCTGACCATCTGCCTCGTCTGACGCGATGGATCCGGTGAGCGCCCCCCGCACCCATTCCGCGCGCCTGGATGCGATCAACTTGATGCTGCGTGATCTGCACACGCGGCATGACGAAATCCGCCACCGCGCCGCCTTCCGCGGCTGCACCAGTGAGCTGCTCACCCTGCAACAGGAGCTGGTGGATTACCTGCTCACCAAGAAGCACGGTCTGCTCGGCACCGATCCGGCCGTGAATGAAGCCGACCGCAACTACAACTCCTTCACCTGAGGTCCTCGCCAGTGATGGTGGTGGTGGTCGGAGCCGGTCCAGCCGGCAGCGCCCTCGCCCTGCTCCTGGCCCGCGCTGGTGTGGCCGTGGAACTGGTGGAAAGCCAGCCGCGCCACAGCGCCATGATTCGCGGCGATGGTCTGATGCCGAGCGGTCTGGAGGCCCTGAGCCGCATGGGCCTGGTGCCCCTGCTGGACTCGCTGCCGCGGCGGGAGCTGCAGGGATGGAGCTTCCACCTGGAGGGCCGCGCCCTGTTCTCGGTGGACGAGCCGATCGGCGGATCCGTGCCCTGCAGCCTGATCGACACCCCGGCCCTGCTGGAAGGGCTGCTGGAGCAAGCCCAGGCCTACCCATCCCTAACCCTGCGGCGGGGCCGGGCCGTGAAGGAGCTGGTTCTGGAAGCCGAAGGCAAGATGCCGGGGAACGGTGGCCCAGCCCGGGTGGCGGGCGTGGTGCTCGACGACGGAACCCAGCGACCGGCCGATCTGGTGGTGGGCTGCGATGGCCGCGGCTCCACCATCCGGCGCCTGGCGGGTCTGGAGCTGGACGAGGACAACCCGGCCCTGGAGGTGCTCTGGTTTGAGCTGGAGAGCGAAGCTGCGGCCCACCTGCAGCCCTGGATCGCCGGCCGCTTCGCAACCCTGCTCGGCGACGCCGGCAGCTATGCCCTGTTCGGCACGGCCCGCGGCGGCGTGCGGGTGGGCTGGCTGCAGGAGCGCGGTGCCCCTGGCTCCCCCCTCCCCTGGCCGGAACGCTGGGCCCGCAGCAGCCCCCCTGAACTGGCGGCGCTCTGGCGCAGCCTGCCCACCGCCAACGTGGGGCCGCCACTGCGGTTGGCGGTGCGCTCGGGGCTGGCACCGCGCTGGCAGCGGCCCGGCCTGCTCCTCCTGGGCGATGCCGCCCATCCCATGAGTCCGCTGCGGGCCCAGGGGCTGAACATGGCGCTGCGGGACGCACTGGTGGCCGCCGAACGGCTGCTCCCGCTGCTGGACGGTGATGGCCCCCAGCCAACAGCAACCGACCTGATGGGCACCAGCCCCGGGGATCCCGGTGCAACTGGGTCAGGCCAGGCGTCTCCCGATCCAGCCGCCGAGGAGATCCGAGGGCGGCGCGAGCATCTGCAGCGGCTGGACCAGGCGTTGGTGGCGGTGGCCGAAGCCCGGCTGCCCGAACTTCGCGCGGTGCAGGCCCTGCAGCGTCAGGAGCTGGGCCGGGGCGAACTGCTGCGCCAACAACCCTGGCTGCGGCGCCTGCTGGCCGCCACCGCCAGCGTGAGCGGTCCGCTGCTGTCGCGGCGCTGGCAGGCCGGACAACCGACCCTGCGGACAGGCCTGCCGCTCCCCGAGGGCCCAGCATGATGACGTTCCGACGTTGTGCCGTTTCCTCGCCATGGCCCCGTTCCGCCGCACCGCCTCCCTGGCATCCCTGGGCCTGGGGCTGACCGCCAGCCTCACCCTGGTGACGGGCCTGACGGCTGTCCTGGCGGCGGGCCTTGGCCCGGGCCCGGCCTTCGCCGCCGAGGCTCCCTACCCACCGGCCACCGCCTTCCGCGAAGTGCAGCTCACCGCCTTCAACTGCGGACGGGACAACACCCCAACCACCTGCGCCAAGGCGCGCCGCCTGGCCGACCCCCTGCTCGATCACCCCCGGCTCTCCACCGCCTGCAAGGACGCCCTCTGGAGCGTGCGACAGCTGTCGGTGGCAGCGCCGCTGAACGGCCCGGAGCGCCGCGATCCGATCGACAAGGCCAGCCGCGATGTGGCCGCCTACTGCCGCCAGCCCTACGTGGCGGACACGAGCCAGCCAACCAGCAATCCCGGAGGCAAGCCGTTCTCCTTCAAGACGCCCAATCCCTGAGCCTGGGCCGGCAAGGGCCAGGGCTAACTTGGTGCTGCCCAGACTCCGCCTGAGCTCGCCGATGACCAGCTCCGACCTCGCCATCACCGTGCGGCAGGTGGCCCTGGACCAGCCCTTCACCGACCAGAAACCGGGCACCTCGGGGCTGCGCAAGAGCACCCGTCAGTTCCAGACCCCCCACTACCTCGAAAGCTTCATCGAGGCCTCCCTACGGGTGATCCCCGGCGTTGCTGGCGGCACCCTGGTGGTGGGCGGCGACGGCCGCTTCGGCAACCGCCACGCCATCGATGTGATCGCCCGCATGGCGGCGGCCCATGGCGTGGCCCGGCTGATCACCACCACCGGCGGCATCCTCTCCACCCCGGCTGCTTCCCAGCTGATCCGCAGCCGCGGCGCCCTTGGCGGCTTCATCCTCTCGGCCAGCCACAACCCCGGCGGCCCCGACGGCGACTTCGGCGTGAAGATCAACGGCGCCAATGGCGGCCCGGCCCCCGAATCCATCACCAATGCGGTGTTTGCTGCCACCCAAAGCCTCGATGGCTACCGGATCGTGGAAGCCGCCCCGCTGAACCTGGACACCCCCGGCGAGCAACGGCTGGGCGAGCTGGTGGTGGAGGTGGTCGATGGGGTGGCCGACTACGTGGCCCTGATGCAGAAGTTGTTCGACTTCGACCGCATTGCGGCACTGCTCCAGAGCGATTTCGCCGTGGCCTTCGATGCCATGCACGCCGTGACCGGTCCCTATGCCACCCGGCTGCTGGAAGGCCTGCTCGGCGCCCCGGCCGGCACCGTGCGCAACGGCATCCCCCTGGAGGATTTCGGCGGCGGCCACCCCGACCCCAACCTCACCTATGCCCACGACCTGGCCGAACTACTGCTGGAGGGAACCGACTACGCCTTCGGCGCCGCCTGCGACGGCGACGGCGACCGCAACATGATCCTGGGCCGCGCCTGCTTCGTGAACCCCAGCGACAGCCTGGCGGTGCTCACCGCCAACGCCACCCTGGTGCCCGGTTACACCGAGGGGCTGGTCGGCGTCGCCCGCTCCATGCCCACCAGCGCCGCGGTGGATGTGGTGGCCGAGGCGCTCGGCATTGCCTGCTTCGAAACGCCCACGGGCTGGAAATTCTTCGGCAACCTGCTCGATGCTGGCCGCATCACCCTCTGCGGCGAGGAGAGCTTCGGCACCGGCAGTAACCACATCCGCGAGAAGGATGGCCTCTGGGCGGTGCTGTTCTGGCTCAACATCCTGGCGGTACGCGGCTGTTCGGTGGCCGAGGTGATGGCGGAGCACTGGAGCCGGTTCGGCCGCCATTACTACTCCCGCCACGACTACGAAGCGATCGCCAGCGAGGCTGCCCACGGCCTCTACGACCGCATCAAGGCGATGCTGCCGGAGTTGGTGGGTCAACCCTTCGCCGGCCGCACGATCGCCACCGCCGACGACTTCGCCTACACCGATCCGGTGGATGGCTCCCTCACCAGCGGCCAGGGCCTGCGCCTGCTGCTCGACGACGGCAGCCGCGTGGTGCTGCGCCTCTCCGGCACCGGCACCCAGGGCGCCACCCTGCGGGTCTACCTGGAGAGCTACGTGCCCCCCAGCGGCGACATGGGCCTGGATCCCCAGGTCGCCCTGGCGGACCTGATCGGCGCCATCGATGCGCTGGCCGAAATCCGGGTGCGCACCGGCATGGAGCGCCCCACGGTCATCACCTGATTGATCAACGGATCGGCGCGCGGCTCAGAGCTTCTCGGGTCCGTCAGGCTCGCCGAGATGGGTGAGGGCAAGCTGGCGCATGGTTTCGCCCCAGGCTCCGCAGCTGGCCGCACCGGCGACCAGCAGCACGGCCCCCAGAACGGGAATGGGCTTGATCGGCTGGCCGGGTGTGTGGGCCGCCCGATGCACCAACAGCATCAGCACGGTGGCTGCTATGGCCGCTAGAGCGGACGAGAAGAGAATCCGCCGGCGATCCACCCGCTGCTGGCGGCGAGGCTTGTAGCCGGGGGGTGGTGGCAGGGGCATGGTCCTGAAGACGACACGAACAGCGCAGGGGCGGAGATGGCGAAACAGGCCAACGGCCCGCAGCTGATCAACTCATCCTGCCGAGGATTCGGCCGGAGCTTCCCCTTCGCCCGGCAAAGGCTCCGTCTTCCCGCTGGCGGGGAACCAGGAGGCCTCCAGCTGCTTCATCAGCACATAGAACGACGGCACCACAAACAGGCTGAGCACGGTGGCCACCAGCAGGCCCCCGAAGATCACGGCACCGAGCGAGCGCTGGCTCAGGGCACCGGCACCGGTGGCCACCATCAGCGGGAAGAAGCCGGCCAGGGCCGCCATGGCGGTCATCAGAATCGGGCGCAGGCGGGAGCTAGCGGCGCCGATCGCCGCCTCGCTGGCGCTCATGCCCCGCTCCATCCGCTGGTTGGCCAGGTCCACGATCAGAATGCCGTTCTTGGCCGCCAGCCCGATCAGGGTCACCAGGCCCACCTGGGCATACACATTGTTCACCTGGCCCAGCATCACGAGAAACGACAGCGCTCCGAGCATGGCCAGGGGCACGGTCATCAAAATGATGAGGGGATCGATATAACTGCCGTACTGGGCCGAGAGCACCAGATACACCACCACAATCCCCAGGGCGAAAACCAGGGCCGCCAAGGAACCGGCCTGCACCTCCGATCGCGTCAGCGCCGACCAATCAGAGCCGATGTTGCTGAAGCTCATCTGGCGGAAGGTGGCCATCAGACTGTCGATCGCCTGGCCGCTGCTGCGCCCGACGTTCTCCACCCCCTGGATCAGCACGCTGCGATACAAATTGAAGTGGCTGATGATCGGCGGCGCGCTATCGAGGCGGGCCTTCACCACGTTGGAGAGAGGAATGAGCTGGCCGCTGCGGTCGGGAACATAGAGGTTGTTGAGCGACTGGACCACATCACGGCTGGCGCCCTCGGCCTGCACATACACCTGGCGGTACTGCTGCTGTTCGTAGGTCTGGTTGATGAAGCTGCCGCCGTTGAGGGTGCCGAGCACCTGCATCGCCTGGCTGTAATCGATGTTGAGCGAAGCCATGCGGTCGCGGTCAATATCCAGCCGCCACACCGGCGCATCGCTGACGAACTGGGAGTAAAGGTTGTAAAAGTTGCCGGTGGCCTTGGCGGTGCCGATCAGCTTGCCGGCCATCTGGCCCAGATCGGTGGGGCTGTAGCCGCCGTTGCTGAGGTCGTTGAACTGGAACGAGAGGCCGCCCTGGGCGCTGAAGCCGGGCACCGCCGCCGGCGACTGTGCCATCACCAGGGCACCGGGTATCTCATGGAATTCCTTGTTGAGCCGGGCAATGATCTCCGGGGCCGACTGGCCCTTGCCGCCCCGCTCATCGATCGGCTTGAGCCCGAAAAAGAAGAGGCCCTGGTTGAGTGCCCCGCCATTGAAGCCGGCACCACCCACGATCTCGCCGGAGATGATCTCCGATTCCTTGGCCAGGATCGCCTGGGCCTTGGTGGCCACCTCCATCGTGGCCTCGATCGACGATTGGGGGGGCAGTTGGATGATGCCCAGGCCATAGCCCTGGTCTTCGGTGGGCACGAAGCCAGTGAGGATGGCGGCGAAGGCCACGCCGGTGAGGGCCACGCCGCCGACCAGCACCAGGGCCACCAGCCGACGCAGCTTGATGGCCTGCCTGAGGATGCGGCCGTAGGCGCGGGAAAGCCGCTCGAAGCCGGCATTGAAAGCGGTGAAGATGGGCATCAAGAAGGTGCCCACCAGCGCCCCGAGCAGGCCTAGCAAAAGGGAGGCCACCCAGCCGCCGGCCAGGGCCCCGTAGAGGCCTCCAAACACACCGCCGATCACGGTCCAGCGGATGCCGCGGGGCTCCGTCTTGCCACCACCGAGGAGCAACGCCGACTGCAACGGTTTGCCACTGATGGCATTGAAGGTAGACACGATGATCGAGAACACGATCGTGAGCGCGAACTGGCGGTAGATCACGCCGGTGGCGCCAGGGAAGAAGGTGACGGGAATGAACACCGCCAGTAGTACCAGGGCCGTGGCCAGAATCGCGCCGGTGAGTTCCTTCATCGCATTGGAGGCCGCCTGGAAGGGTCGATCCCCCTCCTCGATCCGGGCCGACACCGCCTCCACCACCACGATGGCGTCATCCACCACCAGGCCGGTGGCCAGGATGATGCCGAGCAGGGTGAGTTCGTTGATCGAGAACCCAAAGGTCTTCACAAAGACCATGGCCCCCAGCAGGGCGATCGGCAGCGCCAAGGCGGGCACGGCCGTGGCCTTCCAGTCCTGCAGGAACAGGAAGATGATCAACAACACCAACACCACCGCATCGCGCAGGGCATCGAGGGCTCCCGCGATCGAGGCGTTGATGAAGTCGGTCTGGTCGAACACCTTCTCCAGTACCACTCCCGGCGGCAGGGTGCTGCGGAATTGGGTGAGCACCTCATCCACCGCGTTGGCGGTGCTGATGGCATTGCTGCCGGGCAACTGGATCACGCCAAAGCCGACGCACGGATAGCCGGTGCGGGCATTGATCGCAGCTTGATTGAAGTTCTGAAAGGCATATTCGGCTCGCCCCACATCACCGATTCGAATCAAGCCGCCATCGGGGCCCTTGCTGATGATCACATCCTCGAATTCCTGAACGGTCTTCAGGTTGCCGTTCACCAGGAGCGGGAAGGTGGTGCGGTTGCTGGGGGTGGAAGGGGGGCCCCCGATGCTGCCGGCGATCACCACCAGATTCTGGGATTGGATCGCCTGCTCCACCGTGTCCACGCTCAGGTTGAAGCGGGCCAGCTTGAGGGGATCCACCCAGACCCGGAAAGCTGGATTACTGGCACCAAAGATGTTCACCTGTCCCACCCCCTGGGCCCGAGTAATGGGATAGATGAGGTTCAGCTGCAGCAGGCCGTTGAGATAATTGTCGTCGAATTGGCCCTGGGTTGAGGTGAGATTATAAACGAGAAGATAGCTGCTGGCCGTCTGCTGCACCGTCACCCCTTGGGCATTCACCTGGGGGGGCAACTGGGGGGTTGCGGTCTGTACCCGGTTGAGCACATTCACCTGATCGATATCTGGATCCGTGCCCGCCTTGAAGTACACGTTGATCTGACTACTGCCCTCGCCGGTGCTGGTGGAGGTGATGTAATCCATCCCCGGCGCCCCATTGATCTGCGATTCCAGCGGGCCGGTCACCGCGCTCTCCACCGTGAGGGCATCGGCGCCGGGCAGGTTGGCGCTCACCTGCACCGTGGGCGGCGCGATATTGGGCAGGTTCTCGATCGGCAGGAGCGGCAGGCAGATCAGGCCGGCCATCAGAATCAAGATGCTGCACACCGTGCTGAGCACGGGGCGGCGGATGAAGGTATCGGAAAGACTCATGGGGCCTTCGTTGCCCCGGGGGTCGGCGCCGCGGCCGGAGCTGGCATGCCGGCCGCCGGCTGCAGCATTGCGGTGGCCGGCTGCACCGAGAGGCCGCTGCGCAACTGGGCCAGGTTGCCCACCACCACCGTGTCGGCGGCGGTGAGGCCCTCCTTGACGGGGTAGGCGCCGTTCTGGAGGATGCCGAGGCTCACCGGCACTTGGAGCGCCACCGGCAGGTTGGGCAGGGGTTCGGGCTCAATCGCACGGCCGAGCCGTTTCTTGGCCTCATCCACGCTCACCGCCAGGAACACGAAGGTCTTGCCGGCCTGGAGCAGCACCGCCTGCTGCGGAATCGCCAGCACCTGCTGCTGGGCGAACACCAAGGTGGCGCTCACCCGCTCGTTGTTGCGCAGCGAGCCATCGGCATTGTTGAACTCGG
>Ga0209088_10000769_pt1 | contig 21965 bp, 19 predicted proteins | sample S_140625_EF_Meta_FD_187324 | JGI IMG/M metagenome (GOLD analysis project Ga0209088, IMG submission 187324) | Freshwater microbial communities from Lake Simoncouche, Canada to study carbon cycling - S_140625_EF_MetaG (SPAdes) (version 2) | ecosystem: Environmental > Aquatic > Freshwater > Lake ... | reverse complement strand
CGGATTTACTGGTATTAATACTGTTGGATCTGCAAGCACCGCTGCAAACTATGAAGTCTTTGGTGTAGCAAGCGGAGGTTTCTTCTGATATGGCACCCATTTTAAGTAGATTATCCTCTCTTGGTGGAGGAGGAATTGGTGGATTTAGTTTCGGTAAGAAAAAAGTTGCTTCTGCTGCTGCTGCCGTTATTTATGCGACTGGTGGCACAAAAACTTTTTCTAGTTCGTATACAATTCATACTTTTACATCATCTGGAGATTTTACCGTTTCTGAGGGTTCTGGAAATGTTGAATATCTTGTGGTTGCTGGTGGTGGTGCTGGTGGTCATGATGTGGGTGGTGGAGGTGGTGCTGGTGGATTTAGAACCAATGTATCTGGGCACCCATTAGCATCTCCATCACCATTTCCAGTATCTCCTGGCCCTTATGCAGTGACTGTTGGTGCTGGTGGCGTTGCTACACCAGGTGTTCCAACTCCAGCTGCTACGAACGGTGGGAATTCAGTATTTTCTACAATAACCTCTACTGGTGGTGGAGGTGGTGGAAACTATAATGGTGGGTACGGACTCCCTGGCGGGTCTGGGGGTGGCGGATCTAGTTATACTGGTTCATATCCAGGAGGAACTGGAAATAGTCCACCAACATCACCTCCACAAGGAAATTCGGGTGGTGCTGGATCTGGCGCGGGCACTTCTGGACAAGGTGGCGGTGGTGGTGGTGCTGGTGGATCCGGACCTGGAGGTGGATCAGGATCAAGTGGTTTTACTCCTGGTGGTGTAGGATCTCCAATATCCATTACAGGAACTGCAGTTACTTATGCTACTGGTGGTAGAGGTGGTGGCGACAACGCGCCCGGGCCCGCTGCAGGTAATCCAGGAACTGGTGATGGTGGTGATGGAGCAGGCAGCGTTGGCCCCAGCGGTAGTAATGGTGGTTCCGGTATCGTTATTATACGATATTCTACTTCGGTTGCGGTTCAATACCGTTATTGGAGGATTTATAAAACTGATGGTGCTGTGGGTGGACCTTGGACTAATGAAGTTCAATGGACTCTACAGGGGTCTGCTACTTATTATCAAGGATCCAATTATCAAAACTGGACAGGTAGTGGATTAAATTCATTTAATGCCGCTGCAGTTACTGATGGTAATACTGTTGGCAATGCCTTTCATACTGATACTGCAGGTGTAGGTTCTTATGCGTTACTTGATTTGGGTGCTGGAAATGCAAAGTATTTCAATAAAGTTGAATTTTGGATGGCAAGTTCGGGCGTTACAGCTACTTGGAATATTCAAGCATCTAATGACCTTAGCAGTTGGACAACTTTTTATACGGGTTTAAACGTGTATTCATATACAAACATATCTGTTACTTGGTAAGATCTGATATTTGACATTCTCCCCAACATCATATATAAGAACTGAATACATTATGGGGACATTTGTTGGCGTTCTTTTTGCCATAAATACTCAAAAAACCTTCAATGACAAAAGCAAGGAATATATCAAGATTTGGTGATGACAAAGGAGTTGGTTCTGCCGTTGGAGATACGAATAAAATCTTTGCATCTGTAAGCACTGCTTCTACAGTAACTTCAAATATTGTATTAGACTCACCAGGACCTTTTATCGTTGCACAAGAAAAAGAACTACATATTGAAACTGGTATTGGAGTTACCGTAGAAGTTAATAGAACTCTTATAGTCAACTCAATGTTGATACCATAAGTCTATAAATACCTAAAAAGATCAAAAGCGATGTCCCAGATAAATGTCAATACTATTAAGGATAGATCGGGGTCAGGAGCACCCAGTTTTCCTAATGGAGTAACAGTTACTGGTGTTGCGACTGCGACAACGTTTAGTGGAAGTTTGAGTGGTAATGCAACAACTGCAACCAATGCTCAGGGACTGACTGGAACACCAAGTATTTCTGTTTCTGGTGTAACCAATAGTGGCATTTCAACATTAACTGACACAAGACTTTCATCAATCGCAGATAAAACAACTCTTGTATCTGGTAATACTGTAAGTCTTTCATATAGCACTGGTGGTGGAAACGTTGCTATCTGCACAAATCCAACGGGACCAATCACTCTGAATGTAACTAATATTCCTACAACTTCTGATTTTGATAATCGTGCAATCTCATTTGCGGTGATTGTTCAGCAAGGAGCAACAGCATATGGTTGCACGAATGTATCTCTAAATGGTGTTTCATTTAGTTCAAATGCAGCAGCGGGTGTTCAGACTGCAATTTCATATGTTTCTGGTACGGTAGCAACTGCAAGCACCACTGGTTATGATGTTTTTAACTTTACTGGTATTAATACTGTTGGTTCTGCGGCATCGACTCTTAACTACAGACTACTCTCAAACGTAAGCGGCGGATATAGAAGGTACTGATTTATGGCTCCTCTGATTACTTCTCTGGCATCACTTGTAAAACAGTTTGGTATTGGTGCTGTTATTAGTTCTTCTGGTGGTGGAGGTATTTCTGCAACTGGTGGTTCTATAGTTGCTTATCTAGATTCGGGAACAGGAATAACCTATACATCACATACCTTTACTTCATCAGGAACTTTTAGTGTAAGTTCTGGTAGTGGATCTTTAGAATATCTTGTTATTGGTGGTGGTGGATCTGGAGGTGGTGCTCAAAGCAATCAAACGGGATGTTCTGGTGGTGGTGGAGCAGGTGGATTTAGGACTAATTTGTCAGGACATCCTTATGCTCCATATGGATCTCCATTTCCATTTTCTCCTGGATCTTATTCGATAACCATTGGTGCAGGTGGTGCATCTGTTAGTAGTTCTACTCCTGGAAATAATGGAACTCCTTCATCTTTCGGACCAATAACTGCTACTGGTGGTGGTTATGGTGGAGGTGGAGATTTTGATAATGCTGGTCCTGGTGGATCTTCTGGTGGAAGAGGACATCAAACAGGTAATCAACCAGGTACAGTTGCTCCATCAGATCCAACACAAGGAAACGCTGGTGGTGGGCAGTATGGTGGTAGCACTTATTATAGAGGTGGCGGCGGAGGTGGTGCAGGTAGTGCTGGACAATCTGGTGCCAATTCATATCCTGCTCATGCCGCTGGCGGTTCAGGATCTGCAATTTCTATCGCATATGGCACCCCATCTCCAGTAACTTACGCTGGAGGTGGTGGTGCTGGTGCTAATGATCAACAAACAACAGGAGGATCTGGAGGTCCTGGTGGTGGTGGTAAAGGTGGTGATCGTAATATAGGTAATCCAGTCTCAAATGGAACACCTGGATCTGTAAATACTGGTAGTGGTGGAGGTGGTTCTGCTGCAAATCTGGGTAATACAAATAGTTCTGGGCAAGGTGGATCTGGAATAGTTATTGTTAGGTATCAAGCTGGAACAGTAAAAGCAAGTGGTGGACTGGTTAGTGCATTTGGTGGCAAGACTATTCATACTTTTATAAGTTCTGGATCTTTTGTAACAGGACCGAGCTGGATATCAGGAACTTCGGTAGAATATTTACTTGTTGGTGGAGGAGGTTCTGGTGGTGCTGGACAAAATAATACTTCCGGACAAACTGCTGGTGGCGGCGCTGGTGGATGGTTTAGTAATACTCTAGCAATAACTCCAGGTCCTTACTCAGTAACTGTTGGCGCCGGAGGTGCTGCCAGAACTGGTGCAGATAAAGGAAATGATGGAAGTTCTTCAAGTGTTAACTTCCCTTCACCAATTAGCGTGAATGGTGGTGGTGCTGGTGGAGCTTCCAATACTCCTTCAAATTATCCTGGAAATCCTGGAGGTTCTGGTGGTGGAGCAGCAGACGGTGGTGGTGGTGCGGCAACAAATTATCCAGGTCCAACACAACAAGGTTTTCCTGGAGGTTCTGGTAATGCTTCGACAACCAATAATGCAGGTGGAGGTGGCGGTGCTGGTGGAGCAGGAACAAATTATAGAGGACCTGGAAACCCACCATCTGCTCCTGGTGGAATAGGAAAACAAGCACCAGCAACATTTATAAATCCATCAAGTCCATATGGAACTTCTGGTCCTAATCCGGGCAGTTTCTATTTTGCAGGCGGCGGCGGCGCTGGTGGAACTGCTGAATCTACAACCGCTGGATCTGGTGGTGCTGGCGGCGGCGGCGCTGGTGGAAACTATCCAAGAGTAACGCCTGGTGTTAATGGTGGTACAAATACTGGTGGCGGTGGTGGCGGATCTTCATCAGGAGACAGTACTTCCGTTACCAGTGGTGCTGGTGGTTCCGGTATCGTTCTTGTTGCATACCCAACATAAATACCTAAAAACCTAAAATGTACATAGGAAGACCACAAGCTACGGGACCTTACATTAAACTTGATGATATTTCCGATCAGTTTAACGGAACTACATCAACGTTTAATCTCACACTTGGTGGTCAGGCATACTTCACATCTAATCCTTATACATTACTTCTTTCTCTTGATGGTGTCATTCAAGAACCAATCGTTTCTTATGTGATCTCTGGTAATCAAATCACATTTGCGGCACCACCATCATCATCTGGAAGATTTTATTGTATTGTGTTTGGAACAACCCTAAACACAACGGCACTCAAAAGTTTAACGATTGGTTCAAGAACAACTCCTTATACAATACCAATCAACGGTGATGCTTTTGGAGTTCTTCCAAGATCAGGAAATAAAATATATGTTGCTTTTAATGCGGCATAAATAATCAAAAGACCGTCCAGATATAATGGCAAATAGATTTCCACTGATTGTCAATCCAAATACTAATCAGATACAAGAACTGCCATCTGGTGATAATCTTGATCTATCTTTTTCTGGCATCAGTAGTGTAGGAAATATTTACTCTGTAGGTGTTATAACTGCTACTAGTTTCAGTGGTGCTTTTAGTGGAACTTCAACTCTTGCATCGGGACTAACTGGATCACCAAGTATTACAGTTAGTGGACTTTATGCAACTGGAATTGCAACCTTTGAACAGAACATAAATCTTCGTGATAATGCTAAGGCAAACTTTGGTAATGATACTGATTTAAGAATATATCACGACGGAACCAATAGTTATGTAGAAGATACTGGAACTGGAAACTTATATCTTTCTGGTTCTACTGATGTCATCATTCAGCATCACACAACTGGTGAAACGATGGCAAAGTTCACTGGCAATGGTGCCGCTGAACTTTACTATGATAACGTTAAAAAGTTTGAGACCATTGGTGCTGGTGCAACAGTTACTGGAACCTTATATGCAACATCATTTGTTGTTGGATCTGCCACAACTTTAAGCACTTCTGGATTAACACTAACTGGTGGAGTTTCTGCAACTGGTATTATAACTGCTCAAGCATTTAAAGGTGATGCTTCTCAACTCACAAACCTCCCATCAAGTTTTAGCGTGCTTGATGCATATTTGTTCTCATAAATAACTAAAAAAGTAATACGATGACACTTCAAAGAACAAAACTTTTGAGTATTCAGTCAGTAACCGGTATTGCAACGGTGGGTATCTTTACTGCTGGAACAACTTCGACTCCTGCTGGTGTTGCTGGAACGACTTATATCCGAAGTGTTATAATGCACAATACTGGATTAGGAACTGCAAGAACCTCATTATATGTTTATCCAACTGGTCAAACTGTAAGTGGTGTGGGTGCCACTGCAAATAGAATTTTAAGAATTGACCTATCACCAAGTGAAACAACATTCTTTGAAACAAACTATCCCATTGTTTTAACTACTGGTGATAAGTTGGCTGTAGAAGTTAATATTCCTGACTCTGGTGGTGCTGGTATTGGATCTGCTGTTAATTTTATGATTAATGGAGATACTGATATCTAATAATGTCGATCAAATCAATTGGCAATTCTGTAGCAAGTTTTAGAAATCGCTTTGGAGCAACTGGAACCAGAGCTTCTAGACCTTATGTTGCATCACCACCAATACAAGGACTGACGGCAACTGGTGGTGTGATTAGTGATTATACTTCTGGTCCAGCAGTTTATAGAGCTCACGTATTTACTTCATCAGGAACTTTTGCGGTAAGTACATTATCACCCAGTCCAACACTTAATAGTGTTGATTATCTTGTTATTGGTGGTGGTGGATCTGGTGGTGGATCTTTATCTGGTTATAGTGCTGGTGGTGGTGGAGGTGGGGGAACACTTAAATATGCAAATTCATTTCCAATATCAACATCTCCGGGTTCTTATACAGTTACTATTGGGGCTGGCGGAGCGGCAGTAAGTATTGTTGGTGCGGATGGTTCTTCTTCATCTTTTGGTCCAACAGTAACTTCTCCTGGTGGTGGAGGAGGTGGGCGAGGATATGATCCATCCACATCCTTAGGTAGAAGTGGTGGATCTGGTGGTGGTGGGGGTGCAGTTTATAGTAATCCATCGTGGCCTAGTGCGGGTGGTCCCGCATCTGGTGCTTCTGGTCATCCTGGTGGAATAGATGTAATATCTCCACCAGCAGGGTGGGGAAATACGGGTGGAACTGGTTATAATGGACCTGATGTTTCCGGACAAAGAGGTGGTGGTGGTGGTGGATCTTATACTGCAGGATCTAATGCGCCAATTGTTTATGCTGGTGGTCAGGGTGGGAGTGGTTCACAATATACCATTGCTTATGGACAAAACTCCACAACTTATGCGGGAGGGGGTGGGGGTGGACAATGGCAGGCAGGTCCTCCTTCTGGGCCTATTAATGGTGGACCTGGTGGTGGTGGTGATGGTGGTTATAATTATGGAACTGCTGGAACTTATTCTACTGGTGGTGGTGGTGGAGGTTCTGGTGGTGGAGCATCTTCAGCAGAAAGATTTGGAGCTAACGGTGGTTCTGGAATAGTAGTAGTTCGTTATCAAATAGGCACCATTCAAACAGGAACCACAAAAGCAACAGGAGGACTGATAAGTTTCTTCGGTGGTAAGACTATTCATACTTTCTTATCATCAGGAACATTTACGATTACCAATCCATCTTTAACATCGGTTGATTATCTGATTGTTGGTGGAGGTGGTGGAGGAGGATATGATCTTGGTGGTGGAGGCGGTGGTGGCATAATAAAATATGCTACAGGTTCTCCTGTGAGTCCTTCTCCTGGTAGTTATTCAGTTACTGTTGGGGCAGGTGGAGCTGGAGATGCAAATGGAGGTGGAACAGGAGCAACTGGTGCAGCATCAGTATTCAACTCTATTCCATCAGCTGGTGGTGGCGGTGGAGGATCTAGACCATCATCTGCTGGTGCTCCTGGGGGGTCTGGTGGTGGTGCATCTATTGATGGTGCTCAATCTGCCTCTTCCGCATCTGGTGCTCCTGGCGGAACTCCAAATAGTACTTCTCCTCCTGTTGGTTGGGGAAATGCTGGAGGAGGTCAAACTGCTCCAGCAGGAGCTGCCAAAGGTGGTGGTGGTGGTGGTGCAGGTGGAGCAGGACAAACTGGAACAGCACCTCCATACTCTCCAGGAACTATTGGATATGGTGGCGCTGGATTAGCGTATAGTATTTCAGGAACATCGGTAACTTATGCCGGCGGTGGTGGCGGTGGAGGAACAGGTGGACCAAATAATACAATTCAACAAGATCCCTATGGTGGTTTTGGATTTCCAAATAATCCAGGCACACCAACACCATATGGAACAATAGGTGGTAATGGATATGAAAATCTTGGTGGTGGAGGTGGTGGTGGACCAAATCAAGGAACGGCAGTATCTGGTTCTGGTGGTTCCGGAATAGTCATAGTCGCTTATCCTTCATAAATACTCAAAACCCACTATAAGATGGCTCTTCGTTCGTTCAATAATCCACAAGCAAGATTTTTAGACTTCTTTTCTAAGACAGGAACTGATGCTTCTGGTGAATATGTTCCGATACCACCATCATCAGGACTCACAGCAACTGGTGGAGTAATAAGTGATTATACATCACCTCCTGGTGCAGTTTATAGATCCCATATCTTCACTTCATCAGGAACTTTTGCAGTAAGTTCTATTGGTACTTATGGTTCTAATGTAGAGTATCTTGTAGTTGCCGGTGGCGGTGGAGGAGGTTCTGTTAGTGGAGGTAGTGGTTACTCAGGTGGCGGTGGCGGTGGCGCTGGTGGTTTTAGAACTAATGTTCCAGGATATCCTGCAGTAGGTAGTGCATTTCCAGTATCATCAGGTTCTTATACAATTACTGTTGGTGGTGGTGGTGCTGGGGGATCTTCTAGTGGTGGAAATTCTTCTTTTGGTCCTATAACTTCTGTGGGAGGTGGTAAAGGAGCATCTACTTCTACTGCACCAGAGACAGATCCTTCACATTACGGATCTCCTGGCGGTTCTGGTGGTGGTGCAGCTGGTCGTGGTGTTGGTGTTCCTGGCGGTGCTGGAGAAAACTATCCTGGTTCTACTCAACAAGGTTTTCCAGGAGCTCCATCTCCAGCTAATAATGGTGGAGGACCTGGTGGTGGTGGAGCAGGTGGAGCAGGAAGTCCAATCCCCTCACCGACAACTGGTGGTTCTGGTGGTGTTGGATACCCTTCCATCATTGCTGGTCCTGCTAATGATGTAATAGGAACTCCTGGACCAAATCCTGGAAGATATTTTTCAGGTGGTGGGGGTGGAGGAGGATATAGCAATTCTTCTGGTCCTGGTGGATCCGGTGGTGCTGGTGGTGGTGGAACTGGAAGTGGTCCAGGTGGTGTGGCAATATCTGGAACTTATTCAACTGGTGGTGGCGGTGGTGGAGCAGAAAATTCCAGACCAACAGGTGCTAATGGTGGTTCCGGTATCGTAGTAGTTCGTTATCAAATCTCCCAGATAACAGCAACTGCAAAAGCAACTGGTGGTTTGATTTCTTATTATGGTGGTAAGACTATTCATACCTTCTTGAGTTCTGGTACTTTCAATAATACAACAGGAGCACCATTATCTGTTGAATATCTGATTGTTGCTGGGGCTGGCGGTGGTGGTGGTGGATATGCTGCTGGAGGTGGTGGAGCAGGAGGATATAAAACTGGACCTTCTGTTGTATCACCTGGACCAAATGCCGTTACTGTTGGTGCTGGTGGGAAAGGTGGTGTGCCAAGTGGAGTTGCAGGAAGTCCTGGAACTTCATCATCATTCAACTCCGTGACTTCAACATATGGTGGCGGCGGCGGCGGTGATCAATCATCACCAACAAATGGACTACCTGGTGGTTCTGGCGGTGGTGGTGGTTATTATCCTGGTAATGGATCTGGTGGATCTGGAACTCCTGGTGAAGGAAATCCTGGTGGTTCTGGATATTGGCAACCTGCGGGAACACACACTGGTGGTGGTGGTGGTGGTGCAGGAGCAACCGGTGGAACTGGTGGATCTCCTTATGGTTATGCTGGACCTGGTGGTGATGGTGTTCAGGCTCCTACAACATTTAGAAATACAGTTGTTGCTCCAAGTAATACATCAAATCCATTTACTCCACTAAGAGGTGGTGGTTTAGGAACTCCTGGACCTGGTGGTTCTTATTATCTTGCTGGCGGTGGAGGTGGTGGTGCCGGCCGCCAACCAGATTCACTTACTGGCGGCGATGGTGGTGCCGGAGGTGGCGGATATGGTGGTAGGGGCGGTCCAACACCTCAAGATAGATTAAGAGCAGATGGACTTGAAAACACTGGCGGTGGTGGCGGTGGTGGGGCGTATTATAATGGAGGTTATGCTGCTGGTGGTGGTGCCGGTGGTTCTGGTATCGTTCTCATCGCTTATCCTTCATAAATACTCAAAAAACATCAAATGGGCGTAAGATCGGTCAATAATACCCTACAATCATTTTTAGATACCTTTGTAAGAAGTGGTACGGATGCATCTGGTGAAGTTATTCCACCATCAGGACTAACAGCAACTGGCGGTGTGATTAGTGATTATACTTCTGGTCCTGCGATTTATAGAGCACACGTATTTACATCATCAGGTACTTTTAGTGTAAGTTCTATTGGTACTTATGGTTCAACTGTTGAATACCTTGTTGTTGCTGCTGGTGGTGGTGGTGGTGGATCTAAAAGTTATACTAGTGCTGGTTCTGCTGGTGGTGGCGCTGGTGGGTTAATATACAACAGTGGATACACAGTATCTCCAGGATCCTATGCAGTAACCGTTGGTGCCGGCGGCGCAGGTGGGCCCGCTTCAGCTTCTCCTTCATCACAAGGAAATAACTCCGTTTTTGGACCATCTGTTTCTCCATCTCCAACAAATACAGCAACTGCTCTTGGTGGTGGTTATGGTGGTGGTAGAGAGTATCAAGGAGCACCGGGTGGTTCTGGCGGGGGTGGTGGTGTAGAGGTTCCATATCCAGGTGGTGGTGCTGGATCAGGACTTCCCGGTTCTCAACCATCTTCTGGTGGACCAAACTCAACAGGATATGGAAACCCTGGAGGAAATTCGACTCCAAATGGTGGTGGTGGCGGCGGTGGTGCAGGTGCTGCTGGTGGCAATGCTACTTCTCCATCTCCAACTGGAACTGGTGTAGGTGGTGTAGGAAGACAATATTTATTGGCAAGTTCACCAACATCAACTCAATCTGTAGGCACACCTGGTCCTAATCCAGGAGGTGGATATTTTGCTGGCGGTGGAGGAGGTGGACAATCAGGCACTTTCCCATCCAGTGCTGGTGGTGCTGGTGGTGGAGGTGCAGGAGGTTCTGGTGTTGGAAATGCAGGAACTTACTCTACTGGCGGAGGTGGAGGTGGCGCTGGTCCAGCAACAGAAGGCGGGGGCGGATCTGGTGGTTCCGGTATCGTTGTAGTTCGTTATCAAATCGGCACCATTCAAACAGGAACCGCAAAGGCAACTGGTGGTGCAATCAGTTTTTATGGCGGAAAGGTTATTCATACCTTCACAAGTTCTGGTACTTTTACTATTACTAATCCATCATTGTCTTCTGTAGAAACATTTATAGTTGCTGGTGGTGGAGGTGGAGGTGGTGAAGACACTGGTGGCGACAATATTACATCTGGCGGTGGAGGTGCTGGCGGTATTGCATATAATCCATCAGTTCCAGTAAGTTCTTCTCCTGGATCATATCCAATTTCTGTTGGCGCTGGTGGTAATGGAGGTCCATATAATTCAGGAGGTTCTACTGGAACATCAAGCACTGGTTTCAGTATAACTGCTCTTGGTGGTGGAGGTGGTGGAAATGGTGGTGCATCTGTTGGTGGTGGTTCTGGTGGTTCTGGTGGTGCAGGCGGTAGAAATTGTACCACCAATACTCCTGGTCCTGCCACACAACCATCTCAACCACAACCTGCAGGGACTACAAACTATGGAAATGTTGGCGGAGCAGGTTCTCCTGGATGCCCAAGTGGAAACGGTGGTGGAGGAGGAGGTGGTGCTGGAGCACCTGGAACACCGCATCCAGGAGGATCTTCTGGTGGAAATGGGATACAAGCACCATCATCATTTAGAAATCCTGCATCAACAGTAGGAACTCCTGGTCCAGGTGGTTCTTATTACTTTGGTGGTGGAGGTGGTGGTGGAACTACTACTTCTCGTGCCGCTGGTGGTGGTGGATATAGTGGTCCATATCCAACAATATCTGGAACTGCTGGTTTAGAAAATACTGGAGGTGGTGGTGGTGGAGTTAATGTGGGACTTCCAACTCCTGGTGCAGGAAAGGGAGGTGCGGGCGGTTCCGGAATAGTCATCATCGCTTATCCTGCATAAATAAAACAAACATTTACAGTTTATAATTTTTATGGCACATTTTGCTCAACTCGACGAAAATAACATCGTTACTCAAGTTATTGTTGTGGGTAATGATGACTGCACCGATGCTAACGGTGCAGAAGTAGAAAGCATTGGCGTTGCTTTCTGCCAAAAACTTCTTGGTGCAGAAACCAACTGGAAGCAAACTTCTTATAATAACAGCATTCGCGTAAGATATGCTGGTATTGGTTATTCTTATAATGCAGAACTTGATGCATTTATTGCACCAAAATTATTTCCATCCTGGATACTGAATACTGAAACTGCTGATTGGGTATCACCAGTCGGTCCTGCTCCCACACTTACAGAAGCAGAGATTGAAGCACGTTCATTCTATGCTTGGAATGAAGAAACTGGTGCCTGGGATTTAACGACACCAGAAGAAGCACCTGCCGAATAATCTAAAGAGGGGATTAACCCCTCTTTTTTTATGATAAATAATAAGAACGAAGGTAATCTATAAGACAGATGCCATTAATTGGAAATCCGTACACCATCGGAGATACGGCAAGCAACTTTAAACTCCTAGATGACATCAGTTCATATACTTGGACTTTTGATGCGACTTCTGGTGCTGTTGTTTCTCTTACAAATGAAACACTGACTCTCAATGCTCATCGCTTCATCACTGGGCAGAGAGTTACTTATACGAATGGTGGCGGAACTTCTATTGGTGGATTAACATCTGGCACTGCTTATTATGTGGTCAAGTCTGATCAAAACACGATCAAACTTGCACTAACATATGCAGATGCACTAGCAAGCAATACAATCAATCTGACATCATTAGGTGTTGGATCTTCTCATACATTGAGGATTGCATTTGATGGTATTAATACCAAGTTCAAGGCAACTTATAATAGTGGAACAAGAGCAGCGATCTCAAATGCTGCACAATTAACGATCTCCATTAATGGTGTCATTCAGAGACCTTATCAGACTGGAACACCAACTGATGGATATGGTATTGAAGACGGCAATACAATCGTATTTTCTGTTGCTCCTATAAGTTCTGATGCTTTCTGGGGAAATATTATTGCCAATAGTTTCCCAACTTATGATATTAGTGATAATAAGGTTGATACCTTTACTGCGAATGGTGTAGATACTGACTTTACACTTTCACAAATACCACCAAATAATGAAAGCGTTCTTGTAACGATTGATGGTGTTACACAATATCCAAGTGATAATACCACATCAAGATCTTATTCAATATATGGTAGTGTTCTAAGTTTTACAGAACCACCTTCTTCTGGACTGGTTATTCAAGCACGCCACATTGGTTTTTCTGGTGCAGTTACAAGTTCAGTTACTGGATTTAATGGAAGAACTGGTAATGTTGGTTTAAGAACTGGTGATCCACTAGTTGGTGTTGGTATTCAATCTGCAAGTTATGTTGTTGGATCTGGTGTTACCGTTATCAATTTCGTTGGTGCTGGAAATACATTTTATGATCGCGGAAATGGTATTGTTGACATCAGCATTTCTGGATCTGGTGGTGGAAATTCAGTTATTCGTAAGGAATCATATACTGTTACTTCCGCAACTCAAAGTTTATTCACATTAGTAGATCCTTATACTACAGGATATCTTGATGTATTTGTAAATGGTGTTCGTTTATCAACAACAGATTTTACCGAAACTTCTACAACTTCAGTAACTTTAATCAATCCTGCGGTTGGTGGTGACATTGTTGATTTTGTTTCTGTCACTACTATTGGACAAAACACCACAATCTCATCAGAAGTTGCAAATCTAAGAGTCACTGGTATTGCAACGATTACAAATGCCAATCTTATAAGTGCCACGATTTCTTCTGGTATTGTAAGTGCCACGAAATATTATGGTGATGGATCTGGTCTTTCTAATATTGAAGGTGCAAATCCAGTTGCAACAAGTGGATTTTTATCCAATGTTTTTTATGTGAATACTGTGGGAACAGTCACAGAAAACTCAACTGTTTCTTCACCATCAGTTTCTGATGCTCCAATAACATATACAAAATATCAAGATGTTGTGGTAAACAGCAATATTGATTTGACAGTTGCTGATGGAAATGATTTTCTGATAAATGTTTATCAACTTTCATAGTATAAATACAGTTAAACTTGATACTCGGATAAGTTAATGTCTAGAATTAGAGCAGACAAATTAGTTAATAGAACAGCAAGTGGTGCTCCGGAGTTAACTTATGGTGCATCTGTTCCTGTTGGTTATGGCATTACTGGCGCTGGGGGTATCAATGTTACTGGTGTTGTAACAGCAACAAGTTTTAGTGGTAACCTAACAGGTAATGCTACAACTGCAACTCTAGCAACCAATGCACAAGGATTGACTGGTTCTCCAAGTATCACAGTTGCGGCAATCAATAATACTGGTATTAGCACAATATCCGATCTTCGCTTAGCATCAGTTTCTGATAAGGTTACGGTAGTAACTGGAACTGGTATCACACTTGCTTATAATAGTGGTGGTGGTAATGTTGCTGTTGTTTATAATGCATCTGGACCAATCACTTTAAATGTAACTGGTGTTCCAACCACACCAGACTTTAATGATCGTTCACTGAACTTTGCGGTCATTGTAAGACAAGGAACAACAGGTTATGGTTGTTCAAGTTTAGTTCTGAACGGTGTGACTTTTAACTCCACAGCAGCGGTTGGAGTTTCAACTCGCATCTCATATCCAAGTGGAACGGTTTCGACAGCAAGCACTTCTGGATATGATATTTTTAACTTTATTGGTATTAATACAACTGGTTCGGCATCTACAGTGACGAATTATAACTTTATTTCAATCAAGAACGGCGACTTTAGGTTCTATTGATATGGCTCCTTTATTAACTTCCCTGACAACTATAATCAATCAGTTTGGTATTGGTGCCGTTTCCGCTCCTTCTGGTGGAGGAGGGACTGGTTTAACTGCTACTGGTGGTTCTATTATTGATTATATTAGTGGTAGTAATACTTACAGAGCTCACGTCTTTGCATCATCAGGAACTTTTGCGGTCAGTGCTCTTGGTTCTTTTGGTTCTAATGTAGAGTATCTTGTTGTTGCTGGTGGTGGTGCGGGAGGATATGCTCACGGAGGTGGTGGTGGTGCAGGAGGGCTTAGAACTAATCTGTCGGGACACCCATTAGCAGGTGCAGCATTTCCAGTATCAACATCACCAGGTTCTTATACTGTTACTGTTGGTGGCGGCGGTGCAGGTTCCAATTCGTATCCAACTGTAGGTTCAAATGGAACTCCATCTGTATTTTCTACCATAACTTCCACATCTGGTGGAGGTGGAGGTATTAATGATGGAGGAACTTACATAGGAGGAAGTGCTGGCGGTTCGGGAGGTGGAGGATCAGGCGCACCCAATAATCCAAATAAGGGAGCAGGTAATACTCCACCAGTATCTCCACCACAAGGAAATCCTGGTGGAGATGGTGCAGGAACTTCTGGTTCATCATCTGTTGCTGGTGCTGGCGGCGGAGGAGCAGGAGCACCAGGATTTCCTGCTCCAGGTGCTAATACACCAGGTGCAGGTGGTGCAGGTGTTCAAGTTGCTATTGCTGGACCTACCTCTGCTACAAATGGAGTTGGAGCACTAAATCCAGGTCCAGGACAACATCAGTGGTTTGCTGGTGGAGGGGGTGGTAGTGGTAGTGCTGGTAATAGTTTTGCAGCAGGTGGAGTAGGTGGTGGTGGAAATTCATCTGGAGGCAATGGAACTGGGTCACCCGGAACCTATGCAACTGGTGGTGGTGGCGGCGGCGGTCACCAAGGACAAACTAGTGGTTCCGGTGGTTCCGGTATCGTAGTCGTCCGTTATCAAATTGGATCAATAAATCAAAATAATATTGCCAAAGCAACTGGTGGTTTGATTAGTTTCTTCGGTGGTAAGACTATTCACGCATTTTTGGGTTCTGGAACTTTTGCAAATACTTCAGGAGCACCATTATCCGTAGAATATGTTGTTGTTGCTGGCGGTGGAAGTGGAGGTACTGACGATGGAGGTGGTGGAGGTGCAGGAGGATATTTAACTTCTACTACAACCGTATCACCATCTCCCGTTTCAGTCCAAGTTGGATCTGGTGGTGCTGGGTCTGGCGCTGCACCAACTTATGGAAATAATGGAACTCCTTCATATTTTGGAACACCAATAACTGCAACTGGTGGTGGCACAGGAGGAAACTCGGAAAGTGCTGCAAATGCACCAGGATCACCAGGAGGTTCTGGTGGTGGTGGCGGCGGTGGTGGTGCCGGCACTTTCCCTGGTGGATCTGGAACACCTGGGCAAGGTAATCCTGGTGGTGCGGGGGGTACTGGCGGTTCTCCAACATATTCTGGCGGCGGCGGCGGCGGTGCTGGCGCAGGCGGTGCTGGGACTGCTGGAGGTATTGGAGTTCAAATTCCATCAACATTTAGAAACCCTGCAGCACCATATGGCACCCCAGGTCCAGCACCAGGAGGATTTTATGTTGCTGGCGGTGGAGGAGGAACTCGTGACGGCGGTCCTGCTGGTGCAGGTGGTGGAGGCCGTGGTGCTGCTGGTGGTGGTGGAACTGTCGGAGTAGGAAATCCAGCAACAGTTAATACTGGTGGTGGAGGAGGAGGAGGAGGAGACTCCAGTCCTACAAACTCTTATGGAGGCAACGGTGGTTCCGGTATCGTTCTCGTTGCATATCCAACATAAATACCTAAAAACTCCCAATGACAAGAGCAAGAGATACATCAAGAGTAGTACTCGGAGTTGGAACTGCCGTAAATGGTGATAATGCTTTCATCTATGTTGACAAAGGTGCAAAAACAATCATTGAAAATCTTGTTATAGATTCAACCATTGCTGGATCATCAAACTCTTATGTTGTTCTGAATAGAAAGCAGATGGTCATTCAATCTGGTATTGGAGTTACCATTGGAACTGGTAAGCAACTTATAATCAATCCAAATAGTTTGCCAGACTCACTCACATAAATAACTGAAAAAAGAAGTATAAAGATGTCGCAGTTAAACGTTGATGTCATAACTAATAAGGTTGGAACTGGCGGTCCTTTGTTTCCTAATGGTATTTCTGTTAGTGGAACATTAACTGGAACTGCGACAACTGCGACTTTAGCAACAACTGCTACAACTGCAACGGTTGCACAAAACCTAACAGGTTCTCCAAGTATCACAGTTTCTGGTGTTAATAACAGCGGGATCACAACAGTATCAACACTCAAAGCAAATAACGGATTTATTAGTGTTGGTTCTACTCTAAAAGTTACGGGATTTACAGAAACTCAATCAACCGTTTCAATCGCAGGCACTGTTCTTACATTGGACGGTGGAAGCGGAACAGTATTTACTCACACTACTTCTACAAACATTGGAGTAGTTTCATTCACTGGTGTTAGCACTGCATCGGCAGGTTCTCAAACATTCAGTGTTCTGATAACACAAGGTGCAACACCTTATAATACGACTGCCGCAACTGGTATTGGAACTGCACTTGCAAGAGTTGTAAGCACTGGTAGTGTTGGATATAGCACTCACGTTAAAGTTGGTGGTGGATCAACGATTACTTTGACAGGAACCGCAGGAGCACTGGATCTTCTGACATTCATTGTTTCTTATGATGGCACTATTCCACCTGTAAACTCAAGTTTTAAAGTCGTAGGATTTGCGGCAACTGATTTTAGAAACGCTGTAGTGTGATCAGATATGGCACCATTAAATACTGGATTTATTAGAGCAGTACTTCAAGAGATATCGCAACAAAGTGTAGGACGAGGACGTTATGTTCGTGGTGGCGGTGGTGGTGCAGTAGCATATACAGGAGCATCAGGTGGTGTTATAAGTGATTATCTGGACCCAGGACCAGGTATTAATTATCGTGCTCATATCTTTACATCATCAGGAACTTTTACTGTCACTGACTCTGCTTTAACTTCAGTTCAGTATCTTGTTGTTGCTGGTGGAGGAGGAGGTGGGGATGGTGGATCTTCTAGCCATGGTGGAAATGGTGGTGGTGGCGGTGGTGGATATGTAGAGGGAACTTCTTTACCAGTTTCAACATCTCCCGGATCTTATACAATAACAGTTGGTGCGGGAGGAGTGAGTGTATCAAATCCATCTGCATCACCTGGATTATCAAGAAATGGTGGAAACTCTACAATATCTAATCCAAATATAACAACACTTACGGCAAAGGGTGGTGGTGGCGGTGGTGAAGACGCTGCTGACACAGTTGGTGGTGGTCCGACCGTAGGTTCTGGTGGTGGTACTTGGGGTGGTGGTGGAGCAGGAGCTACTGGCGGATCTGCTGGTCAACCAGGAACAAACTCTTTATATGGTGCTACTAATTATGGATATCCTGGCGGTAATACTGATGGCGTTAGTCCAGCATATAATGGTGCAGGCGGCGGTGGTGCCGGTGGTGCAGGTACTCCCGCTAGCCCACCTAGTGTTGGTGGTCCTGGTGGTCCTGGTAGAGCATCAACAATTGCATATGGACCTACAAATCCAGTAACTTATGCTGGTGGTGGTGGCGGTAGTGCATCACCATATGGTGGATCGGATGGTTCTGGTGGACCTGGTGGAGGGGGTAGTGGTGGAACTGGAGATCGAAGAGGAACTTTTGCAACTGGTGGTGGAGGTGGAGGTTTTGGTGCCTCCAGCGGCACCGGAACTCTGTGTAGTGGTGGTTCTGGAATCATTGTAGTTCGTTATGCCCTTCCTGCGTCCAGTGGAATCGCAAAAGCAACAGGTGGACTGATTAGTTTCTTTGGTGGTAAGACCATTCATACCTTTACGAGTTCTGGCACTTTTACAATGCCAGGTTCTTATCCATCAACTCCTGCTCAAATTTTAGTAGTTGCTGGCGGTGGTTCTGGTGGTGCTCGCCACGGTGGTGGTGGAGGTGGTGGAGGTGTAGTTCATGTTCCTCTTGCTAATGGAACACTCACAAACGGAACTTATAATGTAGTTGTTGGTGGCGGAGGTGCAGCAACTAGAGCTACTACTAGTGGAATACAAGGTTCAAACTCTTCATTTGGACCACCATCACCAGCATCTGCACCAACTCATATTTTATCAATAGGTGGTGGATATGGTGGATTTTATCCAACCTCTGGTGGAGGACCTGGAGGATCTGGTGGAGGTGCTGGTAATAACAGTGGCAGTGATCCTACGGGACCTGGATCTCAACCAGCACCAACTGTTTATGGAACCTCTACTGGATATGGAAATCCTGGCGGAACTTCTGCATATCTTTCTTCCGATCAACGTCTTGCTGGTGGTGGTGGGGGTGCTGGTGGTGCTGGCGGCGCTGGTAACCCATCAAATGGTGGAGATGGTGGATCAGGTGTTCAAATACAAATAGCATCCAATCCAAATAACAACTATTACTGGGCAGGTGGTGGTGGAGGTGGAAACTGGAATACCCCTCTCCGTGCAGGTAATGGTGGTTTAGGTGGTGGTGGAGGTGGTGGTCACTCTGGAAATGCTGGACCAAATCCAGGCCCAGGAACAGTAGGAACTGGTGGAACTGGTGGTTTATTCACAGGAGAACCTGGATATAATCCAACACCAGCGAATGGTGGTAATGCTGCACAATCTACCGGCGGTGGTGGAGGCGGTAATGGGCAATCTGATGTATATGTTTGGCCAGGTCTAACCAACGGCAGTGGTTCTGGTGGTTCCGGTATCGTTCTCATCGCATACCCATCATAAATACCTAAAAAACCATAATGGCATTCACAAAGATACTTGGACCTGGTATTGCAACGGACACAAACGTTCAGGTTGGTATCCTTACTGCTAGTAAGTTTTATGGTGATGGTTCTGCTCTTTCCAATGTAATCTCTGGTGTAGGGATCAACTCTGCTGGTTCAGTCATTGGAACTGGCGTTACGATTTTAAACTTTATTGGTGCTGGTAACACATTCTCTTATAATCCAGCAACACAAACTGTTAATGTCAGTATTGCTGGTGGTGGTGCAATCGTTGCTAAGCAATCATTTACAGTTGGTGCTGGTGGTCAGAGTATCTTTACTTTGACCAATAACTATGATACTGGAATGATTGATGTTTATGTGAATGGTATTCGTTTACCTGCAGCAGATTTCATAGAAACTTCTTCAAATGTAGTAACTCTTTCTTATGCAGCAGAGCAAGGAGATGCTGTTGAGTTTATTGCTTATAGTCAGAGAGTTCAGAATACTGTTCTGGAATCAACGATCACAAATCTAAGAGTCACTGGTGTTTCTTCTGTTGGAACTGGCATCACAATGTATGGTTCCTCTGGAATCATCAGTGCCACCAAGTATTATGGTGATGGTTCTGGACTGACAAATGTTGCTGGCAGTGGGGGAGGTTCTATTGGAATTCAATCTGGTGGAGTAAGAGTTGCAGCAGGAATTACGGATATTAACATTGCGATTGGATCTACAACATCTAGAGTTATAACATCAACTGGAAGTACGGCAACGATTACTGTTGGATTGGGTGACTATTATATTTTCAGAAAACCTGAAGTTGGATTTGCAACGATGAGAATTTTAGTTGCTGGGTCAAATGGTGGAATTGCTTACAGTGATTTTTATGGTGGAAGTTCTTATAGTGGATTAAGCACATCCAATACCGACCAGTTTCCTTGGGTTGCAGGAATTGGGGTAACTATTAATCCCGATGGAAAACTTATTTTTACTGTTCCCTAAATATATAAAAAACTATAAATTATGGCGATAACAATAGATGTAGGGAAAATTAAACTTGTATGGAGGAGCACATATAATAACTCCACCGCATATACTCCCGATGATTTGGTTCAATATGACGATGGTTCAACTACGTCGGCATATATTTGTATTGTAAATACCACAGGTAATGTCCCATCAACTTCTGGATCGGTAAATACAACCTATTGGAATCTAGTTGCCCAAGGAGCATCGGCAGTTTCTGGTGGTAATAGTAATGGACAAATTCAATATAAAGTTTCAACAGGATTTGGAGCAACAACTGGATTTGCTTATGACACTACCAACAATAGACTTGGTGTAGGAACTGCATCACCAAATTCTACTTTACAAGTTGTGGGTGTATCTAGTCTATCAACATTATATTCACCTTCAACTACGATAGAAAATCTAGTTGTATCGGGTATTTCAACATTAGGTGTCACTACGGTTACTAATACACTTAAATATCAGCACGTATTAGAAAAAACTAATATTTTAACGACTGCTAATGGAACAAGTAATTTAGACATTAAAACATTCGGTGCCGTATTTTTATTCACAACAAACTCATCAGCTACTTGGACTCACAATATTCGTGGTGATGGATCAACAACATTAAATTCTATGTTGGATGTTGGACAGGCAATTACGGTAGTTGTATTATCAAAACAAAATAATACAGCATATTATACGAGTGCTCTTAATATTGATGGTTCTAGTGCTACTGTTAATTGGTTAGGTGGAACTGCACCATCTGCAGGAGCAAGTAGTGCTGGATATGATGCATATGCTTGGAATATCATTAAAACTGGAAATGCAACATTCACAGTGATTGCATCACAAACACGTTACGGTTAATTAACTATGGTATTTCCAATAAATCAAATTGATGTAGGAAAAATTAAACTTGTATGGAGAGGTACGTACAGTAACTCTTTTTCATATACTCCCGACGATTTAGTCCAATATAATGATGGTTCGACGATTTCTTCATATATCTGTATTGCAAATACAACAGGTAATGTTCCATCAACTTCTGGATCGGTAAATACAACTTATTGGAATCTTGTATCTAAGGGTTCTTCTTCTGTTGCTGATGGTAGTGTTGATGGACAAATCCAATATAAATCTTCTTCTGGATTTGGAGCAACAACTGGATTTGCTTATGACACTACCAACAATAGACTTGGTGTAGGAACTGCATCACCAAATTCTACTTTACAAGTTGTAGGCGTATCTAGTTTATCAACATTATATTCGCCTTCGGCAACATTTCAAAATCTAGTCGTATCGGGTATTTCAACATTAGGTATCACTACGGTTACTGATTCATTTAAGGTGAGTAATGTTCTTGAAAAAGTTTCAATTATTTCAGGAACTGCAAACGGAACGAGTAACTTAGATATTAAAACTGCAAATGTCTTTCTCTTCACATCAAACTCATCAGCTACTTGGACTCACAATATTCGTGGTGATGGATCAACAACATTAAATTCTATGTTGGATGTTGGGCAACACGTTATTGTGACAGTTATATCAACAC
>Ga0209088_10000767_pt1 | contig 21977 bp, 19 predicted proteins | sample S_140625_EF_Meta_FD_187324 | JGI IMG/M metagenome (GOLD analysis project Ga0209088, IMG submission 187324) | Freshwater microbial communities from Lake Simoncouche, Canada to study carbon cycling - S_140625_EF_MetaG (SPAdes) (version 2) | ecosystem: Environmental > Aquatic > Freshwater > Lake ... | reverse complement strand
TTCCTTTTGCGGTGATTCCTCTGATCTATTTCACAGGGAGAAAAGATCTGATGGGGGAGCTTGTGACTCGTCCCCTTTGGAATGGGTTGGCATGGGGAGTCGCGGCTCTCTTAACGGCGCTCAATGTTTGGCTGGTATATGAGACGGTGATGGGATGGTTTATGCCATGAGTGAAGGGATGTATTCCAAGATCTTGGTTCCATTGGAGGGAACAAGTCACGATCAGAGCATCCTGAAGCATGTTCAGAAGCTGGCCTTGATGCATCGCAGTGAACTGATTTTGATTCATATTGCCGATGGGTGGTCAGCCCGATTCTACGGGGAGGACAGTGATTCGCAGGAGGTTCGAGAGGATCGGGAGTATTTAAATCAGTGCGCTGAAACTTTAAAGAAGCAGGGAATTCCAACGACTTGGCGGCTCGGATTTGGAAAACCTGGTCCTGAGTTGGTCCGAGCGGTGGAGGAGACGGGCTGTGATTTAGTGGCCATGACGACGCATGGACATCGCTGGATGGAGGATGTGCTGTTTGGAAGTGCCTCGAATGAGGTAAGGCATGGGGTCGAGATTCCAGTTTTACTGCTACGAACAGACCAGAAGACGCGTTGAAAGTTCTACTGATCGGAGTGGATCTCGCGTGGGGCGAGAAAAAACATGACGGCGTCTGTTTTCTGGAATCAACAGGGAATCGGGGCAAGGTGTTGGGGTTTGGATATCCACAAGGAGATCGGGAGTTGATGAAGTTGCTTGGGAAAACGAGTCGGAATTACCAAACTGTGTTTGCGACGGTGGATGCTCCGATCGTTTGCCCGAATCGGACGGGAACAAGGCCCGTGGATCGGTTAACGCACCGAATGTTTCATCGTCAGCACGCTGCATGTCATCCAGCCAATACGAGCCGGTGTCCTCGTCCGACCCGAGTTGCCCGATTACTTGCCCAAAAGGGTTTTTCGATTGGGTGGGAGGTTGGAAAGGCGAAAAAAATGGCTGCCGAGGTTTATCCGCATCCTGCGATGGTTCGATTGTTCGGGCTGCCTAGAATCATCAAGTATAAGAAAGGAAGTGTGGCGGAAAGGAGGAAGGAGTTTCAAAGATTGCAAGGGTTGATGCGCAAACTGATGAAGCGCAAGTTTCCAGGCCTTACGCTCAATCAAGAAACAAGGAATCTGCTGAGGGAAAAATGGAGCAAGCCTGTGGAGGATAGGACGGACGCTCTTTTTTGTGCGTTGATAGGGATGTGGCACTGGATGCACCGCGGGAAGCGGAGCGAGGTCATCGGCGATCGAAAAACGGGATTTATACTCCTGCCAGAGGAGGGGGCGGCAAGAGAAGGTTAGGCAGAACGGGCGGCGGAGCGGGCGGCTGCGGCCACGTCCGCATGGGAGACGGAAGCGGAGATGGATGCTTTTCGGCAATCGGAATCGGAAGGATGAATCTGGACGAGGGAATCGCCGAGGTATCCTAGTTTGACGCGGATGGGGCCATAGGGGGTGGTGACGCTTTTTTCTTCGCGACGGAGTGTTCGGCGTTCGACCCGTTCGAGGCGAAGACCAAAGGCGGTGGTTTCACGAAGTACTAAAGAGGCAAGGTGTTCCGAATCTTTGGGAAGGGCGAGGACGGTGAGGAGATATCCGGGGCGTCCTTTTTTCATGAGGATGGGGAGGGCGGAGGCGTCGAGAGCGCCAGCTTGCATGAGTCGATCGATGGCGTGGGCGAGGTGTTCGCCCGTGATATCATCCAAATGAGTTCGGATTTCGATAACCGATTCGTGGGAAGAGGAGGGAGAGTTTGAGGTGTGCCCAAGGAAGGCACGAAGGACATTTGGACGGCCGGGTAGGTCCCGGGTGCCGAGTCCGTACCCGATTTTCTCTGTGGTAAAATTTTCCAGTGGTCCAAAGTGGCGGACCAGTTGGGCGAGGATGGCGGCACCGGTGGGAGTCGTAAGTTCAGCGGGGACATCGATCTGACGAAGTGGGATTCCTCTCAAAATCTCGGAGGTAGCCGGAGCGGGGAGGGGGAAGGTGCCGTGAGCGCACTGGATTGTGCCTGTTCCTTCGACAGGAACGGAGGCGGTAACGTGGGGAAGGCCTAGGTGGTGGAAGCCGACGGCGGCCACGACAATATCGACGATCGAATCGACTGCACCGACCTCGTGAAAATGGACTTCGTCGACCAGTTTTCCGTGGAGGCGGGCCTCGGCTTCAGCAACACGGTGAAAGATTTTAAGAGCGGTGTCTTTGACGGGAGGAGAGAGGTGGGAGTTTTGTAGGAGGGTACGGATCTGAGCCCAGGAGCGACCATGCTCGTGTTCATGGGAGTGATCGTGAGGATGAGAGTGGGAGTGTGGGCTGTGTTCGTGAGGGGTTTCGACAAGGAAGCGGGTACCGGCTAGCCCCCCACGCAGGGCGCGTTCGGTTTTTAGGAGAACCTTTTCAGGAAGGTGAAGTCCGGCAATAGCGTCTTGGAAGAGAGAGAGGGGAACACCGAGGTCGAGGAGGGCAGCGGCAAACATGTCTCCGCTAATTCCGGAGGGACAATCGAGATGAAGATGGGTGGCGGACATACGATAGGATAGATTGACGCAATCGTGGGAAAATCACAGAAAAGAAGAGTGGATTTGAACCGGATGAAGCAGGCGGTGGCGAGAGCGGCACTAGAGTATGTGCCGAAGGGTTGTGTGCTGGGGGTGGGGACGGGTTCGACCACGATGTATTTTATTCAGGGTTTGAAAAAAGGGTGGGTTCGGGGGGCGGTGCCGAGCTCGAAAGAGACCGAACAAGCCTTACGCAGAAAAGGGATTCGGGTTTTAGATTTGAATCACGCCAAAAAGGTGAGTCTTTACGTGGATGGGGCAGATGAGGTGGATCCTAAGCTGAGGCTGATCAAGGGAGGTGGGGGTGCGTTAACGAGGGAGAAGATCATTGCCACAGCGGCGAAAAAGTTCATCTGCATCGTGGATGTGTCGAAGTTGGTGAAGAGGCTAGGGAAGTTTCCTGTGCCCATGGAAGTTGTGCCGATGGCGAGGGATCAGGTGGCGAGGGAGATTCGCAGGAGGGGAGGTCGGCCTGTATGGCGGAAGAATTTTATTACGGATAACGGAGGGGAGATTTTAGATGTGCACGGATGGAAAGTTACCGATCCAGTAAAAAAAGAGAAGGAACTGGAGGGAATTCCTGGGGTGATCTGTGCAGGTGTGTTTGGGAAACGGCGTGCGGATCTTGTTTTGGTGGGGACTCCTGCAGGAGTAAAGACGATACGATCGAGTCGTTAGGCGGCGGTTGGCAGGCCGAGTTTTTCCCGAAGCTCTTTAGGGTTGGCGGCGTATTCGACCGCTTCCTCGCCCTCCACTTTTCCATCGCGTACCAGCTGGGCCAAATGGGCATCGAGTTGAATCATGCCGGATTTCCCTCCTGTCTGAATTTCCGATTCAAGGAGGTAGATTTTATTTTCCCGAATGAGGTTGGCGATGGATGGGGTCGTTACCATAATTTCAAAGCCGGCGACTCTTCCGCCACCCACTTTACGCATCAGGACTTGGGAGATGACGGCGACGATGGAGGTGGAGAGCTGGGCACGGATCATCTCCTTCGTATTGGCGGGAAAGGCGTCGACGATACGGGTGATGGTGCGAGCCGCACCTGTGGTATGGAGGGTTCCAAAGACCAAGTGGCCTGTTTCGGCCGCAGTGATGGCGGCTTCGATCGTCTCCAGATCCCGCATTTCACCCACCAGAATGACGTCGGGATCTTGGCGGAGGGCGCCGCGGATGGCTTCGGCAAAGCTGGTCACATCGACATTCACTTCCCGCTGGGTGATGACGCTCTTTTTGTGTTGGTGATAGTACTCGATCGGATCTTCGATGGTGATGATGTGGGTTTGGCGCTGTTCGTTGATCCAGTTCACCATGGAGGCGAGGGTGGTGGATTTTCCTGAGCCTGTGGGACCTGTGACGAGAATGAGGCCGCGAGGGCGGGTGAGCAGGTCTTTGATCATGGGAGGGAGGCCGATGTCATCCATTTGCAGAAGGCGGCTGGGGATGAGACGGAAGACCACCCCGTAGTTTCCTTTGGAGCGAAGGACACTGACGCGGAAGCGGGCCTCGGTGCCGTGAGAAATGGCGAAGTCTGCCCCGCCGGTTTTTTCGGCACGTTCGAGATCGTGGGGGGGGATGATGGTGCCGATGAGATGGCGGGTATCTTCGGGGGTGAGGGAGGGGCCTTGGGTGGGCTCCATTTCCCCGGAAACGCGTAGGACGGGAGATTGCCCGACTTGCAGATGGAGGTCGGAGGCTTTTCGCTCGATGACTAGATCGAGCAATTTGATGAGGTCATAGCCTGATGGGGAGGGGGAGTTCACAGAGTGAGAATAAGTTTTCGGGGGGTAGAGAGAAAGTGTTTAATTCGCAATCGATCATCTTTTGGCGCAAAAAATGGGGGGGGTGATTGGGGGTAAAAGATTGGGAGAGGACAGACGTTCTACGATAAAGCAGGGGATTTCTGTGGGGAAGCGGCCAGCGAAAGATGATCCGAATCAAAGGGCTGAGATTGAGGCATTTATATCCTTTTTGGGCTATCAAACAGAGCTTTGGGGGAGTGTTTTTAGCTGAGATAAAAAATCAAAAAAATGTAAATTCAGCTTTACCCGAGACATGAATAGATTAGGCTTAGTTTATGCGTAATATAAAAGTTAACAGTTCAAAAGCGTTCAGCTTAATCGAAATGATCGGCGTTCTCGCGATCATCGGAATCCTTGCCTCGGTTGTCGCGCCGAAGGTTTTTGACGCCATCCGAGATGCAAAAATTACCGCCGCTGCTGCTGTCAACAATGCTGTTAAAAGTGCTACGGTTGATTTTTCTCGTAAATATCGGATTCTCCCTGTTGATGGAAGCCGAGGACCCGCGGGAGATTATACTCGAACTTATGGAGACGGGGCATCAGTCAGCAACAATAACTGTACATTTGGCGATATTCTCGTAAGTGAAGGTCTTCTTGAGAAGATATCTGTCCCTATTGGTCCAGCTGGGACTAACGGCTTAACAACCAATTCTGTTGTGGTAGGATATAGTGAAAGCATTACGAACGTTACATGTACAATGTCGCAAGACTATCCGGCGATCGTTTGTTTTGGTTGGAAGGCAACAAATGAATCCTCAAAACTATTCACTGCGGCGGCAAATTCCATACGAGTAGCTGCTTTAGCCATCCCACAGCTGACAACACTTGAGGCGGCTGGTTTAAAGACAAAGATCGATGGTCCATTTGATGAAAGTGTGAAAAGTGCTTCCGAAGTAGTTAGTGCGGCGGTAACCAGGACAGCCACATCTCCCGCAATTCGAGAAGCAATCACACGAGGGAATTGCCTAGTTTTTTCGAATACTTCTGGCACATATGATCTGCTTCTATACGTTGCTCACGATTAGCTTGCTCAAAAACAATTCCTTGTACTTTAAAAGGGCGCCTTATCTAAGGCGCCCTTTTTCTTGTAATTAAGTGCTTCGGCTCAATACTTAATCTATGTCTGTTGTCGTGGATGAGCAGGGGCTAGTGAACGGTGTGGATCCTGCAGAGGATCCAGCACAGTTTAGCGCGAAGAAGATCGAGCTGGGTGAGTGGTTGACGGTTTGGGGTCACATTACCCCCGCCCAGCTTGATCTCGCACTCCGCGAAGCGAAGCGGAAGCGGGCGAACCTAGCCGATACTTTAAAGGATCTGCAGTTTGTCGATCCCCGCGTCATGGGCAGTTACTTTGCCCAACGTGCCGAAAGTGAAAATATCGATGTCCGTAAGCTTTCAGTCTCTGCGGCCATACGTGAACTGATCCCTCGGGAAGCGGCCCTTCGTTACCTCGCACTCCCCGTGAAGCTGGAGGGAAATCGACTTACTGTGGCGCTGGGTAACCCACTCGACATTACCGCCGCCGATGCGATTGCCCGGATGGTTCCCATGCCGGTGGAGTTCGTGGCCTCCACAGAAGGGGATGTACGGGATGCAGTGACACGGCTGTATGTGCAGGAAGGCCACTTGGAGAAAACGATCGACGAGATTCTTGGGATGGATGCGGCGGAACTGGCGGCGACGAGTGAGCAGGATGCACCGATGATCCGTTTAGTGGATGATATTTTGATGCACGCCATCGCCAACGGGGTGAGTGATATTCACATCCATCCCGAGGATCGAATCGTTCGCATCCGAATGAGGAGGGACGGAATCCTGAATGAGGGGGTGCTCGTTCCCAAGGAGATTCAGAACGCGCTGACTGCACGTATCAAGATTCTGGGGGATATGGACATTACCGAAACCCGTCTGCCGCAGGCCGGGCGCTATAATTTCGATGCGGGGGGCAAGCCGGTGGACTTTCGGTTTTCATCTCTTCCCAGCACCTTTGGAGAGTCGATCGTCTTGCGACTATTGGATCGAAGCAGTCTGCAGTTGGAGCTCACCACTCTGGGATTTGAGGCAGAAACAGAGCAGCGCTTCACCCACCTGTTGGATCGGCCTCACGGGGTGATTTTGGTCACAGGGCCAACGGGATCGGGAAAGACCACCACCCTGTATGCGGCTCTTTCGAAACTGCCCTCCGATAAGAAGAGTATTTTTACACTGGAAGACCCCGTCGAATTTCATCTTCCACTGGTTCGGCAGACGCAGGTGAATGAGAAGATTGGGCTGACCTTTGCGGCGGGTCTGCGAACCCTCTTGCGGCAGGATCCGGACATCATCCTGGTGGGAGAGACGCGGGATCAGGAGACGGCGGAGCTGATGGTGCGGGCGGCGCTAACAGGGCATTTGGTTCTATCTACTTTGCATACGAACGATGCATTGGGGGCGATCCCGCGTCTGATCGATTTGGGAATCCCCGCGTATATGCTTCCTGCGTGCCTGTTGGGGATCCTAAGTCAGCGTCTGGTTCGGGTGCTGTGTCCCAATTGCCGTGTCCCCGTACCCAACGCGGAGACTATCTTGGGGAGCCTGCCCGTTGCGCTTCCCGAAGGCTGTTCCCTTGAACTGTGGCGTCCAGGAGGGTGCGAAAAGTGTAGGGATACAGGTTACCGTGGGCGGTTGTCTGTGGTGGAGTTTGTCACGATGGACGATGACTACTATCAGGCGATTTTGCAGGGGAACGATCCTGTGCGGTTAAAGCAGGTGGCGGAGAGCAAGGGGTTCCGCACGATGTTCCAAGATGGGTTGATCAAGGCCACGCGGGGATTGACCACGTTGGAGGAGATCTACCGAGTGACCTCGCACTAAGTTATGCCTGAGTACCGCTATCTTGCGATCAACACCGAGGGGCGAGAGATCCGCGGTTCGACCAGTGCTACCAGTATGGAAGCCCTCTTATCTGGGCTCGAGCGGGACAATTTGGAACTGATCGAAGTGGATGCAAAATCGCGCGGAGTGAGCGGGGATATGGTGCAGGACGTGACGGGGCGAGAGAAGGTGTCCCGGCGGGAGTTAGCGGATCTGTTTTTCCAGCTTTCGGTGCTGTTGCAGTCCGGGGTGACACTTCTGAAGGCGTTGGATTTGGTGGGGGATGATATTCCGAACCGCAGGTTTAAGGGGATTATACGGAATTTATCGGCGCAGGTGCAGTCGGGTAATACTTTGGCGGATTCGATGGCGCAGTTTCCGCTGAGTTTTCCTTTAGTTTCGATCTCCCTGATGCGGGTGGCGGAGCGGAGTGGAACCACCCCTGCGATCTGTGCCGAATTACGTAAGTATCTGGAGTGGCTGGACAAGTTGTATGGTGACATCCGCGCGGCTCTTTTAATGCCCTCGATTCTGATAATGGCGGTGATCGCTTTCATGTTTGTCATCTTCACCTTTGTCATGCCCAAGTTCATCGCCATTTTGGAGGAGATTAAACTTCCTTTGCCTTGGTTGACCAAGCAGGTGATCGCCTTCACCCATCTGTTTCAGTACTACTGGCTTCATATGATTGTGGGGGTGGTGGTGGTGGTGGTGATCTACAAACTGCTGATGAAGTACTATCCACCTTTTGGGATCTGGATGGATCGAACCAAGCTGAAGCTTCCGCTATTCGGGGAGGTGAACATGATGATCTGTATTTCGCGGTTTGGCAGAAATTTGGCGACAATGTATCGGTCGGGTATTCTGCTGCTGGAGTCGCTGAAAATCTGCAGGGATCTGGTGGGCAACCGTGCAATTGCACAGGCGGTGGATCAGATGCACGACGGGGTGGCAACGGGTCGCAAGATTAACGAAATGATGCGGGAGGCGAATATTTTTCCCTCCCTGATCATTCAGATGGTGACCACAGGGGAAAACACGGGCCAACTGGCGGAATCGTTAGACAATATGGTGAACTACTATGACGACCAGTTACCGCGGAAGGTGAAGGCGATCTTTGGGGTTTTGGAACCAGCGATCATCGTAGGCTTGATCCTGATGGTGGGGACGGTGGCGCTTTCGGTCTTTCTTCCGATCGCGCAGATGATGAGTACGGCGAAATGAGGGAGGAGAGGGATGAAGGGGTTCAGGGGTTAAGGAAAGTGAAAATAGATCGAAGTAAACTGCGAAAGATGAAAGGGAGGTTGTGGGTAGGAGCGGAGCGGGGATTTTCGTTGATCGAGCTGATCGGGGTGTTGGCGATCATGGGAATATTGGCATCGATGACCGTACCCCCGATCCTTCGGCAGATCCGGCAGGCACAAACGGCGAATGAGGATGCGAATTTGAACGAGGTGGCTCGGGCAATTGTGGAGGGGATTAAGGTTACGGGAACGATACCGAATCCGAATACGAATGCTTTAGCTGTCGGGGGATGGGCTACTATTTCGCTGCCCTACACTGCACTTGGCACCAACCAACTTCTCTACGTATCTGATGCAAATGCAAATACGCAACGGCGAATGTACTTAAGTGGGGGACTGGCAGGTTACTGTACTAATAACGGATACTCAGCTTCAGCTTCTGGCTGGCCTACCAACTCTTTTCCATCGGACTTACAGATCGTTTTGGTTAGTTCCTCAAGGGAAGATCTTTTACTGAGTTGTTCAACTACAGCAAATCTCGCTAGTAACGATGTCGTTTGGTTGAAAAACTATATCAAAACCCCAGACGCAATCAGCAGGCTATATATTGCCAATAATACTAATGTAGTGCCGAGCAGCTGGTCGAATCGCGGAGAGTTTCTGCATGTTAAAACTGTCGATATTAGGCCGCTTTTTTGCAGGGTGCAGTTAGAAGATGGCCGATCTCCAGCAACAGCATTAACCAACGTTCCTGGGGCTGGATATACGGGTTATGGACCTTTATTGATTCCCACTAATGGGGTCACGATTTCTATTAGCTTCAATGGGGCCACAAGCACAAATACCAGCATAAGCTCTGCCTCTGTGATTTCATCTGCTAGCACTATCTTGTGGTCTAGCACTGGCATGACTAATAGTAGCACTACTCCCTTTACAAATGCAGTTTCTGTTCTCCCCCCTCTAACAGGAAGTGTTAACTTGGCCTTTCCGGCAACCCCAAGCTTTTCGATTTCGACTTATGGACTTGCAACTATGACTAATCAAAACATCTCGTTTTTCCTTTTGAAAGGAACTGCTCTACAACTAGGCAATGCTTCGCTCGTGCTTCAAAGAACTATAATTATAAACGAAGATATAAGTTTGCATTTCTCTAACGGATCGTGGAGTCAAAGTAATTAACGATTTGATTGTAAGGATTAAAAGCATCCCATTTGTTCCCAAACGGATTAATTTAAGACCATGGCATTACGGGTAGTTGTATGGGTACAGGGGGATCTGTTCTTGGTAGACGCTTCGGGCAGTCGAGCGATGAGTCAATCGGCGCCACAGCCTGCCTCCACCCCAGAGGAGTTAGCCACAGAGCTACGTTCGCTCCTATCCCGAGGTCGGAGAGGGAGCAGTAAAAACGTCCTCTTTGTCACCGATTCCCAGCTCCTGCTGCCTGCCTTGGAGGATGTGCCACCTGCCGATGCGAAACTAGCGACGAAGTTGCTGGCGAAGCGGGTGGAAAAAGCGAAGTTGATCAACGAACCGTTCTCATTGGGGATTCAGCCGATTGTGCAGCCGGGGGATAAGCCGCCACCCCGACGTTATCTGGTGACGGTGGGTGGGTTGGCTTGGTTAAAGCAGTTGGATGCTATTGCCACGGAGACGGGTCATATGCTGGTGGGGGTTCTTCCATTGGCGGTGGGGTTGCGTCCTCAACTGAAGAAGGCGTCATCGCCTGCGGGTCAGCCTTTCCTGATGGTGCTGGGGATTGAGAAAGCGCTCTATCAGGTGGTAGGAAGATCGGATGGAACGATTCTGTTTTATCGCAGTTTATCGATGGCGGGGGGTGCGACGGTGGATGGGTTGCAAAGGGAGGTGCGACGGACTTTGCTCTTTGCGGAGCAGAAGTTAAATATCAAGATTCCTCTGATCCTACTTTCGGAAGAGTTGGGGAGTATGGAGGCGGGGATGGAGCTGGGGGAGGGGGTAGCGGTGGAGACGTTGGGGCGGGGCTTAACCGCTCCGGTAGTGGGAGCCTCGTTGGCCCGCTTTTCGCCCGCGTCTGCCGAGAATGTTTTACCGAGGGAGATTGCTCTACGAGAGCGTACGAGGCGGTGGAGGATGGCGCTGAATCTGGGATTAGTGGGAATGATTGCCTTTACAGTGGCTTGGGTGGCTACGAAGTCGGTGGAGCACTATTCACTTTTGGCGCGATGTCTTCAAGAGGAGGGTTTTCGCAAGCAGGAGCAGAGAAATGTGGAGCGTTTGCAAAATGATCTACGGGAGTACTTTCGGGATGCGGAGGGGGTACGGGTGGTGGAGGAGGAGACTTTGGTGCCTGTGGTGGAGTTAATTCTTCGCGGTTTGCGTGAAGGGTTGCCGGAGGGGTTGGCCTTAAATCGATGTCAGATTCTTTTGGACGAAAAAATGGCAGGGGGTAAGCCTGCCCAACCGATTTATCAGATTCGGTTGGAGGGAAGGGTGCGGAATCAGAATGAAGCGGTCCTACCGCTGGTGAGCAAGTTGCGTGAAAATCTGGGGAAAAAGCCGTGGGAAATTATGGCAGATGTGGCCAGTGGGGAGGCCCTTGCTGGGCCTGAGGTAGCGGCGGAGTTAAAGGGACCTGGGAGATTTTATTTTTATGGCCGCACGCGCTGACCGCAAGCCAATCGAAAAAAAGAGCCCCTGGCAGAGGTTCTTGGAGCTGCTCATTCCCCCTTGGATTCAGGTGGCGGCGGCTCTGGTGTGTGCAGGTATCGTCTATCTGGCGGATCTATGGGTTCGACCCGATCAGGCTCGTTTGCGGGCAGAAAAGCAGTCCTCCCAGCTGGTGCGGAATCAACTGTTGGATCTGGAGAAGAAGCTTCCGCAAGAGAGGGAGCAGGATCTACAGGCGCGGGTTCGAGCGGTGCAGGGGCAGACGCTGGATCGGGATGGGGATTTGGAGGCTCTGCTGCAGTCGATGGGGGGGATTGTGAAGAAGGAGGGTTGGAAGGGAAAGATCACTCCTTCGGCGCTGATCCAGCTGACATCTGAGGTGCCGTCTCTTTTTGCTTACCCCGTGGTGGTCGATGTATCGGTGCCAGCTGATTTTTCTCGTGGGAGTCGGGAGAGTGATCAGGTCCGATTCTTGCGACTGCTGCGTAAGCTGGACGCTTTGCCGGCGAAGCATCAGCTGGTCGGGGTGGAGATTATTTCCAACGTGCAGGGTGGGTTTTCGGCAAAGTGCACCTACCACTACTATAAGGTCCGACGTGGCTAGAATTACCGAGAATCCGAAGTTTATTGGTGGGGCGATTTTTCTCTCGCTGGGGCTGGGGTTGTATCTGCACGGCCCAGCCTATTGGCGGAAGGTGACGGCTCCGCCTCCCAAGCCGGTGGTGCCGGCGGCGATGCCGGCGCAGGGGTCGAACGAGATGAAGTTTTATCGAATCGTACCGAATAATCTTCCCGACAAGTGGCAGCAGTCGTTGGAGGATGCAAAAATTTGGCCGACGATATTTGATGAGGTGCCGAAGGAGGAGGGTTCGAAAGAGGCGGTTCTTCCTGAGCTGAATGCGGGTTGGCACTTAAGTTCTATTTATATTTCGGCGGATGAGAAGGTGGCGGTGATTTCAGGAAAAATGGTTCGAGAGGGGGAGATTTTGGATCCCTTTCTGGTGGAGAGCATCAGCGAGGATCGGGTGGTGTTTCGCCACGCACTTGGGACGAGGGAGATGGTGGTGGGTCAGATGGTGGGGATGGGTGAAGGGAAAAAGGTAAAAGAGGAGAAGGCTAAAGTTGGGGGCGGTAGCAAAGCGGGGGATAAGAAAAAGTAGCCTAGATTGCGAGTTGTGGTCTGGTGAGGTTGTGGGCTGCGAGGCGTGAAAACAAGGGGCTCGGATAAATACCTATGTATATGGTTTTTATATATTTACGCATAATTACTTTAAATCATTGACCACCTTTATTAATCTATTAATATGCAAAATACTGTGAACCAATATTTTAAGCCTAATCGGCAAAAGATGTTGTCTGTCGTGATTGCCTACCTAGGGGTCGGCTCAAGTATGATTTTCGCTGAGAATGTTGATAACCGAACTCTGCCTATATGGACAAATTACCTGAATTCAAAGTTTAGTGTTAATGGGCCTTCGCAGGAGGAGTGGAGCCGAAACCGGGGAAACACAGCAGATGATCTAGTGGAGGAAGATTTGCGTATCAGTTATCAGAATGCTGTGAATTCGGGGGATCTGGCCAAGCAGGAGGCTTTGGTGGCCGATCTGCAGGCTCGCAAACCAGAGGATCTGCAGTATCGGCAGTGGAAGTTGGATGTTGAGGGAAGGTTCCGTGCGGCGGCAGCACAAAAAACCGGAAAAAGTAGTACGCGTGAGGCTGGCGGGATGGATATGAAGATTGGGCGTTTGGGTGTGATGGGCTCTCAGGATCTTTACTTATGGGAGGCGAGTTCGCTTCCCGTCGAGATGCAGGAACCGATTTTGGAAAAAGTCCAGCGACTCAAAAAAGAGCGAGTTTCCTGGGCGGGGGTGAAAGTGGAGGCCACTGCGATGCCCAAAACGGCAAAACTACGTCGTGTCCGAGTGGATCCGGTGACTTTGGAGCAAGCGGGGGAGCTGGGAAAGATTTTGAAAGCGCTTGGTCCAGAAGCTCCAGCACCCGACTTGCTCCTTTTGACAGAAAGAAACCGGGCGGCGCGAGATGCGGGTGGTAACCTGAGCCGTCTTGCACGGGCGGGAAAGGGGCAGGGTACGGCAGGGACGGAGAGTGAGGCTTCTTACAGTTTTACCGCAAGGGATATGCCGCTGAAGGACGCCCTGGCAATGTTTGGGAAGCTGAATGGTTTAAATATCCTGCCCGATCCGAATGCGGATGGCCTACTGACGGTTACCTTTCGGGGGCTTTCATTGGAGAAGGCGATGGATGCGATGCTTCTAAACTTTGGTTACTACGCGGAAGAGGAGGGGGGATTGATTCGTGTGCGAGCGATGGAGACTAGACGTTTTGTGATCGATTATCCAAGGGCCATTCGAACTGGATCCACGACAACGTCAGGATCGGTCTCTTTACCCTCAGTTAGTAGCGGAGGTGGCGGAGGCGGGAGTAGCGGAGGCGGTGGTGGCGGAGGAGGAGGGCAATCGGGTGATTCGAGTACGATTTCCATTACAACAGATGACTCGATCGACATGTGGAAGATGATTGTCGAGCATGTGCGGACGTTATTGTCGGAGGCGGATGCTAGTCAGGCCAGTTCGCTGGGTGGGGCGTCGAGACTCGCAACCACAGCATCGGTTGATACGACAACTGCGGGGGCGGTGAATACAACGATGATCGATTTTCAGCAGGCTCAATCGTACATGGATCAGTTCAAAACAGGGCCGAGGTTGTTTGCCGACTCGGTCTCAGGGGTAATCGAGGTGCGTGATAAACACGACAATATTAGAGAAATCGCAGCTTATATTGAGGATTTAAGACTTAGTTTGAATCGGCAGGTGGATCTGAACGTGAAGATTTACTCTGTTGAATTTTCCGATGGGCGAAATTTAGCGATCGATTGGAATAAAGTTGCCATCGTTGCAGGCAACACCTTGATCACAGGATCGGCGGTCCTGGCCCCTACAACTTTGCCCGCTGTGGTGACCGCATTGGTGGCTACCCCGATGCAAATCACCATAGCAAACAGTAAGGTGGATGCGGTGATTAAAGCAATTGAGGAGCAGGGAAAACTAAAATTGTTGACGCAACCCCGGATTCGAACATTAAACCATCAGCCTGCAGTCATTAAAATTCAGAGGACGATTCCAACTTTTGTCAGTCAGTCAAATCTTCTGCAGAGCCAGTCTGGCAATGCTCAAGGCAACAACGTTCAAGTCAACAATGTTACAGTGGGAACTTTGCTTTCGATTACACCGACCATCTCAAAGAATAGAACAGTTGCTTTGGATATTATTCCGGTTGTCTCAAGGCTGATTCAAATCAAAAGTTATAGTCAGACCAACAGTGTAACGGATACCAATGGTAACGTCACTGGACAAGTGGTTAACGGAAATTTGGCCTCAGCGCCAGAGGTAGATATTCGCCAGTGCGCAACTTTGGTGAAGGTGAATGATCAGGAAACGATTGTCATGGGGGGTTTGATTGAGGACGAGACTGTTGATACCCGTAAAAAAATTCCTTTCCTAGGGGATATTCCCGGTCTTGGGGTTCTCTTTACAAGTATGGTTCAGGCGAAAATTCTAAAGGAACTCGTGTTTTTTGTAAGTCCGACGGTGGTCGATAATGTGCCCTTAGCGGAGGCGACCAAGTAGTTGGGAGGGATATCGATGTACGAGTCATTTTTCGGGCTGGAGCATCCGCCATTTCAGATCAGTCCGGATCCGGAGTTTCTCTATCCCAGTCATGTGCATGAGGAGGCGTTAAAGCACATACGCTTTTCCCTCAATCATTTTAAGGGAATTTGTCTGGTCACAGGTCCTGTGGGGTCAGGTAAAACGACGATTTGTCGAAAGATCTTGCGGGAGCTGCGCCCGGGAGAGGTGGATCACGCACTGATTCTCAACCCGCGGGTGGGGGAGAAAGATCTGATCCGACAAATCTTATCCGATCTGGGTGAGCCCTCTGATATCAGTGAGGGTGCGATCCAGAGGCTCCAAGAGCTGTTGTTGGCGAGGTATCGGGCAGGAAGGCATGTAGTCATTCTGGTGGATGAGGCGCATGTGATGCCGACCGACTCGCTAGAATTGCTCAGGCTTTTGACCAATCTGGAGACCACGGAGCATAAAATTGTGCAGATTGTTCTTTTTGCACAACCTGAGATGGAGGAGAGACTGAAAAAGGAGACGCGTTTACTTCCGTTTCGCCAGCGGATCTTGGTTCACTGTCGATTGGCGCCTTTACGATATCGGGAGATGGTGGCCTATATCGACCATCGTCTGCAAGTCGCCGGGGCGGCTGATGGAGTCAACTTCTCAACTTTAGCCAGTTGGGCGATTCACTGCTGGTCTTCGGGGGTGCCAAGGTTGATCAATCATCTTTGTGACAAAGCCATGCTCTCTGCTTATGTGCGGCAGGATCGGTTGGTGCGCCTGTCTGATGCGCGAAGGGCGCGGGAGGATGTGGGAGCTCTTTTATGAGCTTAATTTCAGAAGCACTCGAACTACAGGTACAGAGAAAACCTCGTTCGGTTCAGGTAGAGGCCGTTCCTCCGTTTGCCTCAAGGTCTTGGGGTCTCAAAGCGATCGCATGGGTTGCAGGAATCTTGATTGCGGTGATTTTAGGAGTTTGGCAGGGGGAGACTCTTTGGCACTTTGTCCAGAAGACGACAGGATTTCAGGCGGCCTGGACAAGCCCGAGTCCCAGTGAAAAAAAGGCCACCTCCGGAGCAGGCACCGAGATCCCGGAGGCGAAGGTGACTGAACAAGCGCCCGCACCGGTGGTGATTGCAAAGTCTATTCCGGAAAGGGTCTCAAATTTACTTCAGGTGCGATCGGATCTTGCACCTGCCGGGACGCCAGCTGCTGTAACAGTGGCTTTACAAAACCCCGACATGGATGACCTTGCTGAGGCAGAGAAGGCAAGATACCGAAGAGAAAGTGCAATCCGTCACTTGGAGTTACAGGGGGTTCGGATGCAGGGAAGCGAGTCGCGCGCTTTGATCCATGGGGCTCCGATTGGCTTAGGAGAGCCGGTGGGTGTTGAGGGGTTAAAGCTCAAAGCGATCGAGGCTGGGCGGGTAATCTTTGAAGATCCAAACGGAATTGAATTCTTCAAGAGCTACTAAAAAAATCTTATTTATCCAAGGCGAGAGAGGAACTCGGTGGTGAGTTGGCGGTAACTGGCGGCGGCTGCGCCCGAGGTGTCGTACTCGTAGATGGTTTGGCCGTGGCTGGGGGCCTCGGCCAGGCGAACGGAGCGGGGAATAATTGTCTGAAAAACCTGATTTCCTAGATGGCTACGAAGGTCATCGCTGACGTGTTGGCTGAGGCGGGTACGGGCGTCGTACATGGTGAGGACAATGCCCATGATGGATAGATTTGGATTCTGACCACCTTGTTTGATTCTCTCCACCAGGTTGAGAATTTTACCAACCCCCTCCAAAGCGAAGTATTCGCACTGAACGGGTACGAGAATCTTTTCTGCAGCGACAAGGGCGCTGGTCATGAGGAGGCCGACACTGGGCGGGCAGTCGAGGATGACCAGATCGAATGCGGGATCGAGGCGAAGGGGATCGAGGGCTTTGCGAACGTGGGAGAGGGGATCGTCCATCCCAGCTAGATCCATCTCAGCTCCCGCGAGGTCGAGTTCCGAGGATAAGATTTGCAGGTTGGGGTGACGGGAAGGCTGCAGCATGTCGATGGCGCGGGCGTTTCCCAAGAGGACTGGGTAGAGGCTTTTTCCCGCGACGTTCTCCAGCCCCAGTCCACTGGTGGCATTGGCTTGGGGATCGAGATCGACCAGGAGAACGCGACGACCTGCCTCAGCCGCCCCAGCTGCGATATGGATGGCGGTGGTGGTCTTTCCGACACCCCCCTTTTGATTGACGACGGCAACGATTCGCACACCCAAGGGAAACGGCGGGTGAGTCGATTGTCGAGTGGATTTCCCGAACGGTTCACTTGACCTTTGGGATAAGGTTTATAAAATTTAAGATTCGCTATGATCCAAGTTGAAAATTTGATGAAGAGATACGCGGGGGGGGAGGCGGTCCGGGGAATTACTTTTTCGGTCGAGAAGGGGGAGGTGGTGGGATTTTTGGGGCCGAACGGGGCAGGGAAGTCGACCACGATGCGAATGTTAACGGGATACCTGCCTCCGACGGATGGCCGGATCGAAGTGGCTGGGGCCAAGCTACCGCAGGAAAGTCTCCTGGTGAGGCAGAGGATCGGTTACATGCCTGAAAATGTTCCCCTTTATCCTGAGATGCGAGTGGAAGAATTTTTGGAGTATCGCGGACGATTGAAGCGAGTCTCTCGGGGGGAGATTACGCATCGGGTTGGGCTGGTGCTGGACCAGTGTGGATTGACCGATGTGAGGGGGAAGATTATCGGTTCCCTTTCGAAGGGGTTTCGGCAGAGGGTGGGTTTGGCGGATGCTCTGGTTCATAATCCGATGCTTTTGATTTTGGACGAGCCGACGGCGGGGCTGGATCCGCATCAGATCCGATCGTTCCGAGAGCTGATCAAGGAGCTGGGGAAAGACAGGACCATTTTGCTTTCCACCCATATTTTATCGGAGGTGGAGATGGTTTGTGGGAGGGCGATTATCATTAATAAAGGAAGGATCGAAGCCTCGGACACCCTGGCCAATCTAGAAAAGAGAGTGCAAGCAGGAGCGTTACAGATCGAGGTGAAGGCGGATCCTGCAGTGGCCAAAGAGAAGCTCGGAAAGATTGCGGAGGTGAGTTTGGTGACGGAGCTGAATCGAGCGGGGGATTGGGTCTCCTACGAGGTAACGGCGGCCCCTGGAAAAGATATCCGAGGTGAGGTGGACGGCTTGATCAAGCGGGAGCAGTGGCCGTTGCGGGAGTTCCGCAGGGAGAAGGCACGGCTGGAGGATGTGTTTGTGGAGCTAACACAGGATTAATTTATGACGCGTGCTTTATGGATTCTTTGGAAAAGGGAGGTGGGAGCGATCTTGCATTCGCCGATCGCCTGGGTGTTGTTGACCTGCATGTCGCTGATCAGCGGTTTTAGTTTTAGCCAGTGTGTGGCGTATCTGGGGCAGGGGGTGAAAGAGTTCACCGTAATGCAGATCTATTTCTATATTTTCCATTTCTGGTTTCTTCTGATCATTCTCGTGCCGATTCTGACGATGAGGCTTTTCTCGGAGGAGTATAAGACGGGAACGATTGAGATGTTGCTGACGGCTCCCGTGAAGGATGGAGATGTGATTCTGTCGAAGTTCTTTGGGGTGCTTTTCTTTTATCTTCTGCTCTGGATTCCGTCCCTCTTGGGATTAGCGATCTTCCAAGCGGTGACACATCAAGCGGTGCCAGTGGCGTGGATACCGCTAGGCTTTTCCTACTTGATGGTGACTTTGGTGGGAATGCTTTATCTATCGATCGGTTTATTTACGTCGGTCTTAACGCGGAATCAGGCGGTGGCGGCGATGATCTCCTTCACGATGATTGCCCTTCTTTTCTTTGCGGGATTTCTAAGTTATCTGGTGCGGGATCCGGGTTGGCGGGATGCGTTAAGTTATATTTTCACGTTGGAGCAGATGCGCTCCTTTAGTGCGGGGCAGTTCGATTCTCGTCCCGTGGTGCTTTATCTGAGCGGGACGGCGTTTTTCCTCATCTTGACCCGTCAGGTCATGGCGGGGCGCCGATTGAAAGGGTAGAACGATGAGCCGACCTACTCCTCCTCCCTTATCGGCTTTACGTCGCGAGCGGCGAACGCAGTCGATCAACCAGTGGCTCTTTTTGCCGATCCTCGTCTTTCTTTTGTTGGGGGTGAACTACATCAGCTGGAGGCACTATCGACGCGCAGATTTCTCATTAAATCAGTTCCAGAAGTTGTCGGGGCAGACCCTGAATCTTTTGAGCCATCTTCCTGGCGAGGTGACGCTAACGGCATTTTTGGCGCCTGAGGCGGATGCGACGGGGAGCTTGATCCAAGAGGACGTGCAGAAGTTATTGGAGGAGTACAAGTATAAGGGTGGCGGAAAGGTTAAGGTGGAGTTGGTGCAGCCGTATTTGGATTTTCAGGCGGCTCAGAAGCTGGCGGAAAAGTTTAAGCTCACGAGCAACGAAAATGTAGTGCTGGTGCAGTATGGGGAGCGGTCGCGTATTCTGAAGGTGGCGGAGATGGCGGAGATCGATCCTGGGGCGATGATGACGGGAGGTGCGGCGCGGGTAAAATCGTTTGCGGCTGAGGAGAAGATTTCTTCTGCGATTAGCGGTTTGGTTCAAGGCAAGCCGGCCAAAGTGTATGTGACCGCTGGGTCGGGGGAGTACAATTTAAACTCCTCCGATAAAGATCCAGCTGGGTACTCGTTGCTGGCGGCGAGGATGGCCTCGCAGAATGTGGAGCTGTTGCCCTTGAAATTGGGGGAGCAGGAGGGAGTTCCTGCGGATGCGGATGCGGTGATGGTGGCGGGCCCGAAGTTTGCCTTTCCTGCGCCTTCAGTCGCGGCACTGCAGGCTTATCTGGGGAAACCGGGGCGACTGCTTCTTTTGCTGGATCCAGGGGCGCCGACAGGACTGGAGGGAATTTTATCGGAGCAGGGTGTGGTGGTGGATGCGGACAAGATTTTCAGAAAAGTTGCTATGTTGTCTTCGGGGGGGTTAACGCAAGGGGTGAATGAGGAGACGGTGGGGACAAGGTTTTCGAGTCACCCGGCGATACGATGGGTTGAGAATGTGGGGGGATCGTTACGATTTGGGGCGAGTCGTTCGATCACGATTAAGCCCGTGGTGGTGGCCAATCCCGTGAAGGCGGAGATGCTGGTGGAGACTTCCGATCGGTACTGGGCCAAGAGTTGGCCGTTGGCAGGGGCAAAGAAGAGCGATTTTGTGGAGGGTGAGGATCGAAAGGGGCCGTTTGTGGTGGCGGCAGCGGTGGATGGGAGCGTGCCGGGGGATCAAGGTAAGGAAAGTCCTGCGTTACGGGCGGTGGTGGTGGGTTCGGCTTCGGCCTTTGCGAACCAGAATATCTCCCCGCTGGAGGTGGACTTTATGGTGAATGCGGTTCAATGGGTGTTGGGGAGGAGTGATGCGCTGGGGATTTCTCCCAAGACACCGAAGGATTTCTCCGTGTCTCTGGACGATGGACAGCAGCGTGTGATCATGCTTTCCACTTTGTTGGGGATTCCTGCAGTAACGGGAATTTTAGGATTCTTGGTGTGGTGGCGGCGGCGCAGTTGAGGAGAGTCTGGGAATGAGTACGCGGTCCCTTTTGGTGTCCGTCGGGCTGGTGGTGGTGATGTTGGCTTCTTTAAGTTTTTTGCAAAAGCAGGTTCCTGGAACGGAGCGGATGGCCAAGGAGTCGAAGCGGATTACCGATCTGCCGGTGCGTGAGGCGGATCGAATTGATCTGAAGGGATTGAAGGGGGAGTTTATTTTTCGAAAAAAGGGGGAGGGAGAGTGGGTGCTCGAGAAACCGATTCAGGGGGCGGCGGATGCGGCGACGGTGGGAAGATTACTTTCGGAGGTTCAGTTTGTGGAAAGTTTGCAAACATTGCCTGCCGGAAAGAAGGAGGAGTCGATGTTGCAGAGTTTCGGCTTAGGGCAACCGACGCGAACGCTGGTGATCGGGACGAAGGAGGGGGAGTGTAAAATCGAGGTGGGGCGTGAAACTCCGATTCGGGGGGGAATTTATACGAGAATTCGCTCTGGGAAGCAGGAGGAGAGAGTGGCGGTGGTACAGATTCAGTTGGCGGAGGCGATGGATCAGGATTTAACGGGTTGGAGGGAGAAGAGAGTGATGCCGATCATGGTGCCGGATGTGATCGAGCTACTTTTGCATCAGGGGGCGTTAGAAGTGGAGGTGAAAAAGAGGGAGAATGGATGGTCGATTTTTAAGCCGGTAGAGGCTCCTGCGGATCCGACTGCGGTTCAGGGAGTGCTGGGGGAGATTTCTGCTTTAAAAGCGACTGAGTTTGTTTCGGATTCGGGTGGGGATTTGGCGTTGTATGGGCTGAATGCCCCGGTTCAAGCGTTTGAGGTAAGGACGAAGGCCACGAACCGAGTTTTACAGATTGGGTTAAGTCATCCCAAAGAGACAAATCAGGTGTTTGCGAAGGTGGCTGATCAGGCTTCGGTTTTTCTTTTACCGCGGGTAGCGGTTGAGGGGTTGGGAAAAATGGCGGATCGAGTGCGGGATAAGAGGTTGGTGACCTTGGGGGAAGCGGGGCAGATGGGCTCGGTGGAGTTTACTGGAAAAGGCGGGGAGTACCGTTTGGAGAAAGCGATTCCCAGTGGGGTCTGGAACTTGGTGGTGGGAAAGAGTTCGCAGGTTGCGGATGGAGGCGCGGTGGAGAAGTGGTTGGAATCTTTGATGGAGGTGCGAGCCAACCGTTTTTTGCCGACGGAGGATCCTGCGAGAATGGGGCTGACGAAGCCAAAGATGTCGATCACTTTGAAATGGGCGGGGGAGACAAATCGGGTGGAGACGATTCAGTTGGGGGATGAGACGAAGGAGGAGGTATTTGTTCGTGGATCGACTACATCGGGTGCGATGGTGGTGCCGGTATCGTTGGCGCGGAGTATTCCTGATTCGCCGTTGGGCTGGTTGCCCAAGAAAGTAGTGCCGGGTGATTTTGGGGCTGTGGAGAGTTTCATTTGGGCGGCAGGAGCTGTTCGCAAAGAGTATCGGGTTGGAGCGAATGGACGCTGGACGGGGGCGGGGCAGGAGATGCCTGCCGTGGGGCCGTTTGTTGAGCGGTTGAATCAGTTGGAGGTCACACGTTGGGCGGGCCTTCCGAGCAAGGCAGAGCTGGGTCGGGTGGAGGTGGAGATTATGGTAGAGGGGAAAGGTGGAAAGAGGATGAAGATGATGGTTTCG
>Ga0209088_10000765_pt1 | contig 21986 bp, 9 predicted proteins | sample S_140625_EF_Meta_FD_187324 | JGI IMG/M metagenome (GOLD analysis project Ga0209088, IMG submission 187324) | Freshwater microbial communities from Lake Simoncouche, Canada to study carbon cycling - S_140625_EF_MetaG (SPAdes) (version 2) | ecosystem: Environmental > Aquatic > Freshwater > Lake ... | reverse complement strand
TAAGCAAGTTGCAAATTCTTCCAAAAGAGTAGGTAATGTTTTCGACCCGGCATTAGGTCAAGTTATTCATCAAGTTTCTTTGGCTGAGGTAGCTGATGCACAAGCTGCAATCAATGCTGCCTCTGCTGCTTTTCCAGCATGGCGTGACACATCGCTTACTAAGCGTCAACAGATCATGTTCAACTTCAGAGAAATCCTGAATGCTAAAAAAGAAGAACTAGCTGCAATTGTTACCGAGGAGCATGGCAAGACACTGCCTGACGCTTTAGGGGAGGTAACCAGAGGTCTTGAGGTAGTTGAGTTCGCAACAGCTATGGCATCTCACCTCAAAGGTTCTTATAGTGAATCGGTTTCAACTTCGGTCGATGTTTACTCCATCAAACAACCGCTAGGTGTGGTTGGAATTATCAGTCCCTTTAACTTCCCAGCCATGGTGCCGATGTGGTTTTTTCCAATAGCAATCGCTGCTGGTAACTCAGTTGTCCTAAAGCCATCGGAGAAGAATCCATCTGCTGCTATTTGGATTGCCGAACGACTAAAAGAAGCCGGCTTACCTGACGGTGTTTTCAATGTCTTACAGGGTGACAAGGTTGCAGTTGATGAGTTACTAACTAACCCATTAGTTCAATCAATTAGCTTCGTTGGTTCAACTCCTATCGCTAAATATGTTTATGAAACAGGTACAGCGCACGGTAAGCGAGTTCAAGCACTCGGCGGTGCTAAGAACCACATGCTCGTTCTTCCTGATGCAGATTTAGATCTAGTTGCTGATTCTGCTATCAACGCTGGCTTTGGTTCAGCAGGTGAGAGGTGCATGGCAATCTCAGTTGTTGTTGCAGTTGAACCTATTGCTGATGAATTAGTTGAAAAGATTGCAACTCGCATGAGAAGCCTCAAGGTAGGCGATGGTAGACGTAACTGTGACATGGGTCCTCTAGTTACTAAAGAACACAGAGATAAGGTAGCCAGTTACATCGATGTTGCTATCGCAGATAAGGCAACTGTTGTCATCGATGGCAGAGGCATAACCGTTGATGGTGATGCCAATGGCTTCTGGTTAGGGCCAACCCTTATCGATAATGTTTCAACTTCATCCAAGGTGTACCAGGATGAAATCTTCGGCCCTGTTCTTGCTGTTGTTCGAGTGCACTCTTACAAGCAAGGTTTAGATCTAATAAACAAAGGTGCCTTTGGTAATGGAACCGCTATCTTCACCAACGATGGTGGAGCAGCTAGAAGATTCCAGAATGAAGTTGAGGTTGGAATGATTGGAATCAATGTTCCTATTCCTGTGCCAGTTGCTTATTACTCATTCGGTGGTTTCAAGAGTTCTCTATTTGGAGATACCAAGGCCCATGGTGTTCAAGGTGTTCACTTCTTTACTAGAGAGAAGACAGTTACTAGCCGTTGGTTAGACCCCAGCCATGGCGGTATCAACCTAGGCTTCCCACAAAACTAAATCCTGGGAATAAAATCTCCCTAAACCTTGTTACTAAATAAGGAAAAGAGGAGATTGTTATGTGGGTATTTACTAAAAATGGTTTTGTTAGTGCGGTTCGTAAAGATGAGCATCCAGAGGTTCTAACTATTAGAGCTCGTGATCGCATCTCTTTGGAGGAGTTAGCCTCGATAGCGAAGGTTGAAATCGGTAAGTCAACTAATGGAGATTATCCGTACCGAGTGTTTGTTGACCCTAAGGTCTTTGCTGACTGGCTATTCGCTGAAGCTATGGCTATCGATTACAACAATTACAAGAGTGAAGTAGCAAGAACTAGAGGCTATGAATTTGCTGGACCATTACACGGCGTTTGGGCAGCCATGCTTGATGCAGAGGATGAAGAAGCTAAGAATGGTGAGACCTACTACGTTGACCCAAAGGGTTAGTTAGTCGGGCTAGAACCAAATCCTGAAACGCTGTAGTAGCGCACATAGTCAATAGTGAAGGTGGCTTTATTAAGCCCACTTTCGATACTGCCGCCATAGTTACCACCCATAGCTAAATTGAAAATTACGTACTGCTTAGGTGGTGTTCCATTTGCACTAGGGCCAAATGGCCAATAGGTAAGGCCGGTGTCTGACTTCTTTACTGTCTTGACTGGTCTGCCATCGAAAGTAAATGTGAGTTCATTCGGTAACCAAAGCAAACCGTAGGTGTGGTAGCTATCAGCTAGGACTGTATTGGTCTCGATCTGACCGCTCTTGTATTCATGAACTCCACCACTGTTGGCATAGTGCACAGCAGAGGTAGTCCTCCCAGGATTATTTCCCGCGTATTCCATGATGTCTAATTCACCACAGCGCGGCCAGGCAACAGATCCGATGTTAGAGCCCAGTGTCCAGAATGCTGGCCAAGTTCCGCCTCCGGATGGCATCTTCATTCTTGCTTCGAAGTAACCGTAGGTGAAATGTTGTTTCCCAAGGCTGGTGAACTTAGCGCTGGTCCAAGTCTTGTTACTTGTGCAAGTTGAATCTCCAGTTGGTGTTGAAGCAGTGATGACCATATTGCCATCGCCATCCAGCTTGCTCGCACAGGCAGCATAAGATTCTGATTCACCATTACCCCAACCACAACCAGCAGATGAATTACAGCCATCGCCAATAGAAGAAGTCCAGTTACTAGAAATAGGTCCAGCTCCCGCAACACCAGTGAACTCGTCAGACCAAAGCAAAGTTTTATCAAGGCTGGCTATTGGTGCTGTGATTCCCACGCTTCTGATCTCGTCAGTTGAAGGTAAGTAGTCTGCATCGCCAGCATTGCTTGCAACAACTAGACACTCACCCATTGCCACTGCGTGTAAATAAGAATCGTTTGTAATTGTGCAAGTAGTGGGGGTAGTGGTGCTAAAGGTTGTCTCTCCTCCGTTAGGTAAAGCAAAGAGAGCTTGATCTTCATCCCCAACCACCATGTCTTGTGGTTGGCCGAAGAAAATGGAGTTGTAGTAACGGACCTTCTTGGTCATAGCCCGAACTGTTACAGCAACGGAGGTTTTGGTTCTCAGTAACCCGGTAACACTGAAGGTGTATGTACTTTTGCTCTTTAGATTAGTAAAGGTGTAACTAGTGGATTTTGCAGTTAGAGTTTTGAGAATTCTTGATGAACCTGAAACAGCCGAGACTTTGATGCTGGTGACTTTGCCAGTAGGAAAAGCACTCCAAGTTAATTTAGCCGTGTTAGTAGTGGTTGTGACAGCAACATTCATAGCCTTTGGAACGCTCGTCGCAGCATTGGCATCAAGAGCAATAAGGCCAACAGTTATTGCTGCAAATAGGAAGGCAGCAATAACTTTTCTATTTAACTTCAAAGGATGCCTTTACTTATATCGGACTAGAGTTCCATAGCCATCAAGGCTGGAATAGCGAATGTAATCGATCTGCATGGTTTTGGTATCAGTGTTGATATCTGCTGTTCGAACAGGCATGTTGTTGTTACCAATGATTTTTCCACCGATGGCTAGGTTCAAGATCGCAAACTGTGGCTTGTTGAATTCCCAAGCGTTCTTTTTTAGATCTAGGTTCCACGGAGATGTTTCCAGGTCAGACGCATTGATTGTCTTATAGACAACTCCATCAACAGAGAATGCAATGTAGTTAGGCTTCCAGTCCAAACCATAGACGTGCCAACCAGCAATCATGCTGGTGTTTTGACTGGTTTGTCCGCCAGGCCAATAGTTGTATCCGTGCAAGGTTCCCCAGTTGGTGTTTGGGATTCCACCGTTACCTTCGTGAATGTCAATTTCACCACAACCAGGCCAACCGATTTTTTGGAAGTCTTGACCAAGCATCCAGAACGCAGGCCAGGTTCCGGCAGTTCCATTTGATTTGATTCTTGCTTCTAAGTGACCGTATAAGAAACCAATTCTGTCTTCGGTAGTGATTTTTCCGCTTACCCATTCGCAGTTCTGCGGTGGATCATATTTCTTTCCAGTTCTTGAGCTGAATGAATACCAGCAATCAAAAGGACCCGAAGCATGAGGGTTGGCAACTTGGTGTTTAGCTGTGATAAGCAGACCTTTACCACCGTCGGCACCATCCATGTTTTGGACAACGGATGAACCTGGTAAGTAATACTGACGTTCAAGGTTTCCCCAACCTGTTGCAACAGGAGTGTAAGGGTCATTTGAATTTCTGCCATTACCGGTTACGTCATGCCAATCTTCAGCATTAGGTTGAGAGCCAACCTCTGTGTTAAATTCGTCCGACCAGATTAAAGAGTTCTGAGTAACACCAGGGGCAGCGAAACCTATTGAGTTGGCATTTATCGTTGTTGCCGAATAGCCCAGGTTTGCATAAACAACTCTTGCTGTGACACTTAAGGAATCGAAGCGTTCATCAATTGCAAGCTCTGCTGCATTCTCTCCTTCAATCAGAGATCCACCGGCATACCAAGTAATTGTTTTAGTAGCAGTTGGTTTAGGAAGAGAGGGGCTAGTTAGAACCAGAGCAGTTTTAGCTTCGTCTTTGAATGAGATGGTTGCAACACCTGGAACAGGTAGGTTTCCAACAACTCTTGAAACTGAGTTAGCAAACATAGTTTTCTTGTCTTTGAACTTAGCTGTCTCAACAACACTAAGTTTTTTACCAAGAGCGGTAACCGGGACTAAGTAGGTGATTTTGGTAGCACTCTTGATTGGTTTGCCATCAAGTAGCCATTGGTAGGTCTGGGTAACAGCCTGGTTCCAACGACCTTTGGTTACGGTAACGCTTTCACCGGTGCCGATCATGGTTGGAATAGTTGGAAGGGCTAGATTCTTCTTGGCAGCAGCACCTGAGGCGGCAGAAACGCCAACCAACAACAAAGCTGTGATTGTCAGTGCTACGGCAGTTGATCTAATACGAGTGCGAAACATTATTTAGGGCCTTCCAAAGCAAGGCGTTTCGCACAAAACGCTTTATGACTGAAAGTCTAACCGCCAGAGGTGTCTCTAAATAGGAGAACTAACGCGGGCATTGAGCCAACACTCAGGAATGATTAGCGCTTGAAAACAAAGAGCAGGAAGGACTTTAGCGAAAGGCCCTTTCCTAGTTTTCTAAGTCCAAAGCCAACTCTGGCTAGGTACGGCAAGGTTCGGTTGCCCTGAAAGACACGATCAAAGATTAGTGCTCGAGCTTTTCTATCTCTAGGGGTTCCCCAGCCGCTACCTGAACTATCGGTTGGATGGGTGGCTAGGGTAATTGGGACGAAGTAAGCGTTGAGGCCATTGGAGACTAGGTCTGCTATAAAGATGTATTCATCACCTAGATATGTCTCTGGGGCACCAGCTCCAAAGTTCTCATCAAAACTAACGCCTGCTAGTTTCACAGCCTTTGTGTTCACAAGCATTTCGTAGGTGGCAGCCTTAGCGCTATTTAGTTTGTTTAGTCTTTGCGGCTTAGTTGGATAGCTCTTTCTAAGTGTTCCAGTCTCATCAACTGCTTGACCAAGTAGGAGAGCTAACTGAGCATCTTCCATGTATTCAATGGCATTGAGTATGCCCTCTTCATCAAAGGTGATGTCGTCATCGGCGAAAAGAAGATAATCACCTTTGGCATTAGTTAGTACCTGGTTTCGCAACTTTGTGACACCGGAACCTGAAAAAGGCATCACTTTGATTCGTTCACCTGAAGGACACTTGCTCAGTTGCTCAACGCTAGGAGGTATGCCTGTTCCACTTTGAACCGTTATCAGGACATCCCAGTCGGGGTGATCTTTGAGATTTGGTAACTGGATGTTTCCTAGTCGGTCAGCTAACGTGCTGTATCCAAAGGTGAGAGATGCCATTAGGTATTAACCTAATTCCTCTTCATCTTCATCTAGTTTTAGATTTCGGTATTTATTAGGAGCATCGCGCTGGGCTTTAGCTCTAGCAAATCGCATCAACGAACCACTGATTTGTCCAATGTTGTTGTTCTGCATTCTGAAACCAAGGAAAAGCATCACAGCATCGGCTGGAGCAATTGAACCCAGGTAGCTGAAAGCTAGAAGCACACCTAACGAGATAACGAATACTCCGTTAGCAACTAGCGTTCCTAGTTCAGCTGATTTAATTCTTGCAGAGACTTTAGTGCCCGCAGAAACCGGCTCGTTTTTCTTTTGAGCCAGAGTAAAACCATCTTGAGTAATTTGCTGCTTCACAAACATTACTTTGATGATCTGCATTGTGACCAAAATCAAGACGAAGTTCACAAGCCCTGCTTGCCAGCTCACGTAGATGAAGAAACCAGCGAGCACTAAAACTTGAGTCAAAGTGTGTAACAGATTGTTGGTTTCAAACGTTAATGCCCAGTCCCAAGACTCTGTCATCTTGCTGCGCCAGCCCGGCCGAGAGCTAAGAGCGTCGTTAAAAACTTTGACTCGGTAGGTCTTTTGCCAATAGGTAGCTAGGTGAGAAACTGCAAATAGCCCGAAGAATAGAACGAAATTCAAAATAGTTTTATTGAGTGACTCGCCTTGCCCATCGATAATCATTTGGCTAAAAATCCGAATCACAAAAAGTTGCGAGAGCGGGACGATAGTTGCTATCACTGCCAGTAGCACTGCGCGGTTACGGTGCTTACCTTTCGGGAAAAGCCAGCGGAATGTTTTCAGGACAAGGCTGACTAAGAAGAGCATGCTGATCCTTTGCTGGTTGTGTTCACTTTAAAGGTAACTTAGACCCTTGCGGATGGCTGTTTCAACTTCATCAAGTTTGGCGGTACTTATCTTGTGGTCTGTAGTGATGTTCTCAAAATTAACTTTGGTTAGATCTAAACCAATTGGAATTGGGCTAATCGATTCCAAACCAACACCTTGGGCATAGTCGCCGTATTTGATTCCATTACCGTGAACTGAATCTTCAAAACCTTCAAAAGTAATCAGAGCACAAGGAATTCCATAAGACTGACAGGTTATAAAGATGTGCATTGCTGAGGTAACAACACGGTCGTAAGTATTTAGAGCTTCAACCAAAGCTTTGATTTGGTCTGGGTGAGACATGAAGATATCAAGCTCTTCCATGTTCTGCTCTAACACGATAGGAATTGGCTTGTGAGTGAAGTGACGAACTAGAGCGACCTTGCCGTTAGTTGTCTTTCTTTCAACTGGAAAGATTCTTGAAATTAGCACACCAGGATCACCAAAGCTGGTCACATCCGTTCCACCAGATTCTTTGACAACTCTTGCAGTGACCGGTCCTCGAACAGAAATGTAATTAGCACTCTTGGCAAGCGTTAGTTCATCTGTTGAAATACCTGTTCCAACGACAACCGAGTTTGGTTTGATAAATCTTCCTATTGAACCCAAACCAATCATGTGTTGATGGGTAGCCATCTTTATAGGAGATTGGAAGATGACTTTCTTGTCGGTGTAATGGCTAACGATTAGCGGAGATAGCCAGTCACCAAAGTTACCTGGGAATGGTTTAGCCCACCAAGCTAGATTGATTGACTCGGTGGAAGGCTTAGCTGAGTAGTGAAGGAAACTGTTGGCAGCGATGATGGTGTTGGTTTCTGCTTGAGTAAGAAGATACTTCTCTTCAAAGACCGCCTTTAGTTCGGCGAATTTTTCTGTTTCACCTGATTGTCCAGCAGCTTGGATTTTGTATAAAACACTTTTACGTTCTTGAGTCTCAGGGGTGGACTTACCTGCTACCAAGATACCGGTGATGCCGATTGTGTCAGCAATCAAGCGCAAGCGCTTCGAAGCAGACTCAGGAAGTTTTTGTTCAATCTTCTTGGCGAGCTTTAGTGCACGCTTTTTCAAACCTTGGTTGTTGGCTGAATGCTGTTCAACTTTGCCTTTGAATTCAGCTACGTTACCGCTTGAACCAAACTTGAAGAAAGCTCCTCTGGAATCTTCTCCTGTTGTGCCCATGCCGACAACCGCATTGGATGGGATCATCTGGAAGGTCATATTGTCACAGTTAGCGCGCCAAGCTTCTTCCATAAAGAAGTCATCAGTGGCTTTTACTGTTGAAGTTTTTTCAATAGTTGCAGCATCGGAAATCATCTTGCGCGCTAACGGTGTTGTGTTAACTCCCCAGAAAGATGGCTCCCAGAATCTCGCTCTGCGGTCATAGCCAATGTTTAGAGGTGATGAGTAACCTCTTTGGAAACCAACGATATCCGCTGTTGAGTTAAAGATGTAATCAGGCATCTCCAAGATCATGCAGTCAACATCCATCCAGAAAACTTTTTTATCTGGATTAGCTGCACAAACTTCAGCAAGGAAAGGAACTTTTTTACGACAGATATCTGCCCAGTCTTCGCCTTCTTGTTTTTCAATTTCACGAAGGACGTATTCAACGCCAAGCGCCTCTAGGTTTTTAGCTAGACGCTCACCGTGAGCTCGGTAGTAATCATCTGCTGTGTAAAAAGAGCAGACAATCACATTGGGGTTTGAAGACATTAATTTTCCCTTATAGGTTCTTAGATTTCGTTATTAAATTCGTGCAGCCAGTTGCGAAGTTCTTGACCAATGTCTTCACGGTCAACTCCAAGGCGCAAAGTTGCTTTGATGAAGTCAAGCTTGTCACCGGTGTCATAGCGTCTTCCCTTGAAGACAACACCTAGGACTCCACCAGCTCGCTCAGGGTTTTGAGCAGCCGTCATTAGAGCGTCGGTTAGTTGAATCTCGTTGCCTCGACCTGGTTCAGTTTCTTCCAAGATGTCGAAGATCTCTGGACGCAAAACATATCTTCCAATAACTGCAAGGTTTGAAGGTGCATCCTCGTTCTTAGGCTTTTCAACTAGGCCAGTGATTCTGACTACACCATCTGTGACATCACCTTCAGTGATGGCACATCCATATAAATGAATCTGGTCTGGATTTACTTCCATCAGGGCAACAACGTTCTCTCCCGTTGCCTCGTGCACCTCTAACATCTTGGTAAGTAGAACATCTCTTGAGTCCATAACGTCATCACCGAGAAGCAGAGCAAAGGAGTTGTCAGCTATGTGGGCTTTAGCTCTGAGCACTGCATGCCCTAACCCTCTAGGGTCACCTTGGCGAACATAGTGAATGTTGGCAAGTTCTGTTGAAGCCATTACTTTGGCTAAACGATCATGGTCACCTTTAAGTTCCAGATTCATCTCAAGTTCAGCCATGCGGTCGAAGTGGTTTTCCAGTGCATTCTTGTTACGACCTGTAACCATGAGCACATCTTCTAAGCCAGCGCTTACAGCTTCTTCAACTACATACTGGATAACAGGCTTATCGATTAGCGGCAACATCTCTTTAGGCATGGCCTTAGTTGCCGGTAAAAAGCGAGTACCAAGACCAGCTACTGGAATAACTGCTTTGGTCACCTTGTATTTTGACATTTGCTTCCTATCGGATTGGTATCAAGTCTAGTTTCAGCGCTTTAGGAACAGCCCTGAAATAAAGCCAACGCCCCAACAAAAGTGCATAGTTGGTAACGCTATAAGAATGTTCAACCTCGCAGCCAAAGACAGACCTCTAGTTGAAATAGCAGCTAGCAAGAGTAAACCGAGGTAGCCAAGAACAGGTGCTAGTCCCAAAACTCCGCCAACACCAGAAATAAAGAGCCCGACTCCAATAGCTATAGCCAAAACAGCAATGGGTGGAGCAAAGTAGCGCGGGTTAGCTTTAGCAATATGGGATCTAGTCAGAGTTGCTCGCCAAGCACCGGTGTCGAAGAACTGTTTAGCTAGTTTGCCAAGGCTAGCCCTTGGGTAATAGGTAACTTCCAGCCTTGGGTCGAAATAGACCAGTTCTCCTGAGTTACGGATTCTGAGGTTAAGCTCCCAGTCCTGACCGCGAATCATCTTTTCATTGAATCCGCCCAGTTTCTCAAGGATTTCCTTGCGAAAGACACCTAAATAAACCGAATCACTGGGACCTGCCTGGCCACCAACATGGTAGGCACCGCCTCCCAAACCAAACCTTGATCCATAAGCCCAGGCGACTGCTTGCTGCAAAGGGGTTTCACCAACGGCTTTCATCACTCCACCGACATTGGCAGCCTTGGTTTCGTTCAGAATTTGGATAGCAAGCTTGGTGTAATCAGGGGAAAGTTGAGAATGGGCATCCACTCTTACTATTACCTGGTTTTTGGCTGCTTTTATGGCTAGATTCAGGCCAGCCGGCGTCTTTCCGCTTGGATTTTCGACTATTTGCACTGGATATTGGGATTTAAGGGCAAAAGCAACCTTATTTGTCCCGTCAGTGGAGGGACCTAGGGCCAGAATGACCTCAACTTGGCCTTTAGGCAATCCAATTTGGTCAAAAATGCTTGAGACAGCGGTCGCCAAGTGCTTCTCTTCATTAAGCACCGGCATTATGAAGGAAATCGAGGTCAGTTGATCATCCAGGGTCACACCTAAACCTTACCTAACTCTTGAAAATTCTCTCTTAGCTCATTGGAATGGACAAATTCTAAAGAAACCTTCGTATTTACGAAGTGTTTTGCGAGAGCTGCTGGCAAGCGACTTTGCCAGATAAACAAAAGATTACATTTTGTGTCCGATTGGCTCCTAGGCCAGAAAAACCCTAATACAAGCGGGCTTTATCGTGGCATACTAAATCAATAGTTTCATACTGTTTTAGGACTCCTGAGAGGGGAGAGCCTTGAGCTTATTAATTTCACGTACCCGTGGTCTAGTTTCCATACTTGCCGCAGCGGTGCTAGTCATTCTTCCGATCCAGGTAAGTGCGGCTTCCGCAAGTGCCGGGACTGACACGTCATTGTCTGTTTTCACAGTCAATGGAAATGCGGTGGTCGACGATCAAAGCGTTTCATTACCGGTAGGAACAACTTCCGTAACGGTAGTTGCGGAAACAACCAATCCAGAAGCTACTCGCGTAGTTACTGGTGCAACAAGTCTGTTACCAGGTGACAATCCTCTCGTTGTCCAAGTAACTGCAGCTGATGGTGTGACAACAGAAAACCACTCAGTTAATTTATCCGTTCAAACATTAAGTGACGACACCTCTCTCAGTCACTTCATTGTTAACGGAGTTGAAACAGTAGATGGTGAAGTAATTTCACTTCCTGCATTTACTGGAAGTGTCGTAACTTCAGCGCAGACAACTGACGTTAACGCCACATTTGTAATTACTGGCGACACCGACTTAGTTGTTGGTGAAAATGTTTTGACCGTCACAGTAACTGCTCAAGATGGAACAGTCGCTTCCTATCAGGTAACTCTTGCAGTTGCGTTTAACTTCGATGCTTCACTTGCAACATTCCAAGTAAACGGAACAAATGTTGTTGATGGATCAGTCATAGATCTTGATCCAAAGACATTGGAAGTAGATGTCTTAGTTGAAACGACTGACCCTGACGCGTCATACGAACTTTCGGGCGACACTAACCTAGTTGTCGGGGAGAACACACTGAGCTTGATTGTGACAGCAGCCGATGGCGAGGCCACTGAAGAGTTCTACATCACCCTAAACGTTGCTTACAATACTGATGCTTCCGTCGAGACATTCCTTATTAACGGCAACGTAGTTGTTGAGGGTGAAGTCACTGAACTAGAGCCAGACACAGAATCTGTTGATATGTCAGTTGAAACGACTGATACAGAAGCCACCTTCGAAATTAGTGGTGATACCGATCTAATCACTGGTTACAACGAAGTTAATGTGACCGTGACAGCTGAAGATGGTTCTACTTTCGAGGTGTACATACTTACTTTGCTTGTTTTACCTAGCTCCGAAACAGGAGCGGAGATCACGGTAAATGACGAAGTCGTGGGTGACGGGGATCTTGTCACTCTTCCTTACGGCACCGAAGATGTAACTGTCGATGTTGTGAAAGTTGACGAAGAGGCGACTGTTGATATTTATGGTGGTTCAGAGTTAATCACTGGAGAAAACTCGCTTTATGTAATAGTCACTGCAGCTGACGGTGAAACCACTCAGGAATACAACATCACAATTGTTGTTCTTGAAAACACTGATACCTCACTAGCTACCTTCCAAGTGGATGGTACAGATGTTGCAGACGGCGACACTCTAGAAGTTGAACCAGGCGCTAAGTCAGTCGAGGTCATTGTTGAAACAACTGACCCAGGAGCAACATTCGAAATCGTTGGGGATACAGACCTTAGCGATGGTGAAAACGAACTAATTGTTACAGTGACCGCAGCTAATGGTTTCGATAGTCAGGACCACGTAGTAATTCTTGATGTTCCACTTTCAAATGACACTAGCCTTGCGCTTCTAACAATCGACGACAGTGACGTAGTTGACGGAGACTCAATTGAGGTAGAAGCCGGCACAGTTGATGTGGCTGTGAATGTAGAGACCACAGATCCAGATGCAACCTACACTGTCACAGGCGATGTTGGGTTAGAGCCTGGAGAGAACACTCTTGTCGTCACAGTTACTGCTGCTGATGGAGAAACGACAGCAGACTACACAGTGACAATTGTGGTAGAGCTAAGTAAAGACACATCATTAGCGACATTCCAGGTTGATGGTGCAGACGTCACAGACGGCGATTCAGTTGATCTCGCTCCTGGAAGTTCATCCGTAGAAGTAACAGTTGAGACCACCGACCCTGACGCGACTTTCGCGATTGTTGGCGATTCAGAACTAGTTGCAGGCGAGAACGATCTTGTAGTAAGTGTTACTGCAGCCGATGGTGTAACTAACCAAGACCACCTAGTTGTTCTTGTAGTCCCAGCCTCGGACGACACTTCTCTTTCAACCTTCACAATCAACGACAGCGATGTTGAAGATGGCGATGTACTAGAGCTAGATAATGGCACAACCGATGTTGATGTAAATGTTGAGACCACTGACGCTGATGCAACTGTTGTTGTCTCTGGTGATGTCGGTCTTGTTACTGGAGAGAACACTCTTCTAGTTACTGTTACTGCTGCTGATGGTGAAACCACTCAGGAGTACACAATTACTTTGGTTGTGGCTCTAAGCTCTGACACTTCCCTTGTTACCTTCCAGGTAAACGGCGAAGACGTTGTTGATGGCGACATCTTCGTTCTTGAGGCTGGCTCGGATGCAATCGATCTTGCTATTGAAACAACGGACCCTGACGCAACTTATGAAGTCGTTGGTGACGAAGGGCTTGTAACGGGAGAGAACGACCTAGTTGTTTCTGTTACAGCCGCTGATGGCGTAACTACTCAGGATCACCTAGTAACTCTTGTTGTCCTTGCATCTGATGACGCGTCCCTATCAACCTTCACTGTGAACGACAGCGATGTTGTTGATGGCGATGTTGTTGAACTTGAAAACGGAACTACAGATGTTGACGTCAGTGTTGAAACGACTGATGCTGATGCAACCTTCACCATCACTGGTGATTCAGGCTTGCTAACCGGAGATAACTCTCTTGTTGTGAGTGTTGTTGCAGCCGATGGTGAAACCAATGTTGACTACACAGTTACTTTGGTTGTGCTTCCAAGCACTGATACTTCTCTTGCTACTTTCCAGGTGAATGGTGAAGATGTTGAAGATGGTGCAACTGTTGAGCTTGCTCCTGGTGTTACTGCTGTTGATGTTGTGGTTGAAGCTACTGACCCAGATGCAATTGTTGAGATTACTGGTGACCAGGATCTAACTGTTGGCTCTAACGAGTTGGTTGTTTCTGTTACTGCTGCTGATGGTGTGACTTCAGTTGACTATGTTGTGACTCTTGAGGTTCGTGCTTCTGATGATGCTTCTGTTTCTTCTATCACTGTTAATGGTGATGAAGTTTCTGATGGCGATGTTTACGAACTTGATAACGGCACAACCGATGTTGATGTAAATGTTGAGACCACTGACGCTGATGCAACTGTTGTTGTCTCTGGTGATGTCGGTCTTGTTACTGGAGAGAACACTCTTCTTATTACTGTTACTGCTGCTGATGGTGAAACTTCAGTTGAGTACACAATCACTTTGGTTGTGGCTCTAAGCTCTGACACTTCCCTTGTTACCTTCCAGGTAAACGGCGAAGACGTCGAAGATGGCTCAAGCGTTGAGCTTGTTGCGGGAACCACTGCGATTGATCTAGCTATTGAGACCACAGATCCAGATGCAACTTATGAGGTTGTCGGAGATGCCGATCTTCTATTTGGCGATAATGACCTAGTTGTTTCTGTTACTGCTGCTGATGGTGTAACCACTCAGGACTACCTAGTCACCCTGATTGTTCTTGCATCTGATGACACATCTCTTGCTTCTTTCACTGTCAATGACACTGAAGTTGAAGACGGAGATGTAATTGAATTTGAAGCTGGCACCACCGATGTTGAAGTTAGCGTTGAAACTAACGACCCAGAGGCTACTTTTGAAATAAATGGTGGTTCTGGTCTAGTGACAGGTGAAAACTTCCTAGTTGTAACCGTTACTGCCGCTGACGGCCAGACTTCAATCGACTACTCAGTTACTATCGTCATTTTGCCAAGCACTGATACTTCTCTTGCTACTTTCCAGGTGAATGGTGAAGATGTTGAAGATGGTGCAACTGTTGAGCTTGCTCCTGGTGTTACTGCTGTTGATGTTGTGGTTGAAGCTACTGACCCAGATGCAATTGTTGAGATTACTGGTGACCAGGATCTAACTGTTGGCTCTAACGAGTTGGTTGTTTCTGTTACTGCTGCTGATGGTGTGACTTCAGTTGACTATGTTGTGACTCTTGAGGTTCGTGCTTCTGATGATGCTTCTGTTTCTTCTATCACTGTTAATGGTGATGAAGTTTCTGATGGCGATGTTTACGAACTTGATAACGGCACAACCGATGTTGATGTAAATGTTGAGACCACTGACGCTGATGCAACTGTTGTTGTCTCTGGTGATGTCGGTCTTGTTACTGGAGAGAACACTCTTCTTATTACTGTTACTGCTGCTGATGGTGAAACTTCAGTTGAGTACACAATCACTTTGGTTGTGGCTCTAAGCTCTGACACTTCCCTTGTTACCTTCCAGGTAAACGGCGAAGACGTTGAAGACGACGGTTCTATTGAACTAGAAGCTGGAACTACTGAAGTAGGCGTAACAATTGAAACAACTGACCCAGATGCAACTTATGAAATCTCTGGTGAAAACGAACTGGTTGTTGGCGAAAACACATTGAACGTTACAGTTACTGCTGCTGATGGTGTAACCACTCAGGAATACTTCGTGACATTGGTTGTTCTAAGTGGAGCAAACACAGACCTAAGTGTCTTCACTGTAAACGGTTCAGACGTTGTTGATGGCGATGTTGTTGACATTGAACCAGGCGTGACTGACGTTGAAGTTGTTGTTGAGACCGAAGATCCAGATGCCACTGTCACCTATGAAGGTGACTCCGGTCTTCAGCCAGGTGAGAACATCCTGGTTGTAACCGTGACCTCTGCTGATGGTGAAAACACAGCTGAGTACGTAGTAACCCTTAACGTTCTTCTAGGCATAGACACCTCTCTAGCTGTATTCCAGGTTGATGGAAACGATGTTGCTGATGGCGACGTTTTGGACCTAGAACCAGGCACAACCGATGTCGAAGTAACCGTCGAGGCTACTGATTTGGACGCTACAGTCGAAATCTCTGGTGACAGCGATCTCTCAACTGGTGAGAACGTATTGTCTGTTCGTGTTACCGCTGCAGATGGTATCGCTACTCGCGATTACTTCGTGACCCTGAATGTCGCTGCAAGCAACAATGCAAACATCTCAGCCTTTACTATCAATGGCTCAGATGTTGTTGACGGTGACATATTTGAAGTTGACGCTGGCGTCACTTCGGTTGAAGTTTCTGTTGAAACCGAAGACCCAGATGCTACTTATGAAGTCACTGGTGCAACGGGTCTAGTTATCGGTGAGAACGAATTGGTTGTTACTGTTACTGCTGCTGATGGTGAAACCACAGCTGAGTACAAGGTAACTCTCTACGTGCCGTCAAACGACACTGCTGTTACCAGCATTCAAGTCGATGGTATAGAGACTCTTGAAGGCGACATCGTTTCTGTACCTTCTGATGCAACCTCAGCCGATGTTAGCGTAACAACTCGCGACGAGAACGCTAAGGTAGCCGTTACCGGAGCAGATGAACTTCAGATCGGTGATAACACAATCACTGTTACTGTTACCGCTCAAGACGGAACCACAAGAGACTATGTCTTTACGATTCGTGTTGGTGGAGCTTCAGCAGACACAACTCTTACATCACTGACATTCAATGGCGTTGAAGTAACTCCTGGTGCAACTGTTAATTTGCCTCCACGTAGCACTTCCGTTGCAGTGGTAGCCGTTACTCGCGACCTTGCAGCAACTGTAAAGGTGCTAGGTAGAACTGGTCTTGGTGTTGGAAACAACGACGTGACAGTAACTGTTACTGCTCCAGACCTAGTGAACGTTAGAACATTCACTATTCGCGTTGTTGTTGCTCCGTTGAGTTCGAACACTAACCTTTCAACCTTCACCGTGAATGGCACAACAGTTCAAGATCAAGGTGTCCTTGAGCTTGCACCGTTGACTAGAAACGTGGCTGTTGTTGCTGAGGTTGAAGATGTTGAATCTGTTGCAGTTGTAACAGGTAAGAGCGGACTCATTGATGGCAACAACACTTTGACGGTTACTGTTACCGCAGCTAATGGTTCAAAGCGCGTCTACACACTTACTTTGAACGTTCGACCTCTGTCAACTGACACCTCTCTAAAGACCTTCACGGTAAATGGAATAAGTGCCGTTTCTGGTGTCGTAACAGTTGAACCTGTGGCTACTAGCGCGGTTGTTGTAGCTGAGGCTACCGATACACGTTCATCAGTTGTGATTTCTGGTGGAACCGGTCTTCGTGTTGGCGATAACTTTGTAACTGTTCTTGTTACAGCTGAAAGTGGTGCTACCAAGATTTACAAGGTAACCATTAAGGTTCCTGCTTCGAACAACACAAGTTTGAAATCCATTGAGGTTAACGGAGTTGCAGTTGATCCTTCAAGCAAGGTAACTTTGCCGCTTGGAACTACTGGTGCAATTGTTAAGGCCTTTACTCAGGACCCTCAGGCCAAGGCAGTTATCTCAGGTGGATCAGCTCTTGTCCCTGGAGATAACAACGTAGTGGTTACTGTTACTGCTGCCGATGGAACAACCGTCAAGACATACTCAGTGAACCTATTTGTTACACGTCCCTCAAGCGATACCACACTAAAGATCTTCAAGATTAACGGTGTTACCGTAACCGATGGTGGAACTATTGTTGTTCCGGCTCTGACTACCTCTGTATCTGTTGATGCAGCAGCTAACAGCGCTGAAGCTAAGGTTGCAGTTACCGGTAAGTCAGGTCTTGTTGATGGACCTAACAAGGTTGAAGTTACTGTTACCGCTGGTAACGGAAGCTCAACAACTTACTCGGTAACAGTCACGGTCATTAAATTGTCAAACGACACATCTCTAAAGACCTTCACTGTGAACGGCGCAGCTTACAACTCTCAAGTTATTGAAGTAGCCTTTGGCACAAGATCAGTTGATGTAGTTGCAATTCCTAATGATGCAGGTGCTAAGGCATCGGTTATTGGTAACGGAGCTCTTCGCACTGGACAGAACCAGATTTCTGTCAAGGTAACTGCGGCTAATGGTGTAACTGCTGAGTATGTAATTTCAGTAACCGTAAAGAAAGCTTCAAACACAGATTTGACTATTTTGTCTGTAAACAACCAGAGCGCTCTAAATGGTGAAACAATCACCCTTCCAGCTAAGACTGGTCAAGCTCTCGTAAAAGTTGTAACAAGTGACCCAGAAGCGACCTTCCAGGTAACTGGAACAACACTTCAATCCGGGAACAACACAGTAAACGTTTCTGTAAACGCTGCTGATGGCACTAACCGTCAGATCTTGATCAGTGTTTATGTGACTCCGCTGTCTTCTAATACTGCGTTGTCTTCTTTCAAGGTCAATGGTGAAGTTGTTGTTGATGCTGGTTCTGTGAGTGTTGCTAACCGTACTGTTACTGTCCCGGTTGTTGCTGTTGCTTCTGATGCTGAGGCTTTGGTTGCGGTTTCTGGTAACACTGGTTTGAAGACTGGTTCTAATACTGTTTCTGTGACTGTTACTGCTGCTAATGGAACTAAGAAGGTTTACACGGTTACTGTTGTGGTTGCTAAGTCTGCTAACACTGATTTGTCTGTGTTGACTGTGAATGGTCAGAATGCTTTGACTGGTTCTTCAATTACTTTGCCTGCTAGAACTTCTTCAGCTGTTGTGAAGGCTGTAACGGTTGATACTGATGCTTCTGTTGTGGTTACTGGTACCACGCTTTCTTCTGGTGCTAATACTGTGACTGTGACTGTTACTGCTGCTGATACTTCAACTCGCAAGATTGAGATCAGTGTTTATGTGACTCCGCTGTCTTCTAATACTGCGTTGTCTTCTTTGAAGGTCAATGGTGAAGTTGTTGTTGATGCTGGTTCTGTGAGTGTTGCTAACCGTACTGTTACTGTCCCGGTTGTTGCTGTTGCTTCTGATGCTGAGGCTTTGGTTGCGGTTTCTGGTAACACTGGTTTGAAGACTGGTTCTAATACTGTTTCTGTGACTGTTACTGCTGCTAATGGAACTAAGAAGGTTTACACGGTTACTGTTGTGGTTGCTAAGTCTGCTAACACTGATTTGTCTGTGTTGACTGTGAATGGTCAGAATGCTTTGACTGGTTCTTCAATTACTTTGCCTGCTAGAACTTCTTCAGCTGTTGTGAAGGCTGTAACGGTTGATACTGATGCTTCTGTTGTGGTTACTGGTACCACGCTTTCTTCTGGTGCTAATACTGTGACTGTGACTGTTACTGCTGCTGATACTTCAACTCGCAAGATTGAGATCAGTGTTTATGTGACTCCGCTGTCGACCGACACCTCTCTAAAGACATTTACTGTCAATGGAATTAGCTCACCAACATCACTTGACTTGCCTGTAGGTTCTAAGTCAGTTGTGGTTGTTGCTGTTCCTACCGATGCTGGTGCAAAGGCTGAAATCACAGGTACATCAGTTTCAGCCGGTTCAAACACAGTTCGTGTTCGTGTAACAGCTCCAAGCGGTGATTTCCTGGACTACAACGTCACAGTGAATGTAGCTGCACGCAGCACAAACGCAAACCTAAGCTCAGTTTCTGGTTCTTGGACAATCAACGGTGTTGATGTTTCTAATTCAGAAATAATTGTTGAAGTACCTGCTGGTACCACTGCAGTTGCTGCTAACGCGAAGACTGCTGATGCTAAAGCAACTTTGGTAATTAGTGGAGCATCTGGCCTAACCGCTGGTCTTCGCACAGTGACATTTACTGTCACCGCTGAAGATGGCACAACAATAAGCATCTACGAGAGATCTGTCCGAGTGAAGGCGCTATCAAGCAACACCAACTTGACTTCTCTAACAGTTGCAGACCAGTTGGTCGTAGACGGTGGCACTGTGAACCTGGCTGCTGGCACCTCACGCGTATCAGTTGTTCCTGTTCTTGAATCTGATGAATCTAAGTTCACCGTTTCAGGTAACACGGACCTTGTTACTGGATCACAGAACGTTGTAGTTACTGTTACCGCTCCAAGCGGAGCTTCAGCTGTATACACAATCGCAGTGGTAGTAGCAAAGGCTGCAAGCAACACTAACTTGAGCACTTTCACAATCAACGGAACAACTGTTGCTAATGGTGGATCAATCTCTGTTGCAGCAGGAACTACAAGATTGCACGTTTCAGCAATTGCCGAAGATGCGAAGGCATCTGTGGCAGTGACTGGAAAGTCAGACCTAAAGGCCGGTGCAAACACATTGACCGTCACGGTAAAAGCTCTAAGTGGCGACTCAACAACTTACAAAGTGACAGTGAACGTAGGGAACTAAGTAGAAAATGAAGAAAACGAATATGACAAAAACATTCAAGAACTCAAAGCTCTTCAAAGCAAGTTCTATTTTTGCTGCTTTGTTGATGGTGCTGATGCCAACTACTGGTGTTGGTAGCTTTGCCTCTGTTGCTTATGCGGTTACTGCTACTGAAGACACCTCACTTGCTGTCTTCACTGTTGATGGCCAGGCTGTAAGCAATGGTTCTGTTGTAAACGTTGACTACGGAACAACATCGGTTGATGTTGTTGCTACCCCTACCGTTATTGGATCAGACTCTGCAGATAGCGCAACAGTGGATATCACTGGCGACACTGGACTTGAATCTGGCGAAAATACTGTAACTGTTGTTGTTACTGCTGCCGATGACGTGACTACTCAGACATACCTTGTAACCGTTGATGTTGCCCAAAACAACGACACTTCACTGGGAGTATTCTCTGTAGACGGTGACGATGTCGTTGCCAACGGTGTTGTTGAGCTTGCTTACGGAACCACTTCGGTGGATGTAATTGCAGAGCCTGCTGATATTGCCGCAACTGTTGAAATTGCTGGCGATAGCCCTCTAGTTACAGGAGATAACACTCTTACCATTACTGTCACAGCTGCAAACAGCACAACCACTCAGGCTTACACAGTTACTCTTCGTGTTGCCGAGAATGGCGATGCAACTCTTGGTGTGTTCTCTGTAAATGGTGACGACGTCACTTCAGGTGGCACAGTGAACTTGGATTATGGAACAAGCTCTGTTGACGTTGTTGCTGAACCTTCCGACGTTGAGGCAACTGTTGAAATTGCTGGCGATAGCCCGCTAGTTACAGGAAATAACACTCTTACCGTTACTGTAACTGCTGCTAACGGAGATACTCAGGCTTACACAGTTACCTTGGCCGTAGCTAAGAACAACGACGCCACCCTTGGAGTATTCACAGTAAATGGTGACGACGTAGCAGACGCTTCGATAGTAAACGTGGACAACGGAACAACTTCTGTAACTATCATCGCTGAGCCTTCTGACTCAAATGCGACAGTTGAGATCACTGGAAACAGTGCTCTCCACACTGGAGACAACACAGTAACTGTTGCAGTAACCGCAGCCAACCTAACTACAGTTGTCACCTACACTCTGACAATCAAGGTTGCAGCTGCTCCTGGCGATGAATTCTCTAACGACACGACCTTGTCTACATTCAAGGTTGATGGATCAACAGTTGTTGATGGCCAGACAGTTAACATAGCTCAGGGTCGTAGCTCAGTTTCAGTAGAAGCTGTTCCTACAGATGTTCTTTCAACCGCTGTTACTGCTGGAAACACTAACCTGCTGGCTGGGGCTAACGATGTCACAGTAACTGTTACTGCAGATGATGGAACCGTCAAGGTTTATCACATCAACGTTGTAGTAGCTGTTCCTTCAAGCGATGTGACCCTTTCATCTGTGAAGATCAACGGTTCAACATTCTCAGGTGACCTAGACGGTACTGGAGTGTATAACGCACTATTTGGTACCACCGCGGTAACAGTAGTGGCTTCTACTTCAAGTAACACAGCGATTGCTACTGTTATTGGAACTACCGATCTAGACCCAGGTGAGAACCTGGTTTCAATCCATGTCGTCGCTGAAAATGGCGCTACTGCCGACTATTCATTCAAGGTAGTTGTTGCAGCGGCTAACACAAACACTAATCTCAGCACCTTCAAGGTAAATGGCTCAAGCGTTACTGATAACCAAGTAATCGAACTTGCTTATGGAACAAATGGTGTTTCTGTTGAAGCTGTTACCTCTGCAGACACATCAACATTCACCGTTTCTGGTGCAGATTCTCTGACAACTGGTGATCGTACGTTGACTGTTGCTGTTAGAGCTCAATCAGGTACTACCGTCAACCACTCAGTAACTCTGCGTGTTTTGGCTGCTTCATCAAACAAGACCATTACCGGAATCACCGTAAACGGCGAAACTGTCTATGGAACGCTAAAGGCTGTCCCAGCAGGTACTACAACAGCAACAATTTTGGTCGATCTAGAAAGCCCAGTTGCTACCTACACAGTTAGCGGAAACGGAACAGTTGTTGCAGGCGACAACCAGTTCACAATTACAGTTACAGCCCAAGATAGAAGCACAACACAGAAAACCATTACTGTTTACGTCCCAACAATTTCTACTGATAAGAGCTTGGCTTCGATCACTGTTGATGATGTTGTGGTTGCGGTTAATGGCACTGTAAATAAGGTTTATGGAACAACTTCTGTTGAGGTT
>Ga0209088_10000764_pt1 | contig 21989 bp, 30 predicted proteins | sample S_140625_EF_Meta_FD_187324 | JGI IMG/M metagenome (GOLD analysis project Ga0209088, IMG submission 187324) | Freshwater microbial communities from Lake Simoncouche, Canada to study carbon cycling - S_140625_EF_MetaG (SPAdes) (version 2) | ecosystem: Environmental > Aquatic > Freshwater > Lake ... | reverse complement strand
AACAGAAGATTCATACCCTTCTCGTCGGTGGTTTGATTCCATCTACTGCCTTGTGTCGTTAGTCTAGTGGTTAAGACAGGAGATTGTGAATCTCCATACGAGGGTTCGATTCCCTCACGACACCCCAATGAGAAATCGTCTAATGGTAGGACACCGCCCTTTGAAGGCGTTTATCTAGGTTCGAGTCCTAGTTTCTCAGCCAGCCCGATTGATGGAATTGGTATACATACTTGTCTTAGAAACAAGGTTTTACAGGTTCGAGTCCTGTATCGGGCACCTTGTCGGATTAGTGTAATTGGTAGCACGATGGTCTCCAAAACCATTAGTGAAAGTTCAAATCTTTCATCCTTCGCCTTGTCCTTTTAGCTCAGTGGATTAGAGCAGTAGGCTACGAACCTATGTGTCGGGAGTTCAAATCTCTCAAAGGACGCTTGACAAACCTTCAAAAGTTTGTTACTATATAAAATAAATTACTCAATGGGATGTAGCACAACGGCAGTGCGAGGAGCTGTTAACTCCTAGGTTACAGGTTCGAATCCTGTCATCCCAGTTGAAGTCCTAGATGGGACTTCAAATAATGCAGACGAGTGTAAAGGTTGCACGATAGGCTCATAACCTATAGGACGGAGTTCAATTCTCTGGTCTGCCACGCCCTATAAGCATTGTGGTGATGCAGCAGTTTTGTAAACTGCAGAGGATGGTTCAATTCCGTCATGGGGCTTGACATAATACTCATTATGTCCTATACTTCAAAGGTGTGAAGGAAGTGCTGGGAGTGATGCCAAAAGTAAGGCAACCCGATAAGGGATACAGTAGAAGGATGCGAAACCTTCCACTCTCACAAACATTAGGTAAGTAAAGTAAAAGGAGCATGGGAACCAGTAATGGAGATACCGCACCTGCCTATGAACACCCCTCAAGCCTATCAACGATGCTCAAACAGAGGGGTCACTGCGGTTGTAGTTCAGTGGTAGAACGCTATCCTTCCAAGTTAGATGTCGCTGGTTCGAATCCAGTCAGCCGCTTTCCCCAAAAGTTTGGGGAATCTAAATAAACTTCGTATTTGTAAATCTCGATACAATCTTATGATTACTCGTTCAATTCTTGCTGGTGTTGCCGTTATTGCAACCTCTGTTCCAGCACTTGCCGCTCCTGCTACCTATTCGGATGTACAACCTACCGATTGGGCATATCAGGCAATTCAAAACCTTAACTCACGCTATGGATGTCTTGCTGGTTATCCTAACGGCACTCTTAAGCCTGCTGCTGATTCAACTCGCAATGAAGTTTTTGCTCTGACAAATCATTGCCTTGATAACATCACTGCATTCTATACAGAAGCAGATGCTCAGTTGGGTGCTGCTCTCCGTGCTCAAATCGGTGCTGTGAGTACTCGTGTAGGTAAGTTGGAAGTTGCTGCCGTAACTGCCACTCAGCGTCGTCAACTCGGTGTTGGTAACTATGGTGGTGTTGCCTTTGCTGGTAATGCTGCTAACTATCCTGGTGCAACTAGTGGTCGTACCTATGTTTCCGGAGTTACTCTTCAAGGTCGTGTGAAGGCATTTGATCTTGGTAATCAGTACGCCGTCTCCGCTCGTCCTTATGTGACTTTTGTTTCTACTCCCAACTATGTCACCACTGGTGGTGTATTTGGTGGTGCTCTTGCTACTCTGGATATTCCTGTTGCTCGTCGTACTCTTGCTGATGGTAGCAAGGTATCTACTGCTAACATTTATCTGGGTGTTGGTGGTCAAGCAGGTGGTAATCAGAACACTGGCGTAGGTGTAGCAGGTGCTGAAGTATCTGTTGCAAAGAACGTTGTTCTCTTTGCCGATGCAAAGATTCCTTTCAGTAACACTGGAGTTGAGTACGGTGCAAACAACACTCAAGGTTACAATGTAACTGGCACTGTTGGACTTGGTTTCAAGTTCTGATTCGTAAGTAATGAACTTTCCCCCAAGAGATCTCTTGGGGGATTCTACTTTTAAACTATATGTCTCTTATTTCACAACAAGACCGAACAATTGCCATTGAAGCACTGGATTTCTACCTCTTCAGTAAAGGTACTGATTTTACTGAAGCAAAGAGAGCAGAAGTAAATGCTCTTCTTAACTGGATTAAAATAGAAAAAACCAAGCATGAACATTAAACTTTGGTATTGTGAGTCAATGAAACAATGGCGTTGGACATTGACAGATTGTTCCCGTCCAATCATCAAACAAGAATCTGGACAAAGACCAGATTTGAGAGATGCCATGAATGATGTTGCAAATACTGTGGAGTATATGTTAGAATCTCATTAATCTATCGGGCGATTAGCTCAGCGGTAGCAGCGTCTGCTTTACACGCAGAATGTCACTGGTTCGAATCCAGTATCGCCCATTTTATAAATACTTGAAAAGTATTGGTGTAATGGAAAAATTATACAAACTCATTAGTGATGTGCAAGCAAATATGTTTGTACTTTTTCATAAGACTTGGGTTTTTCATTGGAATGTGGTAGGTCCTGATTTCCAACAACTTCATACTCTCTTTGGTGGACAGTATGAAACAATGTTTGAAGAGATTGATCGTATCAGCGAGCATATGCGTTTTATGAATGTTCGCCCAATTGGAACTCTCACAAGAATGGTTGAAGTTGCAACCGTTGGTGAAGGATCTAATACATCTCAGATTGATGAAATGGGTCAAAAACAAATTATTCATGGTAAACCAATTACCAAAGCAGACGAGATGATTAAACGTCTGATGGTTGATAATCTTACTATTATTGAGTTACTTACTGCTTTATCTGAGGAAGCAGAATTGCAGAAGCAATATGCTACTGCCAATATTGCTCAAGATATTATGGAATCGCATGGTAAGTTTGTTTGGATGTTAAGATCATTTACAGAAAAAACTGCTAAACTTTCAATTGAAGACTCTGAAGCAACTCCGATTGAAGTTCCAGAGGAACAACCAGCAGATCCATATCAAGTACAACCATTCGTACAGCAACAATAAATTTTATTAATTGGATTCATAATAAAAATGGAAAACTTACATATTCGTTGCAAGTCGTGCAACAGAGAAATAGAAGGACATCTAACAAAAACAGTTGCCTGTGGATGTTCCAATATGGCAACTATTCGTGGAGACAAAATATCTGCAGTTGATTTAACAAAAGTTATTATGTTAAACTCCATTCAGAAAAAAGAAAAATCTAGTATCTTTACAAATGATGATCTTGCTTATCAAGAGGCGAGGCGTCAACGTAAAGTAAGACGTTTAGATTTTGAAATTAGGTAGGATCAATAGCATTTAATTTTAAATTCTCATCATAGAATGCATATTGATGTAAATCCTCATCTAAATTACCAAATCCCATTCTTTTACTAATAATTGATTTTTTCATTACTTGATTAGGAAAAAATCTACCTAATTGTGGGAAAATACCGCCTTCAAAACTACTTCCGGAGGGTTTACTGACCAAAATGTCATATGGTTTTGGACAGAAACAAAATGCCTCTACACCCAGCATTGAAAAAATTGTAACCAAAGTGTTTGTGGGAATATTATTAACTTCTTTTAAAATTTCACCACACATTCCAACTGAAAGACTTTTTCTCGATTCTTTAATAAATGTAAATAATACTTCTTTGCGTTTTTCTTTGTTTAGCATTAATTCTATATTGTTATTTAATATTATTGACCACGTTATTTCCCCAATTCTGCCAGTATTACTAATATTTAATTTATTGTATAACTTTAATGTTTTTTCTTTGGTATGAGATTTGTAGTATTCATATACGTAACTTTTTTTATTTAAGTAACCTTTTATTGATCTATATATCTTTAAATCTGGATATAAATCGCTTAGTATTCTTGTTCTAATGGATATTGGAAGCATGACAGGGTTTCTATCTCTGATTCTCATCTTTAAAAGAAATCTTTCAAACTCAATTCTTTTCTTTGGTAATTTTATTTTATTTTTTTTGTTTTTTAATATTTTGATTTTCATTTAATTTTGTGCTATAATACTATATATGGAAAGAGTCCGGTTGGTCGAGGACACCGCCTTGAAAGCGGCTGGGTGTAAAAACTTCGCAGGTTCGATTCCTGTTCTTTCCGTTACAATGAATACAAAATGCCAATCTCAAAATTGTTATAATACTAATTAGTAACAGTACGATACAAAACGAATGGATTCCCATACATTAAATAACTGGGTGAAGATTAAAGAAACATTTGAGAAGTCTGGAAACACAGACAATCATTTTTATAAAAGGGCATGTGCCATTATAAAAACCGGTAAAGACCCATTAGAAAATTATCTCAGCGGTAAAAGTGGGTTGACATGATGAGGTAGTCGTGGTATTATAGATATATCAACGGAATGTCGCCTAACTTGGTCATGGCACCTGCTTTGGGAGCAGGAATAATCTCGGTTCAAATCCGAGCATTCCGATTGCCAGTTTCATAACTGGCACACTTGACTTAAAGGTCAATTCATCCTATAATTACTAGGCAAACAAATCAAAGCAATGTCGGTTACAATTAAATTTAAGAAAGACCTCCAAACTCTTAAATCTGCGGTTAATGGTGATTTTTATCTTGATGTAAAGAGTCCGAAACTTTACAAAAAGATTCGCCGTTATTATCAAAATGAAGGCGTGATCTTCTCTGAAGATCCTTTGGACAACTATGATATTCTCATGGAGTGTATTGCCCAAGACCTCGAAACTTCTGAAGTTGCATGATGACAAAAGTTCTTCTTGAACGTGAAGGATACCGCTTCGTTGAGAAAGGTATCATTGAACTCAACGGTATGCCTGATTACCGTATGCAAAAACAAGACTATTATACTAAACGCTGGAATGACATTTATTTGTTTGATAATGGTCTACAATGTACTACTGCAATGGAAGATATCGAATATTGCCGTTGGATCGATCCAGAAGGAGTTCCTTGTTATGTGAATCCTAATGATATTCTTGATTGGGATCAATAGTCTCGGAAAGACTTAAAACCTGCCCTGGTCGGGAGCAACCCCTTCAGTCACGGAGAGACTTTAAAAGTACTGGTGGAGTCAAGTATGACCCTATTGTTTTATTGCTTTTCTCAAAAGCAATTGGTGCGGGTGGGGAATACTGCCGCCTGGTTTCCAATTTCCAGTTAAAGAATTGGTGGCGAGCCTGAAAGACCTGAGGGGAGTTGCATAAACTCCCCTTTTTTGGTATAATGATACAAAAGACTTTATTGTATGAAAGTTGCTTTAATTACTGGAATTACTGGACAGGATGGATCTTATCTTGCCGAATTGCTTTTAGAAAAGGGATATGAAGTGCATGGAATCGTCAGACGATCCTCCCTTATCAATACTCACAGAATTGATGGGATTTATGATCGTCTTAGTCTTCACTACGGTGATCTTACTGATTCTACTAACTTAGTTCGAGTTATTCAAAAAGTTCAACCAGATGAGATTTACAATCTTGGTGCTCAGAGTCATGTGAAGGTATCCTTTGAGATGCCTGAATACACTGCTGATGTCGATGCTGTCGGCACTCTACGTGTTCTTGAGGCAGTGCGTCTACTGGGTATGGAAGATCGTGTACGGATCTACCAGGCATCTACCAGCGAACTATATGGATTAGTTCAGGAAACTCCCCAGAAAGAGACCACACCCTTCTATCCTCGTTCTCCCTATGGTGTAGCAAAACTTTATGGATACTGGATTACAAAAAACTATCGTGAGGCATATGGAATGTATGCCTGTACAGGGATTCTTTTCAATCACGAATCTCCCCGTCGTGGTGAGACTTTTGTAACTCGTAAGATTACTCAGGCACTTTCTAAGATTTCTGTTGGACTTCAAGATTGTTTGTTTCTTGGCAATCTCAATGCTAAACGTGATTGGGGACATGCTAAGGACTTTGTGGAAGCAATGTGGTTAATGCTTCAACAAGATGAACCTGATGACTTTGTAATTGCAACTGGTGTGCAGTATTCTGTAAAAGATTTTGTTGAAGAAGCAGCACCTTACTTTGGCATGAAGATTGTTTGGGAAGGTGAAGGATTGGATGAAGTTGGTGTTGATAAACTTTCTAAAAAAACAGTCATTCGAGTCGATCCTAAATATTTTAGACCTGCTGAAGTTGAGACTTTGTTAGGTGATGCCTCTAAGGCAAGGGAAAAAATGGGTTGGGAACCCAAGATCTCATTTGATCAATTAGTTGAGGATATGTGTGTTTATGGACAGTGAGAGTAAAGTATTTGTTGCAGGTAATCGAGGTCTTGTTGGATCTGCGATTGTAAGAAATTTAATTGCTAAAGGATATAAAAATATCTATTCTGCCCCAAGAACTCATTTTGATTTGAGAGATCAGAATGATGTTGAAAAATACTTTGAGGTTAATCGACCGGAGTATGTATTTCTTGCTGCTGCAAAAGTTGGTGGGATTAAAGCAAATAATGACTATCCGGCACAATTTATTAGAGATAATCTGCAGATTCAAACTAATGTAATTGATACTGCTTATCGTCATGGAGTTAAGAAACTTGTTTTTCTTGGATCTTCTTGCATCTATCCTAAGTTTGCGACTCAACCAATTACAGAAGATCAGTTTATGACTGGTCCTTTGGAACCGACTAATGATGCTTATGCAATTGCAAAGATTGCCGGTATTCGTATGTGTCAGGCATATTATCAACAATATGGATTTGAAGCAATTTCATTAATGCCTACAAACCTTTATGGTCCCAACGATAATTTTGATTTGGAAAGTTCACATGTTCTTCCCGCATTGATCCGCCGTTTTCATGAAGCAAAAGAGTTAAATTCCCCTCATGTTGAGTGTTGGGGGGATGGTTCTGCAATGCGTGAATTTCTTTATGTTGACGATCTTGCTGAGGCGTGTTATACTTGTATGGAGAATTATAATAGTTCTGAGATTATTAATATTGGAACTGGAATTGATGTAACAATCAAGCAACTTACAGGAATGATTGCCGACATTATTGGTTACACTGGAGAGATTATCTGGGACACTTCAAAACCAAATGGAACTCCCAAAAAAGTGTTAAATGTTGATAAAATAAAAGCACTTGGTTGGGATCCTAAAATTTCTTTGAATGAAGGTATTTTTAAAACATACGAATTTTACAAACAAAATGGAAAGAACACTTAAGCAAATTTTGGAAGAATGTCATTTGAATATATGGGATGACGTTAATCTAGATGTAAATCCAAATTATGGTACAGATAAGGGAGAACCAAAATCCTATGTTGATGAATATTATGAAGAAAATTTTCAAAAATATAGAGAAAAAAATATAACTTTAGCTGAAATAGGTGTTAGGAGTGGAGCATCTCTTAAATTATGGTCTGAATATTTTTCTGAAGAATCAAAAATATATGGACTCGATAATTTGTATGATAAAAATACTCACTCTGTTCCTATTAATGAGGATTGGGTATCATCGGATAATGTTGAATATATTATAGGTGATGCTTATACTGAAAATGTATGTAATAAAATTGGTAAAATTGACATATTAATAGATGATGGTCCACATACTTTCGAAAGTCATGCCAAACTTCTTGAATTGTATATACCAAAAATGAATCCAGGTGGAGTTATAGTTATAGAAGATATAACATATGACCCAAATCCTCTTTATGCTCATATTCCAGATTATTTGGGAGATACTTCATATTTTTATGATTTTGGTACATATGGGGATAAACTGATTGTTATTGAAGGATTTAAATAATATGCCAGAAATTACATTAGTTTCTACTTTATATGAGGGAAATTTTAAACAACATCTTAATGAAGATGGGTGGTTTTTTAAATTTGAAAGTAAATATATTACAAAAAAAAGATTAATAGTTAATAATTTATATTCCATAGATGAATTTAATTCTATAGTGAATAACCTATCAAAAAATCATGATTTTGAAGTGGTATATGTTGAAGATTATGCTGATGGGGTAATTAAAAAATATAATTTAAATGTTGATAAAAATCACATAGCGTATAATTTTTGTGTTCCATATTTTGTAAATATTGATACTTGCAAAACTCCATATTTTTTTAATGTTTCTACCGATTGTTGTATCGATATTCATATTGATGATGATTATTTTTTAAAGTCTATTGATTTGTTGGATAATCATCCAGAGTATTCTGTTAAAGGATTGGCAACGATTCCAAGTCATTGTAAGTATTCTCCAGATAAATCAATGGAACATCCAACTCATGAAGTTGGTGAATGGGGCCAAATTAATTGTGTTGGGTATACTGAAGAAAAATCTTTAGAATATTTTTGGGTTTGCAATCTTTTTTCTGACCAAGTATTTGTTGGGAAAGTTGATAATTTCAAAAAAGTTGATTGGAATCAAGCAACAGGATCATACCAGTTAATGCCCCGTGACCGTGCAGGAAGTGAAGCATTTGAATGTAAAGTATCTGATTATCTCAGATATAATGATTGCTTTATACCACTATATAAATCAAAAACAACATACTTTATCCATTCTGGACATATTCCAGGATCTAACATCAAATAAATTATAAGAGGAATTTATGTCTTATTCAGTAGCGATCACAACTTTTAATAGAAGATTTGATCTATTAAAAAATATTTTTACTAAAGTAAAAACTCAAAGACCAGATATTGAACTTATAGTTCTTATTAATGGACTTACTAATTTGCCTTTTGATGAAGAGTATAGAAAAAATATTTTGGAGTTTGTAACTCCCTTTAAAAATACGTTTCCAATTGTTTTTCCGGAATTTAGATCAAACTGTAGATTTTGGAATATGGCGTGTCAAATGACATCTAAAGATGCTGTTCTTGTATTGCAAGATGATATTGACATTGGAGATACATTTTTTGATGATTTTGAAAATACTTATGAACCATATAAGGATGTTTGTTTTAAAATGAATGGTTATAACTGTGCATTCTACCTTAACAAATATGCTCTTGACAATTTAAATTGGTTTGATGAGAGATATATTGGTATTGGACATGAAGATGGTACTTTTATTAGAGCTCATGAAGCAGTTTATGGTGGATTTCCAGATTTAAGTATTCCATCTCTCTACAATAATTATAGTTTACAGTGGCAACAAGATTTACTTAAAAATGAAATTCGTCTTGATGGGCAAAGATTGGATAATCAATTTAGTAGATTTTCGAGATTTAATGAGGAAATACAATCATTCGTAAATTCTGGTCAAGAAGTTTATGGATTCCCTCCACAAAGACAGTATCCTTACGAAAGATTTTACTGGCAACATAAACATGAATTGTGATTTAAATTGTGAAAAACTGTAGGTAATTCTTATGAAAATATTTGATGTATTTTTATTTTTTAATGAACTGGATCTTTTAGAGATTCGTTTGAATATGCTTTATCCCTTTGTTGATTATTTTGTGATCAACGAAGCAACTAAAACTTTTTTTGGATCTGACAAACCCCTTTATTACCTTGAAAATAAAGAAAGATTTAAAAAATTTGAAGATAAAATTATTCATAATATTATTGAATCTCCTGCAGTTAATCAACTTGATATTCTTGGGGAAAAATATGGAACTTCAGTAAGATGTCATCAAATAGATGCCTATCAAAAAGATAGTATATCAAAAGAACTATCAAATAGATGCTATCCAAATGATGCTATTATTTGGAGTGATCTTGACGAAATTCCAAATCCGGAAGCAATTGAAACCCTAAAAGATTTTTATGAACCGAATAAGGTTTATAATTTTGCTCAAGAATATTGTATGTGTTATTTGAATATGGTTGAAAAAACTGGAATTTTTACATCACAAACTCCTGATTTTGATTATGAAAATTATCCAAAATGGTTAGGAACAAAATTGTTCAGTTTTAATTTTTTGGAAAAATACGCTCTTACAGAAATGAGGAGAGAACTTCCAAATGAACAAAACGTTAGGATTTCGCCTGGTGGTTGGCACTGGTCTTATGTTGGAAGTAATAATCTTTCTGTAGAGGAAAGGGTTCTTACTAAGATTAATAGTGCAGCTCATCAAGAATATAATAATGATAACGTAAAATCATCTATTCTAAATCATTTAAAAAATAATAATGATCCATTAGGTAGAGGTGGATGTAAATATGAAATTGTAGAAATAGATGATACTTATCCCAAGTATATTTGTGATAATATAGAAAAATATTCCTATCTCATCAAATATTAAAGAAATGCTAGCAACAGAAATTTTAAAGGGTCAAGGTGTAGGTAATCAACTTTTTTGTTATGTTACTGTAAGGTCTATTGCAAATGACAGAGGTTTAGATTTTGGTATTAAAGATTCTTCTGGATGGGCTGGATCTTATACTGATATGGAAAATGATTATAATGACAATGGTTTTTATTGGATGGATATTGATATGGGATCATCAGTTCCAGATAATATGCAAATTTATTATGAGACTGATACGAGATTAAAAATTAATACCTGCCATCATGATATGACACATGGGTGTGATATAAGAACTTATGATCAAAATCTTCCTAATGTACCAGATAATAGTTTGATGTTTGGTATTATGCAAGATGAAAAGTATTTTGTTCATAATAAAAATCTTATAAAAGATTGGTTAAAAGTTAAAAAAGAATATGACATTTATGAGTATTCTTCTGATGATATTTGTATTCTAAATTTTAGAGGAAAACCATATGTTGGATTTAACGAATTGTACCTTCCGAGGGCATATTGGATTAATGCTATTAACAATATGTTAAAAGTAAATTCAAATATGAAATTCGTTATTATTACTGATGATGTTGAATCTGCAAATAATATGTTGCCAGAGTTTCCCGCCTATCATTTTGATGTTGGCACTGATTATGCTATAATTAAAAATGCTAAGCACATCGTTGTATCGAATTCATCATTTTCATACTTTCCAGTTTTTACGAGTGAAACGTTAAAAACTATCATATCCCCTAAATATTGGGCAAGACATAATGTATCTGATGGGTATTGGTCAACTGCCCAAAATATGTACATTGGTTGGACCTATCAAGATAGAGATGGAAATCTTCAATCATATGATGAATGTTTGTTAGAATTTAAAAATTATTCAAAAATTAAAAATTTATATGGCACATACTGAACAATGGATTTTTTGCAAAAAGGTGAAGGAAAAATTTCCAAATCATTTTGAAAATATAAAAGTTTTAGATATAGGATCGTTTGATGTAAATGGAAATGAAGAATTTCTTTTCGATAATTGTGATTTTTATGGATTGGATTTGTGTCCAGGTGATGGTGTAGATATTGTTTGTCCTGCCCAAGATTATGATGCTCCTGATGGAAGTTATGATACTGTAATTTCTTGTGAGTGTTGGGAACACAATCCTTATTATAAAGAGAGTATTCAGAATGCAGTAAGAATTCTAAAATCTGGAGGACTTTTCTTATTCACCTGTGCAACTACAGGAAGGCCTGTTCATGGAGTTAAATCTCTAGAGAATTATTCGAAAAATAAAAACGAAGATTGGAAAACGATGCCTAATGTTAAGATTGAAAATTGGGATAATGAATATTATAAAAACTTGACTGAAGAAGATATTCTTGAGTGCTTAGACGTTGAAGGTATTTTTAGTCAATATTCATTTGAAGTTGAGCAAAATCACTGTGACTTATATTTTTGGGGAATAAAAAAATAATAATGTATAAAGGAATTATTCTTGCTGGTGGACAAGGAACAAGATTATATCCATCATCTAAGGTTGTATCTAAACAATTAATGAATGTTTATGATAAACCTTTGATCTATTATCCAATTAGTACTTTAATGCTTGCTGGAATTAGGGATATTTTAATTATTACTAATCCAGAATATGTAGATCAATTTCAGGAACTTCTTGGAGATGGATCTCAATGGGGAATTAATCTAACTTATAAAGTTCAAGAAGAACCAAATGGTATTGCTGAAGCATTGATTATTGGTGAAGAATTTATTGGCAAAGATAATGTTTGTTTAATTCTTGGTGATAATATTCTTTATGGAAATTATCTTGAGAATATTCTTAGAGATTGTTGTGATAGTGAAGGTGCAACTGTTCTTGCATATCCAGTAACTGATCCAGAAAGATTTGGTGTAGTCGAATTTGATGGTAATAAAGTCATATCAATTGAAGAAAAACCAGAAAATCCAAAGTCAAATCGTGCAGTGATTGGAGTTTATTTTTATGATAATAAAGCATCTGAATATGCAAAAAAAGTAGTTCCATCTTCTAGAGGTGAAGTTGAGATTACCTCACTTCATAACATATATTTGGAAAATAACAATTTGAAAGTTAAGCAATTGAACAGAGGAATTACTTGGATTGATGCTGGAACATTTGATTCATTATTATTGGCATCTAATTTTATTTCCACTGTTGAAAAGGTTCAATCTTATAAGATTTCCTGTCCTGAAGAAATTTCCTATCGCAATAAGTGGATAGATAATACACAACTTAAAAAACTTGCAGAACCATTAATAAAGAGTGGATATGGTAAGTATTTGTATACTATTTGTGAGGAAAGAAAATGACCATCTTAGTTACTGGAGGAGCTGGATTTATTGGTAGCAATCTTCTTCACCATTTGATTGAAACTGCGGATGAAGAAATTGTATATATTGATAAATTAACATATGCTGCAGATAGAAATAATGTTCCAGATGTTATAAAGTTTTATGCCACTGATATTGCCGATGAGCATAATTGTGAATATATTTTTAAAAAACATAAACCAAGAACAATTTTTCATCTTGCTGCTGAAAGTCATGTAGATAATTCAATTAAAGATTGCTCTCAATTCCTCCATACAAATATTAATGGAACTGTAAATCTTCTTAATTTATCTGTTAAATATGAAGTTGAAAAATTCATACACATTTCAACTGATGAAGTTTATGGTTCTATAGAGGAAGGATACTTTACTGAACTGTCAAATTATTCTCCAAGAAATCCTTATTCAGCATCTAAAGCGGCAAGTGATCATTTTGTGATGGCGTATCATACTACATATGGATTACCTACAATTATTACAAACTGCTCTAATAACTATGGACCTAGACAGGATGTTGAAAAGATGATTGCAAAGACAATTACAAATCTGATGCAAGGTGAAAAGGTTCCTGTTTATGGTGATGGAAAACAAGTTCGTGATTGGTTATATGTGCAGGATCATTGTGAGGCACTTGTAGAGGTCTGGAGACTCGGTAGAATAGGTAGAAAATATAATATTGGTGGTGAGTGTGAAATCAAGAATATTGATTTGGTTAGAATGATTCTTGATCGTATGAATATGAAGGAAAGTATGATAGAATATGTTCAGGATAGACCTGGACATGATCGTCGGTATTCAACTGATATTACTAAAATTCGTCATGAATTGAAATGGTCTCCAAGATTTTCTATAGAACAAGGACTTGATAAAACAATTGAATGGTATGAACACAATAGAAACTAATCTAAAAGATGCTTATGTCATCACGAACAAAAAGTTTGAGGATGAACGTGGTTTCTTTATGGAATCCTTTAATTTAAAAAAATTTGAAAAAATTACTGGTGTAAGTAATTTCGTTCAAGATAATCATTCCAAATCATCAAAAGGAGTTTTGAGAGGGCTTCATTATCAAATTGAACATGAACAAGGTAAACTTGTTCGCTGTATCTCTGGTGCAGTTTATGATGTGATTGTTGATTTAAGAAAATCTTCTACATCATTTGGTGAATGGTTTGGTATTGAATTAAATACTAATGATATCCAAATTTGGGTTCCTCCTGGATTTGCTCATGGATTTTACACTATCACAGATTTTGCAGAAATAGAGTATAAAGTTACTGATTATTATTATCCAGAATATGATAGAACTTTACTTTGGAATGATCCTATTTTAAATATTGAGTGGAATAATGATGTCGATCCTATATTATCGATAAAAGACTCTGAAGGAAAAATTTTTGATGAATGTGAAAAATATGTTTGAAAAAATTTCCGTCTATGGTGGAACAGGATTTATTGGAGGATCTTTTTGTAAGATTTTTTCCGATCAGGTTATTAAAATTTCCAGAGATTCTAGAGAACCACAATCTAAAAATATTCTTTATTTTATTAGTACAACTACAAATTATAATATTTTTGAGAATCTTCATGTAGATATCAATACCAATTTAAATCTTCTTATGGAAGTACTTCAACATTGTAAAAATAAAGATATTGTATTTAATTTTGTAAGTTCTGGATTTGTTTATGGGTTGAATGTAATAGATGCAAAGGAGACTGATCTTCCAGATCCTAGGGGATTTTATTCAATTACAAAAAGAACTGCAGAACAACTAATAATTTCATTTTGTGAAACTTTTGGATGTAAATATCGCATTTTTCGTCTTGCTAATGTGTATGGAACTGATAAGACAGTTTCTCCAAAAAAGAATGTTCTTGGATTTTTGATAAACAAATTGAAAAATAATGAGGATGTTCAACTTTATGATGGTGGACTTGTTCTTCGTGATTATATGCATGTGGATGATGTTTCTAGAGCAATTAAATGCGTCCTTGATAGTGGTTCGGAGAATGCAATATATAATATTGCTACTGGACAACCACGATACTTTCGTGATATAATTCAACTAGCAGTTGATAAGTTGCCTAATTGTGAAAGTAATATATTATCTTCTATTACTCCAGAATTTTATGCAAAAACTCAAGCAAAAAATTTCTCTTTGAATATTGAGAAATTAAATAACTTAAATTTTAAACAAACTATTTCCCTTGATATTGGAATTGAACAACTATGTACCAACTGATTGATAATTTTATTAAATCTACGAAAGAAATTGATAGTGATATTTTTCCTTTTTTAGCAAATAAAAAAAATTTTAATTCCGAAACTGATTCAGTATATTATTCTGGACCTTATTGGGATGATGAAGAAATTGCTGAAATGATCCATTCAATTTTAAAAGGAAAATGGTTATCTTCTGGTGAAAAAGTTCATAAATTTGAAAAACAATTTTCTAAAAAATTTGGATTTGATTATTCAGTAATGGTAAATTCTGGTAGTTCTGCAAATCTTGTGATGATTGCGGCGCTTAAGAAATATTTTGGGTGGAAAGATGGGGATGAGATTATTGTTTGTGCTTGTGGTTTTGCTACCACAGTTGCTCCTATTGTTCAAAATGGTTTGAAACCAGTTTTTGTTGATATTGATTGGTCCGATTTGAACTGGGATTTGGATCAAGTCGAACAAAAAATTTCCTCAAAAACTGTAGCAGTTATTTCTTCACCGGTTCTTGGTAATGCTTATGATATTGATCGTCTTGTGGAAATTTGTAAAACTAATAGTATTGCTTTAGTTGCCGATAATTGTGATAGTCTTGGTAGTAAATGGAAAGGTAATTATTTGACTGATGTTGCAGTTGCTGCTTCTTGTTCTTTTTATCCAGCACACCATATTTGCACCGTAGAAGGTGGAATGGTTTCTTCTAATATTAGGGAGATTGTAGATCTTGCTCGTAGTTTTGCCTGGTGGGGACGGGATTGTTATTGTGTAGGTTCTCAGAATCTACTCTCTTGTGGAACTTGTGGTAAACGATTTGATAACTGGTTAGAAGGATATGATGGAATCGTTGATCACAAATATATCTTTTCTAATATGGGGTATAATCTAAAACCTCTTGATCTTCAAGGTGGTTTGGGATCAGTTCAACTTACTAAATTTGAAGATATTCATCGTATTCGTAGGGAGAATAAGAGTGCGATTGGAAATATTCTTGAAACTATTTCTGGAGTAAGAGTTGTTGGTGAGAGACTAAATGCAGAAACTAGTTGGTTTGGTGTACCTATTATTTGTGAAAATAAGCAATTGAAGGAAACTTTGGTAGCCCATTTGGAAAAAAATAAGATTCAAACCAGAAATTACTTTGCTGGTAATATTCTTCTTCATCCTGGTTATAAGCATCTTGATGATGCAAGTGAATATCCAAATGCAAATCAAGTATTGAGTAAGGTATTTTTCCTAGGGTGTTCACCAACAATTACTAAATCTATGATTGATTATATTGGTGAAGTAATTGGAACTTATCGTAAATGATTGATCTACCTCAAGTTACACTAATCTGCACTTCTTCTGTGCAGATGGAAAAAGTTTTTTATTCCTTCCAAAAGAGTACTGAAAAAATTAATTTTGGAGCAGTTAAATTAGTTTCACATATAGAACCTGAAGGTCTTCCTGATTATATTACTTATGAAAACTGTTATCAAATAAAATCCAAAGACGATTACAGTTATTATTGCATATACAATTTAACTAATCATGTACATACTCAATATTGTTTAGTTATTCAACCTGATAGTTTTGTGATCAATCCCGAAATGTGGGATAATTCTTGGTTGGAATATGATTATATTGGAGCTCCTTGGCAACTTAGTGAAGATGCTTATATTGATCCATTTGGCAATCATCAAAGAGTTGGCAATGGTGGATTTTCTTTGAGGAGTAAAAAACTTTTAGATGTTCCAAAAAATGCTTATATTCATTATGATGTAAATTATGGAAATTTTTATAAACACATGAATGCAAATTCATTTGCTGAAGATGGTAATATATGTGTACATAATCGACACATCTATGAAACATTGGGATGTAAATTTGCTTCAGTAGATGTTGCTGCAAAATTTTCACATGAAAGGCAAATGGCAGAAACTGAAGGTATTAAACCTTTTGGTTTTCATAGTATTCTTCCTCTAGGTACTCAATTATGAAATTTGTGATTTGGGGACATAAACTTCATACACATACTCATTCATATATTCATAGTGCTTATAATAAAGCATTCGAATATCTTGGGAATGAGACTTATTGGGTAGATGCTAAAGATGATTTAAGTTCTATTGATTTTTCAGATGCAGTCTTTTTCGTTGAAGGATCTGTTAGTGGTGATATACCAATAATTAAAACTTGTAAGTATGTTGCACATCATGTTGATAATGAAAAATTAATTTCCTCTGGCGTTCCTTTTGAAAATATTTTAAATCTTGGGAACTATCTTCCTAGAGAAGAAATTCATGAAAAGGTTGAAGATCTTGCTTATTGGGATAATAGTACTAGAACTCTTTATCAATGTTGGGGAACTGATTTGCTTCCGTCTGAGATTGATATTGATGGGTATATTCCGTTCGATCCTTCAAGAAAAACTTTAAATTATGTTGCAATGCTTTATGATCAAGGCCCTTGGTGGGCAGAAGAGTTTGCAACTTTGCTAGATCGTGATTTTGGAGTAGAATTTAAAGTTTTTACTCAACATGTCAGTCATGAAGAAAATGTTCAATTGATACGTGACTCATTTCTATGTCCAGATTTTAGAAGTGATTGGCATTTGGAATGTGGGTACATTCCATGTAGGATGTGGAAAAATATTAGTTATGGTAGAATTACTGGAACTAATTCCCCATATGTTAAACAAGCATTGGGAGATTATGTTGTGTTTGGTGGAACTCCCCAGACATTGTATCAAAATTTATTAAATGCTGAACAGAATCGTGCAATTAATATGAAAGATGCTATGATGTTTGTGAGAGATAATCACACATTTATTAATCGTGTAAATAACATTTTGAAGTTCTTATGATCGGATTTAATCACTTGGGTCGTCATGGGCGACTTGGAAATCAAATGTTTCAATATGCGGCACTTAGAGGCATTGCTGCATTAAAGGGATATAGTTTTTGTATACCTGAATCTAAATTTAGAGATCAGTGGAATGATCATCAATTATTTGAAGCATTCAATCTTACAAATTTGAATACACGAAAAATTCTTCCTGCAAATTATTATCAGGAAGAACAATTTCATTATGACCAAGATTATGTAGATAATTGCCCAGATAATGTGAATGTGTATGGATATTTTCAAACAGAAAAGTATTTTTCACATATTTCTGATAGTATAAGAGAAGATTTTACTTTTAAATCTGAAATTTTGGATCCATGTAAAAATGCATTTGATTTTGATGAACTTATTTCTCTCCATATTAGGAGAACTGATTTTGTTGAAAAATCTGATGATCATCCTCCATGTTCTTTGGAGTACTATCAAAAAGCACTTGAACAATTTGATTCTAATATTCAAGTAATGATTTTTTCTGATGATATTAATTGGTGTAAAGAACAGGAATTGTTTAGTTCTGATAGATTTCTTTTTTCCGAGAATGAATGGAATTTAATTGATTTGTGTTTGATGAGTATGTGTACACATCATATTATTGCAAATAGTACTTTTAGTTGGTGGGGAGCATGGTTATCTAGATCTGGTAACGTTATAGGACCTTCTAATTGGTTTGGCAGTTCTGGATATACTGCAACACATAATACCTCAGATATTATTCCCGATAGGTGGATGAAAATCTAATGACAGAATTTTCTATATGCATTCCTACTTATGAATATGGTGGATATGGTATCAAGTATTTAAAAAAACTATTTGATACCCTTAGAAATCAAACTTTTGATGATTTTAATATTGTAATTTCCGATCATAGTAAGGATGATGAAATTTATAATTTTTGTGAAGTTAGTAGTGATGAATTTGAGATAATATATGTAAAAAATGAAAATGGTATTGGTAAACTCGGTCCAAATACCAATTGCTCATTGGAATTTGCTACTGGTAGAATCATAAAACTTATCTATCAAGATGATTTTTTCTTTGATAATCAAGCATTGGAAAAGATTAAAACTGCTTTCGATACTTCCGACAAAAAATGGTTGATGAATGGATTTATTCATACTGAAGATGAACTGAGTTTTTCACGTCCTTTAATTCCTAGATGGACTGATATGCTTTTGGAGGGTAGAAATCTTATGGGAAATCCATCGGCATTTTCTATTCTTAATGAGTGTAAACTATATACTGATGAAAATTTAAATCTTTTAATAGATACTGAATTTTATCATAGACTTAGGTGTGAATATGGTATGCCTTATATTATAGATGATATACTAACGGCTAATAGGGAGCATCCTAATCGTATGAGTAGTGGTGGAATTCAATATGATATGCAAATTGATCATCCGGAAGGTAGTTGGTTAGTTAATAGAAATGAATATGAATATGTAACTGAGAAGCATAAAAATAATAGGGAGTATCCAGATGAAAATTGATCTTAAAGATGCAACTTTTATAGTTCCAGTCAGAATTGAATCTGATGATAGACTCAGAAATGTGATTACGACATTATGCTTCTTAATGTCCAATTTTGATACGAACATTATTATTCATGAAGTTGATAAAGAATCAATTTTTAAGAAAGATGCTCTTCCTCAAATAAACGACTATCTTGATGGCAATATTTCATCTCTTACTCATATATTTGAACAATCTGATTCGCCTTCATTTCATAGGCAAAGAGTATTAAATGATATGCTAATGGAAGTAAATACTTCTATAGTTGTCAATTATGATTGTGATATTTTACTTCCTATAGAATCTTATCTAACTGCATATAATTTGCTTCTAAGTGAAGAATCTGATGTAGTCTATCCTTATGGGTATGGGGATTATCAGAAACAAATATTTGCTGATGATGAACTTGTATCTGATTTTTTAAATAATGATTTTGATTTTAAAATATTAGAAGCAAAATCTCAAATTTATATGTCGCAATATGGATTTGTTCAATTTTTTAATCGTCAAGTTTATATTGATGGCGGAATGGAGAATGAAAATTTTGTCGCCTATGCACCAGAAGATGTGGAAAGATTTTACAGATTTACAACTTTAGGTTATAATGTATCTAGAGTTGATTCTTTAGTTTATCATTTGGAGCATAAGAGAACTGAGAACTCTTGGATTCATAATCCTCATATGCAATCCAATAATGATGAATGGGAAAAAATTAAAAAAATGAATGGTGAAGAAATAAAACATTATATTTTAAATCAAAAATATTACAAAGATCGTATTCATGGACAAGAATAAAGCAGCGTATAAACTCAAGGGTCTTCCTCCCATTTATTATCTCAACCTGGATGAACAACCAGAACGAGCAGAATATATGGAATCACAGTTTAAGTACTGGGAGATTGAAGATTATACTCGCATCTCTGCCTATGATGGTAGAGATGGTAGAGACCTCGGAGACATCCTTAAGGGGCGTTATCCTGATATGATGTCCTCTGGTGAAGTAGGTTGTACTACGTCGCATCTGAAGGCACTGAAGTATTTCTTAGAGACTTCTGATTCTCCTTGTGCTTTGATTATGGAAGATGATTGTGATATATCTACAGTATCTCACTGGCCTTTTAAATGGAAAGACTTTTTCTGCAAAGTTCCTTATGACTATGATGTGGTTCAACTTGCGATTATTAATCCTGCACAAGTTCATGTAAAAATGCATCGTCGTTTTGTAAATGACTTTTCAACTGCCTGCTATTTGATTACTCGCCATCATGCACAAAAACTTATTGATCTTCATGTTCGTGGAGATAAGTATAAGTTGGATAATGGAGTCAAACCAAGAGCAGTTGCCGATGATTTGATTTATAATTCTGGAAATACCTTTGCGATTCCTTTGTTTCTTTATAAGATTGAATTAGGATCTTCTATTCATAATGAGCATGTGGATGTGTTTCATAAGTCAAGTTATGAGGGTCTGTGGAACTTTTGGAAAGTTGATGCGACTAATATAAGTGATTGGGATCCAATCTTCGATTACGATCCTTATTTTGGGACACTTCCGCCAGGTTTTGAGGCAAAATAGGGGATTGACAAGTCTTAATAATTCATATATAATTGTGTAACAATTCGTAATCAAACGGAATGACGACAACGACTAATGAACATGGACAGCAAAACATGTTCGCAAAAGAACCCAAGATGTACATCTCAGATGAAGATGCCATCAAATATGGTATGATGACTCACAATGAGCGGGCAGAGCTTGCCAACGGGCGCTGGTCTATGCTAGGATTCATTGCAGGCATCGTATCATACGCTGCTACAGGTAAACTATTTTTCGGAGTATTCTAATGAACAAATTCGGATGGACCCCAGAGGCAGAGATTCTTAATGCTCGCCTCGCTATGCTTGGATTCGTAATCGCAGTTGGAACCTATCTCACGACTGGGCAAATTGTGCCTGGAGTATGGTGAGTTCCTGACAAAAATAAGCAATCATACTTATCTTCACTCTAAATATGGGTGGAGATTTTTTTTATTTTATGCCTAGAAACCAACTTTCAAAGGAAGAAATTAGGTGTCATGTTGAGAAGTTAAAGAACGAATTATATAACGAACGGATTGGTTATACTTCGGATCCAAAGGGATTGGCAAACAGATATCTTAATCGAGTACTGGATAAAATTCAGGAATATTATAGATGATGATCTATCATATTTTTCAGTATTACTTCATAATCGGTTTTATTGTTCTGATGATTAAGGCGGCAACTTATAAGTAGTCATACCTATTGACAGCATTTCCTGACAATGCTATGATAAATAGGTCTTAAGGAATTTAATGTTTCTTAACCTTGCCCCACCGAGACTAATGGGCAAGTAAAATCCGTCTCTTATACCTGCACTGGAGGGTGGTGTAGGATATACTGTACTATCAGTATACATAGTATACATATGGAATTTATAAAATGTCCCTATCCACCAATACCATTTATAGAATTTTTGTAGAAAAACTTGGTGGTGCTAATCCATCTACCTTTGTGGGGGATAAAGGTGAAGTATTTTATAATCCAAATGATGGTGTTCTAAAAATATCAGATGGTTCTACTCCATCTGGAATAGTTATGAACCCAATAATGCCAGTTGGTTTTTTTACACCACCAGATAATCACTGGTATGTAAATCCAAATAGAACTGATACATACACTTCAACTGGTTCTGTTGCTGCTCCTTATAAAACTGTTGGTGCAGCATTAAGTGCAATTCAAAATGCTCTACAAACTGGAATTGTAT
>Ga0209088_10000762_pt1 | contig 22039 bp, 31 predicted proteins | sample S_140625_EF_Meta_FD_187324 | JGI IMG/M metagenome (GOLD analysis project Ga0209088, IMG submission 187324) | Freshwater microbial communities from Lake Simoncouche, Canada to study carbon cycling - S_140625_EF_MetaG (SPAdes) (version 2) | ecosystem: Environmental > Aquatic > Freshwater > Lake ... | reverse complement strand
AGGAAACCAACCTAAAAACATAATAGGTGCTAATATTATGCCTTGGATAAGTCTGGTACGCTGTAGTGATTCTTTTTCTTGTTGTCTTTTTCTTTCATACTCTATTTGTCTAAATGATGAATACATTTTATGGTCCTCACTGTCGAATTACTGTGCTACACCCTGCTGGATTGGTACAACTTTGAATTATGGTAAATGATTTGCCGCCTGACTGTTGTAAGTCAACGCTAGATGATCCGCCTGCATTAGTTAAATCTATATTGGCTTTGTTACCAGTTGAGCCTGACTGATTGGCTGTAACATTATTTCCATTGCCTAATAATTTACTTTCTAAGTAATGATTTCCGGCACCCTCTTGTACTGCTGTAATAGTATTGCTATTACCTGTAACGGTATTAAACATTAAACTATTGCCGTTGTCTTTTTGTATTGTGCTTATAGTATTGTTATTACCGTTCATTATCTTTGTTTCTTGATAATGTGTGCCACTAGTGTTAGTTTGCAAACTAGTAACGGCATTAGTATTACCTTGTACCAATGCATTTAAATAGTTTGCACCAGTTTGTGTAGCATTGATAGTATTTGATCCGCCGTTAATACCAAGATCCATAGTATTCTTTACACCAGATTGTGTAATGTTAACTGTGTTATAATTTCCGCCTACTTGCTCAATATACAAATAGTTGTCAGGCGCTTGGACACCGTTATTCCATGCATTATATCTTGTTGTCTGAGAAGAGGTAGGTCCAGCTGAACTTGATCCACCACTGGTAAAAGTCTGATTGGCAGGAGCATTAGTCTGTGTTATAGTTCCGCCTTCTATCGTAGGACCTGCAGGCGGAGGTGGCGCGGCAGTTTGCCCTGCGGCTAATGGAGTTGTACTACCATTAGTTGCGTATGCATTAGTTTGTGCCACAGTGGGATTTAGAGTACCTGTCCATGTAACGCCACTAGTATTAGCAAATCCTTGAGTCATACTAAACAACTGACCGGTGTCATTATCATTACCTACAAAGAAAAAATAGTCGTTGCCCATGTTAACAATATGTCCAGTGCCCATTACTGCTTTTTGTGTTCCGTTAGTGGTATACTGTATTGCTTCCCACGGATTTGTAGAATCACCGGTTGTTTTAAACTTAACGTAATCTCCGGCGGCCCAAGTCAGTTGTCCACTCCACCACGGAATCTTATATGCTGTTCCGGGATTCTTACTATAGATTTGGCAAGTTGCCGTTTGGGTACAGGCCTGAACATTCCATTGGCTATCTGCTATCTGTGCTGAGCCAAATTTTAAGTCAGCTAACCCAGATGCTTGACTGTATGCGCTAACACATACAGTTAATAAGAATAAGAACTGTAGTAGACGTTTCATTATTTTTGTACTATGGTAATAATAGTATTGTTGCCTTGATTAACACGATTCTTAAACTCCAATGATCCCTGAGTTTGATATATTGTAGAGTTTTGTGTCAACGGTGTTGTAACACACTGAATGTCACTGCCACTATCTCGACATAGGCTAACAGTCATATCATCTTTGAGAGCAACAATGCCGCTAGATTTTTTATAGTCAGGTAATACAGTATCAATTTCTGCTAAAAAGTTTTCACTTAGTCCATTACCTATCATGTCAAATATGCTGGCAAGGAACTGGTTATCTAAAAAGTTTTGTGCTAGACGATCAACATACATGCTGGCTATTTGCATTTCAAGAGCATTTTCTAGTCCTTTTTCTTTTAAGAAATCAACGTCTAGATAACTTTTATTATTGCCTTTATCATTCTTGCCAGCTTCTTTAAGTTCTTTAGGTGGACTTAACAACAGCATATTGCCAATGGCATCTTCGCTTAGGTTTAGTATTACAGGACGGCTTGGAGGCTGACTACGACTGTTAACCTGTGTTGCTTGAAAGGCTTGATTTAATATGACAATTCCTGCATCACTTTCAACTGTAATTTCTCCTACCTTACAGTTCTTTTCTATATCGTCTTTAGTTCTACTTTTATTGCGGTCATCGGGGCAACTGGGTAACAGAATAACAGTACTTTGGCCAAGCTCGTCTACTGATGCTGTAAAGTCTGTACCACGTACAGATATAGTTGCTGTTGGAGTATTGAGTGCTACGTTTTGTGGGCTATTCTTAGCAATCTGTCCGCTAGCATAACGTACAGTACCTAATGCAATCTTAGCACCAAGTTTACCTGCTTTTGATTTAGGATCGTAAACAAAATCGTCTATGACTAACTTTGAGTTTTCGTTGACCTGCACACGAGTGTCGTCTTCAAAGGTGATACCTACTTTACCTTGTTGTGTCTTTATGGAGTCATTCATCTCCACCCCAGTGCCCTTGGCACCAGAGAGTGTTTGATTTGCTCTCTGGATGCTAGGAGGAGTGTTAAGTTGCTCTGTTACTTTACCAATTGCCGCGTGGCTAGATGAACTACCAAGTGCAACCAAGCACAGTATTGCTATCCACGATTTCATTCATGCCCCTTAATTCTTCTGTAAGATTCTGTAAGTATTAAAACTTCCTGTGATCTTAATATTAGCTACATTATCTACGCTACCCTGCTGTGTTATACCAATATCGTTGTTAGATCCAGAAATGTCTGCTTTTGCATATTGACCAATACTTAGTCCGCCACTCTGTACAATACTAGCAATGTTGTTTGATCCCATTACTTTATAATCAACTGTGTTATCGCTCACACCTGCTTGGCTTACTGTAGTTTGGTTACCAGAACCGTCTAGAACAATTTTAACATCGTTACCATTTACACCACCACCGCTTTGTGTTACATTAGAAAGGTTAGTTGCACCGGTACTAGTAATGTTTACACTACCCTTATTACCTGTTAGGTTAAGAATAGTTTCGTTACCGCCACCTAATGTTTGATCCACAACTGCTGTAACATTATCAGCATTAATGTCAGCTACGATACTATTGCCACCACCACCACTAGATCTAACAGTTAGACTATTGGTATTACCTAACATGCTTACTGTAGCAATAGCATTACCACCTAACTGAATAATATCAATCAAGTTACTAGCACTAACACCTTGACCATTATTATTACTGTTAATAAAACCAATGTTGCCGCCAACATCAACTTGATAGTTGATATCAATACCTTTACCAGTAGTTCCAACTGTACTGTTGGCTCCTAATGTAAGTACGTTATTCGGTCCTGCTTGGTTAACAGTAACAGTTTGATTATTGCCTACTAGTTTAGCAGGGTCTGTACTAGCACCAGCTGTTCCATTAGTTAATATTCCTTTGACTCTGTTGCCAGCGCCATCTTGTGTCATCGTGACTGTGCTGTTATCGCCCGCTTGGTCGATGTAAATACTGTTATCTGCGGCCCAGCTTATGGCTGAAACGCTTAAAAGCACCACTGTGAGTAATTTTCTCGACAACTCACCAACGCCTGTCATTCTTTTTTTCATCTTCATATCATACTATGATAGTTTAACATAGTACGCTCCTTTGGGATTCCATGTCCCTTTAAAATATTTAAGCCGGCTCCTTTCGAAATTATATGCCGCTGTTAAAATATCGTTACCTCTAGGTGTTAAAAAATTTACACTGTAAAAAAAACAACACCATTACTTCTTGTCTTCTAACTTATTAGACTGTATCCAACCCCCACGGTCAGTACCGTCTGCTACTGTTACTCTCCACCAACCTTCTGTTCCTGGCTGTCTAATGCTCATTACAGTACCTTTGGCAAACCACCACTTCTTGGTACTTGTTTCTTTTTCTTCTGCATATAAAAACGAATTTTCTTTTAATACTCGTTCACCAAACAGTGTTATAGTTGGCTTTACTCCTGTCTGCATGTCTGTTACTTTTAAATCTGCATCCGCTTTTTTAACTTCAGGTTTAGCTGTTATTTTAGTAACTATTTCTTCTTTAATGGTTTCACTTTTTCCTTCGATTCCTGCAGGTATTTTTCGCTCATCGGACTGCTGTGGTGCGGCTGCGAGTGACTCTTGGATAGGGGTGGATTCTTTGGTGGGCGATGCTTGAACCAACTCATTTTTCTTCTCCTCAGGCTTTCTTATTTCTGATGATATGACTGGCGCTGGCGGTACTGGTTTTTCAACTACTGGTGGTGCAATAGCTACAGGAACATTTGATTTGTAATCCCAAATTGCCTTACGTTGTCCTTCTTTGATTAACTCTACTACTGCCATTTCAATTGCGGCTTTAACTGCATAAGTGCCAGGTTCGTTAATTGTTAATCCTGCTTCTGCTTCAAATGCCTGTGTACCAGCATCAAAGAACTTTAATGCTGTTGCCGAATCTGCTGTTGATAAAATAGTTTTCTGTACTGTTACCACTGCTAGAACTTTGCCTGTGTTTACACTAACTGCTCGCACACTAATTGTAACAGTATCTTGACTCCATTGTGTTTGTTTGCCAATGCCAAATATACGCATGCCAGCACCACCACTGTTAACAGTAGTGTCGTAACCTACAATGCCACCTTCGATGATCATGCCGGCAAACTGCATTGGCATCAGAGGTCTAGCATTGTTGCCTTCATAGGCTTCACGCATCTGACGAATGATTAATCGTTCTTTGGTCAAGTTATCAATGCCCACACGTTCAACAACTTCAAACCATTGTCCTTGTCCAACACCCTGTAGTGCCTGTATTAAGAATGTTTCAGCACCTTGTGTAACTGCCGAACTTAAACTAGCTACGTTTGCTTGTGGTCTACGTTGTCCAGTCTTGTCAGCAAAACTATAAACTGCCACACTAACTGGCTTACCTGCGGCTGGTGCAGGAATGGTGTCAAACTCTTTTTTGACACCTCGCATGGAAGTTGTAACAGTTGGATCAGCTTCTGATAAGCCAGTGCTTTGTATTGCCGCACAGCCACTTAATAAAGCAACTATAGATAATGATAATAATGTACGTGTCATATCTTAGTTTCCTGGCATGTTAAATGATTCTAACGGAACATATATTGATGTAGTACTTCCGCCTGGATCTTTTACATTTAATAAAATGCAAGTACCGTTTGCTGATCCTGTGCAGTTTATAGCATCACTTACTCTTGACCAACTAATAGTACTACCTTGGAATGTGATAGACCCGGTACATGTTGAGCTAGTTGCTACACTACAACTATTATTGGCAAACATGGCCGTTGCTACGTTTTGACTTATTTGTGCGTAGATACGTGATTCTAAATTGTTTAGAAACTTTGATAAGTTTGTATTTTTAATATCACTAGCCGCCTTGTCTAATGCCGACTGTACTTTGTCATCTCGAGCCTTTTGTCTTACTGCTTCTTGATTCTCAATGGTCAGCACGTGAGAACTATATCCAACTCCATTAAAACTTGGACTTTTAAACTGGTAATCACCTAGAGGGGCTGCGGTGGCTATGGTGGCCAGCATTATCCCCAATGTTGCTAGGATTTTTTTCATTCGGTTCGCTCCCGGTTATCTGCTAATACTATTTAATCTAGAACAACAAATATTAACATTAGTAGATAAAGAAAAAGGACACCTAAGTGTCCTTTTATTACTTATTAAGTATACATTTTTAAGTTGACGGTAAGCTAAAACTAAATTTTCCTTTAACTTGGGTACCACTATAACCATTAGATTCGATCCTGGCTTTTTCTTGGAAGTTCGGCGGGTATACAACATTTATACTTTTAAGCATAGCATCACTACCCTTAGCCCCGACAGCACTCTTGGCCTGTACCATTGCCGAACTATTTAAGAAACTACGGATTGCTTCACCGAAGTCAATTTTTGGATCGCTATTAATGTGTTCGGCAACAAGGTGTGCAATTCTGGCTAGACATAAGAAACTTACATAGCTACCAGCTTTGTAACCACCCATATTAAATATTCTTCTAAGTACCGGGGGTACTTTTTTAGCATCATCAGGTGTTACTTGTTTATTAACTGCATTTGGATTTATGTTTGGATCGCCTGCTAATCTATATTTTGGATCCCTTGGAGTTACAATAATCTCCATCATAGCGGCGGCTTCTTCATTGCTAATTAATTTGTAGCGTGTGGCCAGTACAAGGGGTTGTGTAAGTCCTGCTTCTTCTTTACAAGTGTCAAGAATATAAACTGCTTCAGTAAACTTTTTAATATATGCTTGACCAGTTGTATTTTGTGCGGCTTCTTCTTTGGCTTTCCATATATTAGTAATAGTTGCTTTTGCTCCTTGTTTACCTTTGGAGCTAACACCTAAAGAAATTCCATCCTTGATGATATAGCTGTCAATTAGCGGATTATTTTGTTCTACCGGAAAACTAATAGATGCACCACCTAAATCACCGCCTTTGAATACGTCTGCAATTGCTTGTTGTAATTGCCCGACTACTTGTTGATGCCCTGCTATCATTGCTAAAGGTGCAAGAGTTTCACAGAAATCGTCTTGCAAAGCAGACACCATACTAGCACCGCCTACAAAAACAATATTATCGCCAGAGGCTGCTTGATTTAGTGCATCAACTAACATTGGCCCTTGTGCGTGACTACTTACTAATTTAATAACTGACCCTGTAGTACGAGAACGATTGTCAGCTAATCCTAACTGACCAGGCTTTAATGCTGATTCTGATTTGACAGCAGAGCTTGATTTTTTATCTTTCCCTCCTGCGCTCAATCCTAGAAATTGTTTAACTTCATGGTCGGCTATAGTATTGTTAGGGTTTTTTGCTCTATAAAATTTACCAATCCATTTTTCTTCGCCAGTATCTGCGGCAAATATTGCATAGGCAAAACTTTTATTGCCTTTGGGGCCATTTAACCAGACTATTTTATTCTGATCACCTTCAACTGCATCTAATACCCCTTGTTCTAACTCTACAGGAGTCGCATAAATTTGTGCGTCAATAGGGAACTGCCAATTCCAGCTCTGGAACTTAAATTCAGTACCTTGGTCGTCAGCGTAGATTTCGCCCGGGGTGGCTGCTTTTAATCCACTAGCTTCAACAATAAACTCTTTTGCTCTCATATTAAATCCGTTATAGAGTATTTAGCGGATTTCAGGGAACAGACAATCGTGTATAAACACCTGCACATCTTCCTCACTTAGCCCTAAACTAACCATAACTTTAGGAGTATGTGGGTTTTGCTTTTGATTCTCACAGTAATAGTTCTGTGATTCTGTAGTATCGTTAGCGGTTTTGTTGGTTTCGTCTACACATTCTAAATAGTGATTAATTAGTATATGTGCCAGGCTAGTAAGTTGTTTTAACTCAGCTTCATCGCTAACATTGCCTGCGGCCACCATATGCTCACTGAAAATACGCTCTGCCCATTCTGGTAATTTGCGTTTTTTGTTCCATTCGTATCGACCTACTTCTTCTCCAAAGTATTCAATCATAGGATGTTCTTTGTCGCCGCCAGGGCTATAATCAATGAAACAGCCAGTAATCTTGTTTTTACCGGCTATAACGTCAAAGCCAAAAATTGGAGCAGGGTTATGAGTATGTGGAAAAATGCAACAATGCATCATCCATAGGCCTTTTGTTTCACGAGCATCTACTACGTCAATGTGGGCACGGCGATAGCGACTGCTGGCCCATACTTTGTTAACCCAACCTGGCTGATTAAAACGATCCATTCCGGGTTCGTGTATAATACTGCCTGTTGCATAAAAACGTGATTCAAGGTATTCTTGAATTTTAATTAATGTGTCCCATACATTACTGCTCATTAGCCGGCTCCACAAACTGCATCATGTCTGCAAATAAGTCAGCGGCATATTGGAAACATACCTTTGCTTCTTCGGCAAGATCGTCGCTTAGTTTAGCACGTAGGATTGTTTTGATAGTATCTGGATCGTCACCAAATTGATACATACGACCCTGTCCCGGCACCCGCTTCTTAATCATCTGTCCACCGGATAGATCTCCGAAGTGTCGTACATATAAATGTGCTAGTAATTTCTTAGGATCGTCTTTAATACTCAAAATATATTTGATGTAGTTATTAGTAGCTTCGCACATTGGTGGGCTACCATCTTCTTCATTCCACAATTCTTGGAAGTCTGATAATATTGAAGGTGCTCTACGTACCTCGGGATAATCATTTAACAAACCATGTGGCATAGCACATACTTCTAAAATCTCATAACAAGGATGTTGATTTTTTAGAAATGTTGCATACAACTTAGGGCTAATCTTGCCCGAGAATAGAACCTTAACAAAGGGCTGAGTCTCAGCATTGCGGTGCGCTTCGTGTGTTAGTTCTTTTAGACTCATTCTGGATCAATCTTTATCTGTAATGGAAAGCCTGCTTGTCTAGCCAAGTTAGTAGCTTCGACGCCTTTTTGTTCTGCAATTTCAAAACTATAGACTCCAACAACAGCAGACCCTTCGTTGTGTACTTTGAGCGTAATATCTTTGGCAGTTTCATCGGTGTGTCTAAACACAGATTTTAATAAATCAATAACAAACTCAATTGGAGTTTTATCATCGTTTAGAAAAATAACTTTATAACGCTTAGGCTCAGTTATTACGGTTTTGACTTTCTCGTCAATTTTTACTTCAAGATCTGTGATCGCCATATCTTCGTTCCTCTTATTGAATATTTAGTAGGGAGAATGTTACTTCTCCCCGGTTAACGATTAACCCTTAATGGCAATCAAACGTGGTTTAAGTGCTTCAGGTATCATACGTGTTATTTTAACACTTAATATACCGTTTGTCAACTCCACTTCGTCCACTTCCATGTGATCTGCCAGTGTCCATGACTTTTCAAAGTCACGAGCGGCCAGGCCACGATGTAGGTATTCTTTAGAGTCGTCTGCTACTTTCTGTCCACGGATGATCAACTGATCCTGATCAATCTCCACAGTGATTTCAGCTTTGCTAAAACCTGCAACAGCAAGTTCTATCTCAAAGTTACTTTCACTGTGTTTGACAAGATTAAATGGGGGATAGTTGTTAGTCTGTGTTCGATTTTCGGCATCGCTAAAAATACGATCAAAACCGATTAGTGCTCTACTTAGATGGGCAAGAGCCGCCGTGTCGATAGTTCTTAGTTGAGTCATTATATTTTCTCCTTAGTTAAGCAAGAATGACTGTGGGGCCTCACCCGAGCACCCCACGTATTACTGTTTATTAAACAGTTTCTTTAAACTCAGCATTAACAGTTTCTGATTCACCTGTTTGTGGCTGAGGTTGTGCCTTGGCTTCCATTAATGGTTGTGCCGCGGCAAACAAGTCACTGACTTTCTGCGTGATAGCTTCTTTGTCTGTGCCCTTGACTGCTTCGTCAACTGCTGTAGCGGCTTCTTCAATCTTGGTTACCTGTTCAGCTGTTAACTTGTCTTTTACTTCTTCTAGATCCTTACGGATTTCATGAACTTGTGCCTCTGCACTATTACGTGCAGTAACTAGTTCTACTGTCTTTTTATCTTCTTCAGCATTGGTTTCAGCATCGCGAATCATTTGTTGAATCTCTGCATCGCTTAGTCCACTGTTGGCTTTAATAGTGATCTTATTTTCTTTGCCGGTATTTTTATCTTTGGCACTTACGTTCAAAATACCATTAGCATCAATATCAAGAGTAACTTCAATCTGTGGAGTACCACGACGAGCTGGCGGAATACCTTCTAGATTAAACTCTCCTAACGATTTGTTGTACTGTGCAAGCTCACGCTCACCTTGGCCAACTTTAATAGTAACTGCTGGTTGATTATCTTCTGCTGTTGAGAATGTTTGGCTGTGCTTAGTTGGAATAGTTGTGTTCTTTTGAATCAATTTGGTAAACACTCCGCCCATTGTTTCAATGCCTAAGCTCAAAGGTGTAACGTCAAGTAATAGAACGTCATTACGATCACCTGCTAGAACAGCACCTTGAATTGCCGCACCCGCCGCAACTGCTTCGTCTGGGTTAACATCTTTACGTGGTGCCTTGCCAAACAGCTTTTCAACTGTTTCTTGTACCTTAGGCATACGAGTCATACCACCGACTAGAATAACTTCGTCGATCTCATCTAACGAAACACCTGCATCTTTAATAGCAGTTTGACATGGACCCACTGAACGTTGTATTAATTCTTCAACTAGACTTTCTAGTTTACTACGACTGATCGTAATGTTCATGTGCTTAGGACCACTTGCATCTGCTGTGATGTATGGTAAGTTAACACTGGTACTTGCACTGCTAGACAATTCGATCTTGGCTTTTTCAGCGGCTTCTTTTAGTCGTTGTAAAGAAAGGATGTCGCTCTTTAGATCAACTCCGCTTTCTTTCTTAAACTCTTCAACAAGGAAATCCATAATACGTTGGTCAAAGTCTTCACCACCCAAGAATGTATCACCATTGGTGCTTAGTACTTCGATCTGTTTATCGCCTTCCACATTCGCGATTTCAATGATTGATACGTCGAATGTACCACCACCAAGATCGTAAACAGCAATTTTCCTATCTCTTTTATCAGCTTTATCAACGCCATAAGCAAGAGCTGCCGCAGTAGGCTCGTTAATAATACGAAGTACTTCCAAGCCTGCGATCTTTCCAGCATCTTTAGTTGCCTGTCTTTGGCTGTCATTAAAGTAAGCCGGTACTGTGATAACTGCTTGAGTAACTGTTGCACCAAGATAATCCTCCGCTGTCTTTTTCATTTTACGCAACACTTCCGCTGAAATTTGTGGAGGTGCTAGTTTGTCGCCATTTACTTCGACCCATGCATCACCATTGTCAGCTTTGACAATACTATAAGGCATCAAGTCGATGTCCTTTTGCACAGCCTGTTCATCAAACTTACGTCCGATTAAACGCTTGGCCGCATAGATTGTATTTTTGGGATTTGTTACTGCTTGACGCTTTGCGCTTGCGCCTACTAGGATTTCGTTGTTAGCGTATGCAACAATACTTGGTGTAGTACGTGCGCCTTCGCTGTTTTCGATTACCTTTGTGACTCCATTTTCAATAATGGATACGCATGAATTTGTTGTACCTAAATCGATACCGATGACTTTGCTCATAATTGTCTCCTTAAATTAAGCAAGATTTAGTTTGGGCGCCTTGCCCGTTTTGTAGAACCCTTACGGCATCCTACAAATTTATTTATCTCAGTGCGTCTCGAGATTTTCAATATTGGACCACAACTTTAGCTTTTCAATCTTAGCTACTTGTGCGGCTTCAATATTTGTCCAGCTAACGATTTCCATACGTTGTAGTATATCAATCATAGCTAGCATATCGCCCAGTTCTTCTTCTAAGTGCTGTCTATTAGTTTTAGGTTTTCCGGGCTTAAAGTTATCAAGTCCAAAACGACTAATTTTACTAACAGCTTGGATTACTTCTGCACATTCCTCTTGAAGAATGTCCATCACTTCTTTTTCTTGATGATTCATTTTAATACATTTTCTTAGGTAGGGACTGCTTGGCTAACTCTTTTTGCCAACGGTTTTTTGCGGCTGACTTTTTACGTTTACGTTCTGTAGTGGGTTTCTCATAAAACTCACGGGCACGTAAATCGTTTAGAAGTCCGCTGTCTTGGACTTTCTTTTTAAACTTGCGTAATGCTCGTTCAATAGGCTCTCCGTCTTTTACAAAAACCGTATTACCTATAAACTTATTGTACTGATTCTCTCTCATTTGAGTCCTTTGATATATTTGGAAAATCAAAAAATCTATTTTGATTTATTAAATCCCATTGCACCTGCATGTGCTCACACTTATAATATGTATTAGGCAGAGTCAAAAGGTAGCCTAGAAAGTGGCTAACATTAGATCCACAGTTATCAATATCTATAATGATAACGTCTGTCATTTTTGCAGTAATTAACAACCATTTGATATCTATTTCATTGCTGAACAAATAGATATTAACTGCTTCTTCATGCGTGGCCAGATATTCTTCTAGGGATTTTTTTAGTTCTGTACTAGGACATACTAGTAACATTGAGTTTGTTTGATCAAATATCAAATCTGGGGGTGTGATTATTTTTATGCTATTCTGCATTTAATTTTTTATCTTGGATACGTTGCCAAAGTGTGCGTTCACTTTGCTCGCTATTTTGAACATAGTTTACTCCACTATCTTCTTGACTTGTTGATTGTCTTCCTTGACTATGTAGGTCTTTTTTTTAGACTCGTCGATTTCAACATCATCAATCCATTGTGCGCCATCAAACATACATGCTCTTGGCGGATTGAAATCTGTTCGAGTAAACTTCATACCCTTAGTTGGGTTCGATGGGAACTCTGTGCCTTCATCTAGAGCGACTTCCTCGCCTTGACCGTCTATATATGTTTCGCCTGTGGCCAAACGTTCTTGTAATGTAGATTCTTTTTCTTTAGCAACTTCAGCTTCTGCGGCTTCGATCATTTTGTTCCAAGCATCAATATCAGCGACTGGCATTGTGCTGTCTACAGTTTCAACTGGTTCTTCTTTTGGAAATAACTCATCTTTAACTATCAACTCACCTTGGGGTAAGTCTTCTTTGGCAAGCTCTTGTATTTGGTCAATTTGTTCTTCAGTTAGTGGGCCATCATCTTGTTCGTATGCAGGATCATTACTGGATTCTGTGACAGTGGGTTCCGAGGAGACTATATCAGCAACCGGTCCTGGTGGGCTGTCACCCTCCGCATTTTCTTTTCGCCATGCCCAAGTCATTTGAGCGGCTAACAGCATTAAGACTGCCAAAGGATCAAACACAAACACAATGATCATGATGACCCATGTGACTGCTTTTTCTAGTATATTTTGGTCTGGATTATCACCGTAGATTAATGCCGCAATATATTTTATAGGACCGACTTCTGCTTCAACTTTGCGTACTTCTGCACGAATTGGTGCGGCCTCGTCGTTAAGTTGTATAACGAGCTTCTGGTTGGCTTCAATGTCTTTGGCAAGAGCAACTCGATCGCGGGACTGACTTTTACGGATAGCGTTGGCCTTGTCTGCTCCCTTTTCGTCTTGGCTTCGTGCCATAACTTGGTCCACTGCCTCATCCATCTGTTTAAGTTGTTTACGGTTACTCTCAATATTTTCTTTCGCGGTTTTAATCTTTTCGTCATATATGCTTATCTTTGATTGTACATCCCCACTAACAATATTTTGATCTAAGTGTGCTTTTGATAGATAGCCAAAGATTCCCATGCTGGTAATAAACATCAATATTATAACAGCTATGCTCATGTAGGTTTTCATCAGCTTTGGTATTTGAGACCAATGTGCTTTTAACCAACTGGCAGCTACCAGTTTGGATACTTCTAATGTAGTGCCCATAACGACAACAGGCCAAAATGCGGCCGCAAATATTGACGTTAGTCCTATCACTGAATAATAGATTGCTACTGCACTTAATGTTAATCCTGAGAGAGCTAGTAAAATTGAAAATATCATAATAAGTATTTATCGCTCACTGAAGGTCCAAAACTTACTATCCATTGTTTTGCAAGCCCATTCAGTGTAGTCCCTTATCACGTTATCTTTTTCTACCTGTGTAAACAGCATACGGCAATAGCCGCCTTGTACAGGTTTGGTCATTACTATTTTTACACGACCAGCAGTAGCATTAGCCGGATTGGTCCATTCAGCTACAGAACCTGTTTCTAGATTTGAAGCCGCAAAAATAACAGTTTTGATATGTTGCTTTTGATCTTCACTAGATAGGGTGCCGCTTGCCTGTTTATAGACATTAGTAAGTAATGCAAAAATACTGCTAGTTTCAATATAATCGTTTCTAACGCCAGCAGTTGCACTCAACGGTACAGTAGTAACAGCATGTGCCGCACTAGCGGAAAGTATTAGAGTCGACAACAGTAAACGTGCCATTGTGTTTCTTGCAAACATGTAACTTCTCCCGGACGGTCTGTCCACCTAAATTCATTGTGATATAGCTTTCAGTACAATCTTTGGCAATACCCATCTTTGCCGGAACGTACTGTTCTACCGGATCATCTGAGCATTTAACTGTAGTAGTGCTGGTAACAGATTCTTTGTTCACAGTCTGCACAGTCTGACTAGTGTAGCAGTATTGGTTACTACCAATCTTAGTAGACTGTGGCACACTTGAGCACCCTACCAAAAAGACCACTGCTATTAATGTAATAGCTTTGATCATCTTAGTTGCCTTTGGCTTCAGCAATCAACTGATCAAAGTCATTCTTTTGGATTTTCAAACGCACAAAGGTATAGTGTTTCCCACCCATTGTGAATTGACCCATTTCACGTTGCAAGTGTCTACGAATAGCAGTATCCGAAACTTTGTAACTGATAATAGTTTTGGTTGTCTTCTTATCGTTAACAATAGCAATTTCAGTTTCTGAGTTAACCTTACCATTGATGCGCTTGGCAAAGTTATTCATAGCGATAGCGTACATCTGTTCTTCTGCGGCCTGTAGGTAAACTGACTCACCTGCGCCGCAGGCATACGCATATTCTTTTTCCCACCAGAACCAACCTTCAGTTCCAGCTTGGGCACAATCTGAATACCAACTAGGTTGTGCAAAAGTTTTTCGTTCCTCAATGGGTTTCATTGAACCGCAAGCAGTCAATCCAATTACGGATGCTACCAAAAGTGCCTTAGTAAATGTGCCTTGCATAATAGTGCCTTTCTGTGTGTATTAAAAGTATAGCAATTTCTCGCTATGTACATAGTATAACACCTCCCGAAGGAGGTGTCAAGTGCTTTTGGCTATTCAAATTTATTTGATAAAGATCAGCGCCATTAAGGTAGCTTGAAGCGCAAAGCCCAAACCAATAGTAATGATATTAAGCATATCTTTGTTCAAAATGGCTTTGATGAACAGTAATACTAGGGCTGTCCAAACCATAAGAATAATGTCCACTCCTGGCATCTTATCAGTTAAGCCTTTCATTACAGCAATCCAAGTTGGGACTGTTGCACAATGCAAAACTAATACGGCTACCCAACCGATTGCTTCTGCACTGATATGACTAAACTGCTCTGCAAAGAATGTTTTCATTCCTGTTACAAACTTCTCAAAATGTACTAAAAACTTTTCCATAATCAAATATCCCTATAAAAGATGTGTCGACCAATCTGTCCAATCTTTGGCTTACCCCATCTTGGATTTACGTAATCTGCATGATAGTACATGGCATTTTTTAGGATGTCAAGTCTAAAACCCTCTAGCAGAACTTTTTTGGCTACTTCATAGCTCTCTTTATAAGCTGGTCCGTTCACTGGTCTTAGTTTGACTGCGCTATCGCAGTACCAACTGAACTGACAAACTACTTTTTCCATAAAGACGTTCTTTTGGAATACAACTCCGCAGACATCACTTGGAAATCTTGAGTCGGCGGCACGGTTCATAGTTACCTGTGCTACAGCGACCTTACCTTCGAAGGGCTCGTGACCCGCTTCATGGTATATGTTACGAGCAAGACAGTCTAACTGGCGCTCGCGATCTTTAATAGTGACTACATCGTTAGTGACAAATAATGCCGTTTGATCTAACTTAGCCAATTTGGTTTGAGTAATAGTCTGCACAAAAATAGCAGTCAATAATAAACTCAAACCTAGTACAAACATACGTATGGATTTTTCCATAAGTTTCTCCTTTTAGTTAATGCGCCAAAAGCAATAGCACATAGGAAGTTAAAAAACTATAAAACTTCCTGTTCCCAAAAAATTCATAACTTTTCTTGGGCGGGTTAAGTAGTTAGCCCAGAATCCCACTGAGTTATCTACGCATTTTGCTGATATCAACGGCTTCCTCATCTGAGAAAACAGGCACTGCATTGCTCTTATGCATGGTTGCAATACCTTTTACTTTGGTACCAGTATAAACCTTAGCTGGTTTAAGGGTAGCATTGCCCAAACCAGTGTCTACACTCTTAATATGTGCAGTAGTATTTCGACCCTCGGGAATGGTCAAACTGTAACTGCCACTCAAACTTGGCGCACTCATAGCACGACCACGTTTCTTTTCCTCTTGCTCTATACCTTGCCTTTTGAGCAGGTCTTTCCACGATTCTTCCAAAGCTCTAGCCTTTCTTGCATGTTCAGCTGATGCAAACTTCTTTTTGCCTTTCTTTTTGCCAGTGGTGCTAAGCCACGGACCTTCAAGATGCATACTCAAAATATTTCTCCAAAAGTTAAACACATAAGAACTATTATATAGTCTTTGTTGTTACTTGTCAAGTTATTTTGGTTTAGACGCGAAACGACTCACCGCAACCGCAACGATCACGTTCATTTGGATTGGCAAATTCAAATCCTTCATTGAGTCCGTTGCGAACCCAATCTACTTCCAAACCTGCCACATAGGCAAGACTTTTTGGATCAACAAATAGTTTACATCCTTTTGATTCAAAACATTGATCTTCTGGATTTATACTATCAACATACTCGAGGATGTAGGCCAATCCACTACAGCCAGTAGTTCTCACACCAACTCGTAATCCAAGACCCTTGCCTCTGCGTTCTAGTTGGCGCTGAACTTTTACAGCCGCGTGATCAGTTAACGAGATCATTTTGTTTGGCCTTATAGTCTGCTACTGCGGCTTTTATTGCGTCTTCGGCAAGGATTGAGCAATGGATTTTAACAGGTGGAAGAGCCAACTCCTCGGCGATGTCGCTGTTCTTAAGAGCTGACGCCTGGTCAACGTGCATGCCTTTGACCCATTCTGTAACAAGACTTGAGCTTGCAATTGCTGATCCGCACCCGTATGTTTTAAATTTTGCATCTTGAATAATTCCATCTTTACTAACTTTAATTTGAAGTTTCATCACATCGCCGCAGGCAGGGGCGCCAACCATACCTGTGCCAACACCTTCTTCTTCCTTGCCAAATGAACCCACATTACGCGGATTCTCATAGTGGTCTATTACTTTATCGCTATATGCCATTTTTATCTTCCTTGTAATCGGTCATTTACGACTGACCAATCGATAATTCGCCAAATATTTTCTAGATACTTGACTTTATTTTGTTGATAGTCTAGGGCCCATGCATGTTCCCAAGCATCAATCAATAGAGCAATACTCATGCCCTTTGTGTATTCGTGATTGTGTATTGTATGTAACTTGCCACCTGGATCCATGTAAACCCAATTTGATCCCTGTGCGGCCATAAATTCTTTTTCTACTGCTTCTTTAAACTTTTCAAAACTACCGTAGACTGCATCAATAAGTTCTGCACTATCACCTGTGGGCTTATTTGCGGCTCTTGCGGGAGTAAGTCCAGCAAAGAACAAGTTGTGTAGTGTTGCTCCACCGTAGTTGAACTTTGAGTCACCTTCACCTTTATTGTATCTTTCAAAATACTTTGCGGCCAATCCGTCAAAGTGATAGTCAAGAGTTGCTTTGCTCATAACAGGTTCTAACTCGTTCTTATCAAACTTTAGTTTGCTTTGAACAAGTTCTCTGCCGTCGGCATCCTCTTTAAGATACTTGATAAAGTGCATGGTCATACTGAGAAGCTACTTCCACAACCGCACTTGGTCTGTGCATTTGGATTATCAATGCTGAAATTAGTTCCCATTAGATCTTCGGTAAAATCTAATGTAGCACCTTGGAGATATTGTGCGCTCATAGAGTCAACTATGACTTTTCCAAACTCAAAATCGTCTTCATTTTTAGTTTGATCGAAGTCAAAAGCATAGCTAAATCCGCTACAACCACCACCTTGAATAGCTATTCGTAGAAACGGCTCTTCATTTTCTACTAGAAGTTTTTCAATTTCTGCGTTTGCGTTTTCTGTAATTGTAATCATAATATGTCTCCGTATTGTATTTACCAATGCCTAACCACACCTGCAATAATAAACAAGTTGGTAATAACGTAGCAGAGAACAATAACAGTTCTAATAACTGCTATGCGGTCTGCTTCGGCATCTGTTGTGCCTGATTTTTCACCTAGGGCTTTTGCCCATAGACGCCAAGTGTTTCTTCCAACCATGGCTTACAAGCCTCCCATGTGGTATATCTGTGTGCAATGCCGCCGCGAGCTTCCCATTCTTCACAGTTGCTCACACGGTCATCAATCAAGATGTCGCCGGCATTTTTACAGTGACGCCACTTGTCATAACTGAATGGACCAATTGTGACTGGGATACCTGGAAAGTGCTGATCTCCCCAATGCACTTTGTCATACACGGCCAAAGGCATGGAGTAGTCATGTGGCAATGCAGTAAGGAATCTCAAAGTATATTGAGGATTTTGAGCAATATACTGCTTACACATATCCACTAGTTCGTGTGCGCCCTCCATTACGGGCAAGTCCTTATAGAAGCGTATATCTTCTTTGAGCTTGTCCCATTCTGCTTGGGGAATACGATCACTGTCTTTGACTACACGTAATTTAAGGATCTCTTGGGCGCGACCGTGCCAATCAGCTACCACATCATCCATGTCTAAAAATATATTCATATGTATATTATACAGTCTATATTTCTAGATGTCAACTATGTGACCTTAACGCTCGAAGTGCCACCTGTTGGTGGTACATATAGGGAGGATCTTGGATCTGTGAACGCAGTTAAACGGCCCGACTTATCTAGCCCGATTGGCGCAGTAGTAACTGTTACGTTATATTCTGGAGGTAATTGCCAACTTCTACCAACATAGACAACTTGGCTAGGCCACGGTGCTTTAAATTCTGTTTCGCTTAGATTGTCTCCCTGATTGCCGCCTAATATTTTCAGTGCGCCCGTTGTGGGATTATAGCCTCTAAAGAATCCAATGTGACCGCCACCCTTTCTTGTAAAAATAACAACATCATTTAATCTCCATTTAGAAGGATCCCCTAATGGAACGGAAGTACCATATCCTCTGTACTCCAAACTACTTAGAGTTTTTTTTGCTGGTAAACAACACATCTTTAATACCCAACCTGCAAATGCCGCACACCAAGCAGTACTGTCTCCGTTAATATTAAATCCTACACTTTTATAACAATTAATAATTTTATTATTACTACCATTTTCTTTCCAACGACCATTTGCCGCCTCGTAGAGTAATTGATCAAGTGTGCGACTTAGTTTTAAAAATTTATCAGTCTGGCTTAGGTTATCGATTGGACAATCTATCAAAGCAGTAGTGGCAGGTGGTGCAGGTAACCCTACTGCTGCCGCAACTGGCACATCACCTTTGTTTGAAAGTCCTACTATAACTGCAAGTTGATCAACTTTTGCAACTACAGTACTAGCAACAAGCCCCTTCACTTCTGGGATTGTTAGTGTACGTTTTACAGCTTCGTGTGAATAATCATCACCGTAGGCAAATACGTTTGGACTACCAGTAGTTATGTTAGTGCCGTTTGACATGGCGTCACCTACTCGCGCAAGTTGTCGATTTTCTGCGCTGACAGTAGTTGAGCCTCGTATAACAGTGGCACCTTTGGCATTAGCTGAGCCGATCAATACTGCTGGACGGTTATTGACCAGTACCGACTGTGCGCCTTCAACTAATTTTTGATTGCCGGCAACATCAACGTCTTGTCTAGCTACGCTTGGCATATTTTAACCTAAGTTAGTAGGGTTTCCACCTCTGACATTCAAAGCACTTTGATTAACATCGCGGGCAATTTCCTTAGCCTTTTCGGCAGTGAATAATCCAGCTAGGAATCCTTTCACTCTGCCATATTGGGTAACAACCCAACCGCCCACTTCAGTTTTTGCCGCCCAAGCTAATGATTCTGTAAAGGCAGTATTAATTGTATCAGTGGCATAGTCTGAAATTGTAGTTACAATACTAGTTTGTGCATTTATTACTGTTAATTCTTGTAGTGTTGATTGGACCTTTGCAACAAACGCCTGTGGTGTTACTACTGTAGGCGGCTTGCCTGCATCTTTTAATGAATTTTGTGTAGTTTCTTGTGTAAATGCATTATTCTTAGCTGTTTCTAAATAGTTTAATTTTGCTAGAACTGTTTGTTGACTCATGTGCGTTGATATACTGGCCAACCCGGTCCTTGACTTTTCCATTTGACCATTTAAATCAGTAACTTGTCCTACAACGGATTCTAATTTACTGTCCATTGCTTTCAACTGTTCGTATATATTATTAAGTGTACCTTGAGTCGCACTCATAACTGCAATCGGAGATCCTGGAATTATTAGTCCTGCATTTCCCCACAACAATTCATTAGCCGCAGTCTGTGCTATAATAGCCGCGGCAGTAGTATCAGTAATAGTAATAGTTCCACTTCCGCCTGGCGGAAACGCTGTTGTTATTGTAGTTAATGACATTTGCTTCTCCTAATCTATAACAATATTTATACCAGCTTAATTCCGCTAGTCTGTTCTAAGAACTGCTTGGCAAATGTAGCATCAGTGGCTTCTGCAACTGTAACTGTATTTTTAGCTAGTTTGACTTCTTTGTCAGGATTGACTGTAAACAAGTAGGGCATTAGGCCTGGACCGTTTGGACCCATAGCAATAACCATTGGACGACTTAGTCTATAGTGCATAGGACCGTCATCTACTAGTTTTGCTACTAGTTCTTCTCCGCTAGTTAGTTTAAATGTAACCACTTCGCCCGTCATCACGCCTTTATCTATAATCATATTAACCTTTTAGTGTTGTAAAAAATTCTTCGTCTCTGTCTGCTAGTCCCTGATAGCCACCTGGCAACAAAATGCCATCTTTAAAAATCTGTGGTACTGATCTTAATCCCTGGTCCACAAGGAACTCACGTGCATCGGGCTCGTCTTCCATCTTAATCACTTTAAATGGAACACCTTTACTTTCTAATAGGGCTTTTGCTCTGTCACAAAATGGACAGTTATTTTTTGAATATACTGTAATCATATTTCTCTCTTATAATGATGGTAAAGCGTCATAGTCTAATGCTTCACTCATTACACCAATAACATAGTTTGTTGATTCACTTTCTTGTAAGGCAGTTTGTTTCTTGCTTGTGTCAACGTGCTTGTTGAACCAAGGAATTGGAGTTGACTTTGGTGCAGGACTAGTGTACTTGATACCAATTTCTTTTAAGGCACCTACTGCGGTGTAGTCCATAAAGTCTCGAAGAATATTAGCGTTAAGACCAATAACTGGTCCTTTCTTAAACAGATAATTTGCCCATTCTTTTTCTTCACGAATTACATCCATATATAGTGCATAGACCTCAGCTTCACATTCAGTCTTGGCTTGTGCAAAACGTGGATCTTCTTTGACCACTTGATTAATCAAGTAAGCTGTCCATCCTTTGTGTAGTAATTCATCTTGTAGGATCAAGCTAATGATGTTTCCATTACCTATGAAGATTTTATTTTCTACCATAGCAAGACTTGTGGCAAAGCTCACCATAAAGCGGAATGCCTCTAGTGCATAACTTGCATGTAGTGCCATGTATATGGCTTTGATGTGTTCTTTTTCAGTGACTTCTTCACCAAGTTGTTTACGGCAATTGATTTGATGTAGGGCTTCGTAGTAGTTACCTACTGAACTAGCCATGTCAACAATTTCTTTAGTATCATGGATTGTGTTGAACACATCCTTTGGCACATTGTAGATGTTGCGGATAATGTGACTGTAGCTCTTTGAGTGAATGTTAGTTTCAAAGAATGTCCAATTATAAACTAGTGCTTCTAATTCTGGTAAGCTGATCACAGGCATAAAGATCTGACTTGGTCCACGACCTTGTAAACTGTCAAGTGCTGTTTGACGTAGCAAGTTACTAGTGAAGATATGCTTGACAGCATCACTAGCATCTTTAAAGTCATTTGAATCTTTAGTCAAACTAATCTCTTCTGGTTGCCAAAAGAAACCACGTGCAGTAGCTTCAAAGTCTGCAATCTTTTTATACTTTACTTCTTCAAAGCGTTGGATAGTAACTGGGCCTGCAGGGTCAAGAAACATCTTGCGATTTAAGTAGTCTGTCTTTGTGTTTAAGTTATATTGTTGTTTGCTCATTTAATATTTTCCTGATGCAAGTACTATCTTGCAGATGTGTTCTAATCTTTCTATGTGCTCATAGGCACGCCAGGGGCTTGTATCAATTGCAACTACCCCATGTCCCTTGATTCCTACAATGTCATAAGCAATGTTTCCGCGGTCATCTAACTCTAGTCTATAGTGACACTGATCAGCAAGCTCCTGACTAATTGGTTTT
>Ga0209088_10000761_pt1 | contig 22040 bp, 23 predicted proteins | sample S_140625_EF_Meta_FD_187324 | JGI IMG/M metagenome (GOLD analysis project Ga0209088, IMG submission 187324) | Freshwater microbial communities from Lake Simoncouche, Canada to study carbon cycling - S_140625_EF_MetaG (SPAdes) (version 2) | ecosystem: Environmental > Aquatic > Freshwater > Lake ... | reverse complement strand
GTATCTCGATGCGGAAGGACGCCTATTCGTAGATTTGCTCCCCATCGTAAAGCGAGACTATAAGCTAAGTGATTATCAACTGAAAACAGTCTCTACCAACTTTCTCGGTGAAACAAAAGACCCGCTCACCCACAAAGGTATCTTCAAATGCTATGACCTTGGAAAGAAAGGCGGTGAACGAGGAGCAAAAGCGATGGGTATCGTCGGTAAGTATTGCGTACAAGATTCGGCTCTTGTGCTAAAACTTTTTGACAAGTTTCAGATTTGGTTTGGACTGACTGAAATGGCGAGTATTTGCAATGTTCCCGTTTTCGACCTTTTCACTCGTGGTCAGCAGCTTAAAGTGTTTTCTCAAGTCTACAAAGAGTGTATGGGCTTGAACGTAGTCGTAGAACGAGATGGATACATTCCAAAGGACGACGAGCATTATCAGGGTGCACATGTGTTTGACCCGGTCCCCGGTGTCTACGACTGTGTTGTACCTTTTGATTTTGCGAGTCTGTATCCCAGTATCATCATCGCGTACAACATTGACTATTCTACGCTCGTCCCAGATGAAAGCATTATCCCAGACAGCGACTGTCACATTTTCGAATGGGAAGAGCATATAGGATGTGAACACGAAACAAAGAAGAGGAACTCAAAGCCGAAACACATTCTATGCGGACATCGCAGGTTTAGGTTTCTAAAGACTCACAAGGGTATCTTGCCTACTCTCCTCGAGAACTTGCTTGCAGCTCGTAAGAAAACTCGAAATGAAATCAAGGAGATTGAGAAGAAGATGAAGGGTGACATAACCGAGCGAGAAAAAGAAGAACTCGCCATTCTTCTCAACGTACTTGATAAACGACAGCTTAGCTACAAGGTGTCTGCCAACTCTGGATATGGTGCTATGGGCGTGAGTAAAGGATTCCTTCCTCTTATGCCAGGTGCGATGTGTGTCACTGCAAAGGGTAGGCAAAGTATCGAGTTGGTTGCAAAGCTTATCCCTGAGCAATTCGGAGGCAAACTTGTGTATGGAGACACCGATTCAAATTACGTAGTGTTTCCTGACCTCAAAACTCCAAAAGAGATTTGGGAACACGCAGAGAAGGTGAGTGAAGAGGTGAGTAAGCACTTTCCGAAGCCGATGAAGCTGGAGTTTGAAGGTGTAATTTACTGGCGGTTTTTGATTTTAACGATGAAGCGGTACATGAGTTTAAAGTGTGACAAAGAAGGAAATGTCAGTCACAAGATTGAGAAGAAGGGTGTGTTGTTGTCTCGTCGAGATAATAGCAACTTTGTGAGGACGGTTTACTCTGATATCATTATGAAGATTTTCGACCGAAAAAACAATGCCGACATTCTTTACGATGCGATTCAACATATCAACAAACTCTGTGCGTATGGTTTCGGTTGCAAGGACTTTATCATCACAAAGTCGGTTGGTTCGGTGGGAGATGGGACGTTGGTTCCAGAGCCTATCCCAGACAAGAAAAACAAGGGGATGCTTGGGAACTATACGGTGCCTCTCTTGTCCAAAGACCCTAAAGAAAAGGAGAAGCAAATCCTTCAGAAAGACGCGGTGACAGACAAGGAGTTTTATACCAAGTGTCTTCCTGCACAAGTTCAACTCGCAGAGAAGATTAGAAGACGTGGAGGACGTGTTGATGTCGGTTCGCGTCTCGAGTTTTTGGTGCTGTCTCACGAGAATGTAAAAGCAAAGCAGTATGATAAGATAGAGAGTGCTGATTACTACAAGGAGCATTCTGGGACACTTGAAATCGACCATATGTACTACCTCAAAGCGTTGGCAAATCCTCTTGACCAAGTTTTGGAATGTACAGTTGGAGAAAAAGATTTTACGTATAAGATTTACAAACAACAACTTGTCAAGGAAAAAGTTCTTACGCAACTAAAAGAAATGTTTCGTCCAAAAATTAGTTTTGTTGGTGATGAAAAAAAAGTTGAAGAAAAATCTAACGGTGACGAAGAACTTTTTCTCTACACTGATGGTGCTTCTAAAGGAAATCCTGGAAAAGCAGGTGCAGGGGCTGTGTTGATAACCTCAAATGGAAAGGAGATTTTAGCAGAGTCTAAGTTTTTGGGTATCAAGACGAATAATGAAGCCGAGTATGAAGCGTTGTTGTTAGGCATTGAAATATGTCAAAGCCTTAACATAGACACTCGAAATGTAAACCTCAGAGCTGATTCACAGCTTATGGTAAAGCAACTGACGGGTAACTACAAAGCACGTAATGAGGGGATTAAGAAGTTGTATGAAAAGGCAAAGAAGTTTCAGTTTAAGACTATAGAACACGTTTACAGAGAACATAACAAACGGGCGGATGAGCTTTCGAATATCGGAGTGAAGTCGGAGTGAAGAAAACATAAATTTAATTAGATTTATGTTACCAAGTGAACAAAACGACTCCTTCCACAAGACTTGAAATTCGTGTGTTTGAGGGTTTTTGAAGTCGCTCTTTTTGAATAGCATCAACAAATGTTTCTCTAAAGGTGTAAGTAAACCCAGTACCGTAAACAGCGATTCCAAACGTTCGAAGTGTGTTCATTTAATGAAACTTTCAACTTTTAATATCAAATTAAAAGTTGTGAAATGTAGACGACAGACGACACATCAACATGCGTACAAAACGAACATCACTCTGTCTCAACATCTAAAGGATAGTCTTCGTGTATGCCTACGTACTCGAGAAACAAACATTCTCTGAACAAATCTTTTTCAAAGGTTGTGAAGTCGTATCCATTATCTGCAAAGATTTGAATAAGCTCTTCATCCAAAACAGCCTTCTCCATCGCAGTTGTCAGACACTTCTCCACATACTCTTGGGGGATTTTCTTTCCATCTTCCGAATCCTGTTCAAACGCCTCTGCATACGCTTCAAGTTCAGACTTAAATGCGTCCCTGAGAGTTTTCAGATCGTTGTCTGAAAACTTGAACAAGTCCATTGGAGTGTCATACTTCAACTCCCACTTGTTCAGTGCTGGAATGTCATATGGAAGGAGGTTCACGACAACCTCTTCGCCGTCAGACTTCTTCACCATTTTTCCGACAGCCACAAGATCCAACTTGCCAGTCTCAGAATTGAATCGGTAAGTTTGGACAAAGCCCGAGGAACGGTGGTGCAAACGGGTGCTTTCATGCTTGTTGACCAACTCAAGGTGCTTCTTGCAAAGCTCGTTGTCACTGACTTGACAGTTGCACTTGCCCCCGCTGAGAGTGTAAATGCAACCCTTTCCGCTCTTCTTCTTGGGAACTACAACCTCCTCGTCAACGTCATCATCCTCCGCAGACTCCGCAACCTTCTCTTCCGATAAGACACGGTTTGTTTCGCCCATCTTTTTGATATGGGCTGAACACATGTCCTTTCCGCTCACAGCCTTTTTTCCACACACAGACCCCTTTGCCCTTTGCACCGACCCCTTTGTCAAGATGAATGTGCATGTCCCGTTCTCTCCTTTCTTCTCTGTCTTTCCCTTTGCCGTTTTTTCGATGTCCGTCTTCTTGCACTTCTTCACTGTGTCGTGCTTCTCGTCCGTCGGGCAGTCTACATGGACATGCATGCTCTGATTGCAGTCGCGCCAGATGCCCATAAACGTTTCTTTGAGCTTTGACGGGTTTGAAGGTTTCTGATTCTCGACGAGCTTGTCGACAAAGACCTCGACAATCATGTCAAAAAGATGTGAAAGACTCATTTTGCGTGTGCGTGTGTGAAGATGTATTTTATTCATTTGTCGCCTAAAAAAATCAATTTTCCAAAGTTAAATGTTTGTCAGCTTGAGTAACATATCTTCGATACTTTTTGAAGATATTTTACGCATTAAACTCATCCAACACACCGTGTCGCCCGACTTCTATCTCAAAGAAGTGCTTGTGGGGTGAGCACACAGGCTTCCCCGACGACCGTTTTCTGCCCACAACACCCACCTTTCGTCGCAAAAAGAAACATACACGTTCGTCATACCGTCGACGAGCACTTTGTACGTTCCAGAACACTCAGACTTCCAAGTAGACATCTCAAAATCAATTATCTCCGTCTATTTTTTGCTTCATTTGCCTTCAATTTTTTACACCACTTTATCACGTCGGTGAACTTTTGGATATCAAACACTTCTCTGGCCCTCAGGTTACGGATCTTATCCGGATGGTTTTTAATCAACCATCTATTGCAGTCTGAACGACTACGTATATCCATCTTTTCTAAGTTGTTCATAACATCCTGCATTTCTTCATAATCGGCGTTATGATTTCCAATTGAGAGAACTAAATTTAAAGTGTTTTTTCTTGTTAGCGTGCATGTGACACGCTGCGGAGTTCTTGCATCTCTTTCCTGTAGTTTTGCAAATCGCATTACATCTGTCCATTTTATTTAAGGAATTTTAAAAAAATAGATATCAACACTCTACTTCTATGAAACAGGAATCAAAGTTTTGCCATATGTTCAAGATCGTTGCACCTGACGGGAATTCGGGAAAGAGGCATAGAATCTCGGACATGTTGAAGACGCCAGTCATATGAACGCACGGACGTGATACTGTGCTCGTGCTTTCAAACAGAACCTCACTGAAGTCATTCTTTGACAGTTTTCCAACGCACGAGGTTTTGTATAAGAGAGTGCCTTCGGACGCTGTCTTGTAAGTCTTGAGCATGTCGACGTCGTCTCGCGCGTCGATGATGAACACGTTGTTGAAAACTGGAAGAAAGATTTTCTGAGACATCTTTGAAGCTAAAGCTAAAGTGGAATCTTCCAAAAAAAATCAATTATAACTATATAATTTACTGCCAAGTGAACAAAACTCCTTCTACAAGACTTGAAATTCGCGTGTTTGATGCTTTTTGTAGCCTCTCGGTCGCCATATCAACAAATGTTTCTCCAAAGGTGTAAGTAAACCCAGCGATTCCAAACGTGCGAAGTGCGTTCATTTAATGAAACTTTCAACTTGATATTAAAAGTTGCAAACACAAACAATATCAAACACGACACGACACGACACGACACGACACGACACGACACGACACGACACGACACACCCATCTACGCATACTGTTGGTAGAACCTTTCGATAACTTCCTGCGGCATCTCTGGAAACTCGTCGTCCGAGATGCCATGTCGGTCCACCTCAATCTCGAAAAAATGCCGATGGCGTGCACACACAGGCATCCCGTCGACCGTCTTCTGCCCACAACACTCACCCTTTTTGACACCTCGTCGTAACAGGAACATACACGTCGTGCTCTTGTTTTCCTTGGTACCTTCGACGAGGACCTCGAACTGGAAATACTTTCCGGAACACGCAGACTTCCAGATAGACATCTTTTTCAAACAATACCGTCTCTAAAAAAAGTTTTCCAAAAAAATCATTTTTTGGAAAATTACGAACTGACTTGAGCTATGTGTATTTGGCGAACATAGTTTACAGGTTCAAGAACTTCTCCTCTAATATAGTACGGACCTGATCAAAAAAATCCCGAGAAAGATTTGCGTTGAGAAGAAGCGAAACGTCTGTCAATGAAATATTGTCTAGAGTTAGCGACTGATATTTCATTACCTCAATCTCTTCTCTTTCCCCAGAAAGTAGATACATAACAATGGCGAGAAGTTTTGGATTTTTCTCTCCTTCAACCAACAGACTGTTTTGGAGGACTTTCTTCATTGTTGCAAGCCCAACTTCGTATACAATATTTGGCTTGTAAAGATTTCCTAAAAAGTACACAAACTCCCAGCGTTCTGTTTTAAGCCAATCGTCAACAACTCGATCTATAAAGGCAATCTTGTTCAAAACTTTTTTTGTAAACTCTTCGTCTAATAGTTGCATGTTTTTTTCTTTCTCATTTTTGAAAAGATCAGTTTAAATTAATTTTGGAATAAATTACAGCACTCTTTTTCTCTTTTCAGACTTTGGGAATCCAGCGCTCACTCACGCAGTCGCCCAGCTTTCCTCTTGGAAGTACACGATGGTCTCGCTTCCGTCGTATTCGTCTACCCGGAAGCGAGACCCTTTGGGGATTTGGTGGATTTTCAGGTAGTCTTTTAAGGGGCGGAGAGTGGTGATGTACACGTTGTGGATACCCAAGGACTCCAGAAACTCCTGGAAAGGACCGACTTCGCGCGTCTTGGTTTTTAGGTAGGTGTCGTGGTAGAAGCGGATGATGCGAGAGTCCGCGAGAAGTTTCTCGCTGTCGTCGCCTCCGTTCCAAGTGCTCCACCCAGCACCGAAGTTTGGGGCGATGAGGACGAGAAGCTGCTCGTCAACGTCAGTGTAGAGGCGAGAAAAGCCGAGCTTCTCATCGTAGACCTCGCGTACACGTTGACCGTTGATTTCGCAGAAAGAAGTCATAGTAAAGGAAAGAAATGCTTTACAGTGTGAAAATTGATGAAAAAATCAATTTTTACAAACGATGAAGGCGTGCTGAAATAGACGCATTGGTGTAGTCTATGAATCTCCCATACTTGAAGAGGTCGGGATTTCGGATTAAATCCAACATCGACGACTTGTCTTCGTCGCTCAAATCTTTGAACCCGACACCACCTTCAAAATTGTTATACGAATTTATGTATTTGTCCTCGAGTTTTACAAATCTCTCTTTTTTGGAGACAAAAGGAAACCATATACCAGCAATACTCTTATCTCCTCTTGACGAACCGCTCGACTTGTAAAAAAGCTGTCCTGCTTTTTCTATCGGTTTTATGATGCGAATGACTTCTCTGTCTGGGTCAGCGACCTTTTCAAACTCCAAAGGCAATTTGTCGTTCACAAGAGAAAAAATTTCTTCCACGTCTTTAATGTTCATAAATCGGAGGCGTAGTACGGTTTTTTCTATACGATTTTCTGTTTCTTTGTAATTGGTAATTGTGTCATCAACCTTTTTAAGTTTTTCGTAAAAGAATTTTGGTTCTAAATCCATTGGTATTGTCAATGTTAGAGGTGGACGTCTGCGAGCCATTTATAAGTAGATTTATTATAAGTTTTGCTCCTCGTACATCTTTTCTACTCTTTTCCAACTCTCCTCAGCTTCTCTCATCACAAACTCTGGGTTGATACGCCGAAGACGAGGACCCCACCAGTTTCTGATTTTGTTTGCAGCTTTCGTGCGAGCCTTTTCCATGAGCGCTTTGTACACCATAAACGCCTCGTAAAAATGGTGGTCGTCGCTCAAAGTAAGACCGTGTTTTTCGTGTAGTAGAAACACAATTTCATAATTACCACGGTTTGCAGCAACCGAAAAGAAAGACTCTATGGTAATGTCTTCAAATGCGTCTTTGTTTGAAAACAGAATTTTGAAAAACCTGGCGTCTTCTTTTTTCAACGCCTCGCGAATGCATTTGTCGTTTACATCACGCATCCCTTGTGCAAGCAACAAGCTGAACGTGCAATAGTCATCGTTCTTGATAGACTGTACCAACGCACTCGGGAATTCAGCCCGCAAGTTCAAATCCACGTTTTGAGACAAAAGGTAATTCAAAATGCCATAGTGTTTTTCACGAGCTGCAAGGGACAGCGCTACATGCCCTACATATCCACATCCGTCAGGGTCTTCGAAAAACTCGTATTTTGGAACAAGGTACGGTTCATCCAAAATGTTTAGCTCCTCGACGAACCATTTCACAATGCGGAGTTGCCCCAACGAACACGCGTCTTTGAAAAGCTCGAACACGTTTTCCATTAGGTAAAGGTCGATGTTTCTTGAAATGGCGAGAAGGTCTCCCTCAACGACGGCAATTTTAAGAACGTTCATCTTGAAGTAATGATTAATGGACGATAAATGTTCGATTAATTCAATTTCAATATACTCGCCAGTATATTGAAGTACAGCCTCCAGCGGGGCTCGAACCCGCGACCCTGTGATTAAAAGTCACATGCTCTGACCGACTGAGCTACGGAGGCTCATATGTAGGGTGCAATTCTTTAAGTCTATTTTAACTGGATTTTTGCCCCGCCTCATACATCCAGATGTGCAAGTGGTACAGAGCTCCGATAATTCCAATTATTAACAGTGAAATCCCAAGCCATTTATTTAATTTCTTACCTTCTATGATAAGATAACCAAGGTAGACAAAAAGAATGCCCATAAGTATGTGAGAAATCCAGACCAACATCGCAGGGACTCCAAAATGATAAGTCTTTTGCATTTATTAAAAGAGTTGCTTTAATAAAATGAAAAAAAGCGAGATATGTAAAAAATTTTTAGAAAATCCTGGAATTAACCCAGAAACTGGGAAGCCAATTCAAAAGGGGAAACCTACTTATAACCGGTTGTTGAAAATGTGCGAAGAAGAAGCATTGTCTCCCGCGACTTCTCCCAAGTCTCCAAAGGAAGTTGCATCTCATAAGGGTCGGAAACGGGTGAAAGACCATTGTACAGAACATCCCGACTGTCGGGTAGACGATATTTTCTGCAAGAGTTTGAGGGTTCTCGGAGAGAAGTGCAAGGGACCGTGGACTATGAAAGAACCGCTTGGAAAAGGAATGTACGGAGAAATCTTTAATCTCTGTGATAAAGAATCAAATTGCGAGTATATCGTCAAGATTGGGGATGATGATATGTCTGAAGAGGTTGACTTGCAAGTCCGTGCATCCGAAGCCGGTATCGCTCCTAAAATCTTTCAGTACTTTGTCGGTAAGACAAACAAGGAGTATATCGTGATGGAAAAGATTAGAGGTGAAACCGTAAAGGATATTGTAGAAAATATAATCAAAAAAGAAATTGTGTCAGGTAAGCCAAATTTCAAAAGGTTGTCCAAAACGATTAATTCTCTTGTAAACGATATGTTCGATGCGATAAAAAGACTTCATTCCGCCGGAATTGAACACAAAGACTTACATTTGAGCAACGTTATGTATAATGAAGATAAGGGCGAACTCCAGTTTATCGATTTCGGTTTTTCTAAACTCATAGAAAATTTTAACCCCCTGTTTTTAGACGACGACTATGTTCGTGTCATCAACGAGTTTCAATCCTATATACCGTTTTATTTTCGGGGGACTGTCTACTTTGACGACGTATCTGATATTCACGATAAGAAAAATCCCCTCAGACTTGTGTTTGAGGATTTGGACGAACGTCGAGAGAATGCTTTCAAAGGAAAATTTTAAGAATGTTTAAAAAGACTTTTCTATAAAAAAAATGGAACAACAAATACAAAACTTGGAAAATAAGATTGAAAGTTTGGAAAAAGAAATCAAACGTTTGTGTGAGATTTGTTCCAGAATGGACTCACACATCACCTTTGTAGAAACTACGTATGACAAGTTCAAGTACCCCCTGAATGTAATCAAAGGAAAGGTTGAAGGGATTTTCGGAGGGAATGCAATCGAAAATAATTGATTTTTTTTGAAATGATACGCCTGTAAATCATTTCACTCAACTATGGACACGTTCTACTTGCGAAACGTTCTTCTAAACATACTTCGTTCTGACGACGGGCTTGTACGGTTCTCAGACCAAGATGGGTTTGTACCGGAAGAGATTGTACTTTCGGCGTTAAAGTACCACATCAACACCCCAGAGTTTCCGGTCGAGTTGTTCACACAGCTTCTCAACGAGTCTGGCAGGTACATTGAACGAATGTCGAACTCGTCCACCCCGTCGACACATTTCGTCCGTGCAACATATGGTCACAAGGGACATATGTTGATGAGAATCAACTGGGGTAAGTATGTGCCTTACCAAGGTCACTACAAGGTCTTTTGCATCTCTCACATCACACGCAACGGTCTCGGTGTCATCAACTTCAACCGCAAGTTCAACATCCTCAACACGCCTGAGCGATGCGAGAACAAGGGTGTGAAAGGGTTCATCGACATTCAAGAAGCGCGAATGCGAGGGTTGGAGTTCTGGTCTCAAGTGGGCGACAGATACGGAAACAAGATTTTCTGTTTTGACACAAACCTCAACGAGTGTTTTTATAAGTACGAGTATATTCCCGACTACACGTCGCCAGAACGTATTATGGGCCTACAAAGCAACTACGTCGACTTGGTGAAGCGAATGTGCGGGTTTGACGAGAAGGGTGCAATTGGTCACATTCAGGCACTTATGCTGAACGAGGCCGACTACGAAGACGATGTGGAAGAAAAACTGAGTGACTACGACGGAACAGAGAGTGTCGACCTTGGGAAGCTTAGTTTATAAACTCTGCTTTTTTCGTATCTATCGGTAAAAAACTTATACACTCTCCCAAAAAACCCGTTCCAGCTCTGTAAGTTTCGATTATTCTCAGGTACTGATAAAGAAATACGACTAAAGTTTTTATGTGATTCAATCCGGCATAATAAATAACATTCTGTGAGGTACCTTTAAAAGGAAAGACATTATACTTGGAAAACGACGGGTCGTAGTCCCTTTTCACGACAGACGAATCAAAATCTCTAAAGATTCTGGCAATGGCATATATGTCCATAATGATAAGAGCAGAAGATGTCGCATCATCTTTACGTTTAAGTATCGACTCTCTAAAGTAAAGCTCAAGTTGGGTTCTAATGAAAGGGTCTTTTATTGCGGCAATTTGCTTTGCTGTTTTTCCGGTTGTCAAAAGTGCTTCGACTGCTTGACTATCAAGATTTGTTCTTAAAATTTTACCAGCGTCACTTTTTCTATAGTCTACATAATGGGTTCGTAAGTTTCGATATTCACAATTGAACCGTTGTTCAGGACGAATGCATTCTTCGAAAAACGCTCTTAAATCGGTTAAGACGTTACTATCTGTTGGTTCGATTTTCTTGGGAAGAGTCCAGCTTTCAAACATCAAGTCATAGGTCTTTGTAGGGTTTTGTTTTGCAAGACAATGAACAAACGACGGAAATCTCAAGGTGTTAAATTTGTTGACTTTTCCGGACATTAAAGGCCAGTTTCTGTCAATGTTGTCATGCTGTTCCCCAAAAAGATAAAAGTTTCTTTCTCCTATTTTAAAATAATGAAGAGAACAAGGTCCTAAAATATATTTGACATCCCTCAAGAGAAGCTCGTAACAGTTTAAATCTTTTACTTCTTGTCTTTCGTAGGAAAAAGCTTCACTATAAAGTGGATTTTTTTGACAAGTCTTTTCGAATAGTGAAGGCGAAGGTTGCGGTTGGAATACTGGAGGTTGCGGTTGGAATACTGGAGGTTGCGGTTGGAATACTGGAGGTTGCGGCTGGACTACGGGCGGAGGTTGCGGCTGGACTACGGGCGGAGGTTGCGGCTGGACTACGGGCGGAGGTTGCGCGGAGGTTTTTAATTTTTCAAAACATCCTTTTCCAATAACCCAAACATATTTATCACTGTCGTTTAAGCATTCCGGTTTTTTAATTTTAGGTGCTTTTTTGCCATATGGACCTTGTGGCGTTGCTTTAGGCGTTGCTTTAGGCGTTGCTTTAGGCGTTGCTTTAGGCGTTGCTTTAGGCGTTGCTTTAGGCGTTGCTTTAGGCGATGCTTTAGGCGATGGAGGTACTTGTTTGTGTTGAAAGCATAGATTTCCGTCGTCTTTAACAATACGTGAACATCTCTTTCCGGTTTTTGTTAATGCAACGCATTGACTCATTTATTTTACAATAAAGTTTTCAAAAAAATTTATTGCCCAAACAACGCGTTGTAGCTCTTCTCCGCCTGACGCATCACAAACTCGGGATTTCGGTAGAGCTTGGGGAGGATCCAGAAGTAAATCTTCCGAGCGGCGGCATCCCTCTCGGCGTCGCGCGTTGCCTTGTACTGTAGGAACTCGTACGGGACTTCTTCCTCGATGTTTCGGAGGCCTTTTTGATACAGCCAATACGCCGCTTCGAAATGTCCAAACCGTAAGGCGGCGTATACGTCCTCGTTTTGAAACACCGCCCCGTGAGCATCAAGAACCTTTGCGATTTTGGGAGTCTCGCACAAGATTGCCGCAGACGTAGTTGTGTTTTTTGGCTCTGCTCCGTGGGCGATTAGAAGCTCGATGCCGGGAATATCTTCGTCGGCACCGCTGACGACAATGGTATGTAGCGCACCGGAGAGGATATTCTTCTTATTTGGCTCGTCTTTCAAGAGTTCCAGAAAAAGCTTCACCAGATCCATGTTGCCAGCTCTGACCGCGTGGTACAAAGACGCACTGGTGGGTTTGACACCTTTGCTCAGGACATACTCGAGTATGTGGCGGTTGCAAGGCCGGTGTGCCGACTGTAAGCTGTCCTCGAGGAGATAAGGGTCAAATCTGCACTCGGATTTGAAGTCCTCAAGGCTCGTGTAGTCGGCGAAGCGGAGAGACATAGAGATCCGGCTGTTAGAGAACATAGCTAAAGAAAGATACCTTTTCTGGAAAAACTTTTCAAAAATAATCAATTTCTTCAAGACTTCGGTGTATATTAAAATGATAAAAATATTTCGTTCAAACAGAAAATGAAGCTCACGCTGAAAAATTTTCGATGCTACGAAAACATGGCATTTGACTTTGGAGACAAAGGGTTGACATTACTATCAGGCTCTTCTGGTAAAGGTAAAACGACACTCTTAATGGCCATCGACTTTGCGCTGTTTGGAACAGGCACCAAAATAGTCGCAAATGGTAAAAAGTCGTGTTCTGTTGAACTCGAGTTTGGGGGTCTTAAAATCATCAGAAAGAAGGGTCCTAACCACCTTCTCGTCAACGACAAATACGAAGACGATGCAGGTGAAGCAATCATTCAAGAAAAGTTTGGAAAGATTTTCAACTCGGTTTCTTACATCCCTCAAAATCTGAAAAAGACATTTGTTCTTATGTCTCCGACCGACCGTCTTGAGTTTTTAGAAACATTTGCGTTCAACAATTTTAATGTAAGCAATCTCAAAGACCGAGCAAAGGTGGTCATTAAAGAAAGCAACGACACCCTTTCAAAGACCATCGGAAACCTGCAATTTGCGACTAAGATGCTTGAAGAGAAACCTAAACCAGAGCTTAAACCGTTTCCTGGAAAGGTTGCTAAAGAGGCGCGAGAAAAATATATTTCTAATATGGAAATCAAGTACAAGAATAGCATTATACTTATCAAGAAAGCGGAAAAAGAGAATGCAGAACTCATACAGAAAAAGGCGAAAAAGGATGTTCTCCTTGCTCGAAAAGAAGAGAAAGAAAAGACCGCGGCGAATCTTCAAGCGGAACAAGACCGATACAAATCGGAACTTTCAGGCATCCCAGAGCAAGAGGACGACCTTCAGTCACTTGAAGCGAGGTTGGAGTATCAACTTAAAATCAAAAAGACGATGCAGTTGATTAAGAGTATCGAAGAGTCAAAAGCAAAGTTAGCAGATTTAGAGCAAAAAGAGCTACAGGAGATGATGGAGAGTATGTCTCTTATGGAGTCTCAACTTTGGCAAGAAGGAAGCTTTGAAGAACTGGTTGAAGAGGTCGAGTCTTGGAAGATAATCGTAGAGCGGAAGAAGGAATTGGCAAATCTAAATCTTTCATTAAGCAGATTGAAAGAGACAGAATCAACAGATTCACTTGTGGCTCAGCTCGAAAAGTTCAAAGAAGCTATCCGAGACAACGAGCGAGACATAGAGCGGGCAAAGTTTGAGAAAGAGTGCTTTTCGTGTCCTCATTGCCGAAGCAAGGTGCGCTTTTTCAACAACGCGCTTGTTATAGTTGATGTTGTTTCTCAAGCAACTGGGAATCTCCAAGACATATTACAAAATTACAAAAACCTGAAGAAGCTTAACCAAATGATAAAAGATGCCGAAGTGTCTATCGAAAACAGTAAGAAGAGAGACGCGATTCTTAAGCAAATCCAAACAGTGTCAGCATATCTTGCGGAGATTATCGAGGAAGACGATGGGGAAGTCCCGCTCCAAGAGTGTGAACAAAACTTGAAAGCCAAACAAGATGCTATTACCAAAAACACGGAATTGGAACGCAAGATGAAGACACTATCCTCCGATATCAAGTCCGGAGTCTTTTCTGCGACTATCTCACGATTGAAAAAGCAAATCACGGAAGACGAAAAGAAAGTTGATAAACTCGACGACTTTACCGTGGAAGACGAAGAAGAGCTTCGAAGTCGCATTTGGAAAGTAAAGAGTTTGATGCAGAAGAGAGCGGAGCTAAAGAATCGAATTTCAGAAACTGCAAAGAATCTCGAGAACTTGTATGAAAAGGAGTTGAAAACCATTCAAAAAGAATTGGAAGAGTTCAACGATAATGATTACAACGAAAAGAGTGAAAAGAACAACGAAGAAATCAAGACTCATACAGAAAGAAAAATTTCTATAGAAAAGTTTATGAAAGAAGTTGAACTTTGGCGACAAAACGAAAAAGAAGTTTTAGAGTACAAAAAACTTGAGAAGAGTGTTCAAGACCTCAGAGGGAGGGAAATCGAAGACCGAAAGAAGTACGCGGCAGCCTGTTTATTCAGAGATAACATTCTCGAAGCGGAAAGTATCTACATATCAAACATCATCTCAAGTATCAACACACACGTTCAGATGTACCTTGACTATTTTTTCCCAGACAATCCCATATCAGTCCGCCTCTCTTCGTTCAAGGAAAACAACAAGAATGAAACAAAACCTTGCATCAACCTCGAAATCGACTACAGAGGAATCGAGCACGATTTGAGTATGCTTTCTGGCGGTGAATTGAGTCGTGTCATTCTATCGTTTACCCTGGCGTTTGCCGATTTGTACGGGTCACCTTTGATACTGTTAGACGAGTGTACTGCGTCCCTCGACCAAGACCTCACCTCGTCTGTCATTGCCGGACTGAAAGACAACTTCGGAGAGAAGCTCGTCGTGCTAATCGCACACCAAGTGGTTCAAGGAACTTTCGACAAAGTGATTGATTTGACGTAAAGACAATTTGCTTTTTTTTCAATCATTTCAAAAAAAAACTAATAATAATAAAATGCCAACTGTATTAGAATTAAAAGAGTTAGCTAAAAAGAAGAACATCAAGGGATACTACAAGATGAACAAAGATGAACTATGCAAACGCCTGAAAATAAAAGATCACAATTCTAAAGGTAAATCGCCCAAAAGAACATATTTGTTTAAAATGTTTAAAGGCGAAGCGTCCGACGATACACAAGGCGCAGTGTCCGACGATACACAAGGCGCAGCGTCCGACGATACACTAATGTGTAGGAGTTTGGATTGTGTAAAATTTGAAACTGAAAACGGCTTTTCAGTTGGAGTATTTCCTAAAGGTCATTATTTGTTTAGGAGTGCGGAAAAACATGCATTTCGCGAGCGCCCAACTTGGTATTCAGATGAAGCCGGTGCGATAACTTATCGAGATGGGGACATGCCATGTAAAAGATATGTTTCTAAAAGGGATATTCGTCTCTTGAATGTGTCAGATATAGAAACTATCAAAAAAATATACGATGATCCTAGGTTGACACCCAAAGATAGAGACGAGGTTGCATTTGTTACAAACTTTAAAAATCCCCAACCTTCGAAGAAGTTTATAAGAACCCCAGAGTTATCCCATGTGCTTCAATTTTTCCCATTGGAATTTGAGACGCCGGATGGTAAAAACTCCCGCACTTTCTCGAATATGAGATTTGCAAGGGTAATATGTAAGTTAGGATATGACGGGTGGATCATTCCTCGCTGTAGTGCTTTTGACTATAATATATGGTTTACTCAGGAAATAATGTTATGTGACTCGGGAAAAATACTGGAATACACTGATAGCGATTGTGCCAAAAGTTTACGAAGTATACCATTTTCTGGAGCTCCTTGTCCATCACTAGACGAATGCGATCCTACGTACAAATGGAGGAAGGAGTTCGAGGAGGAAGAGAAACAAAAAATAGCACGCGGTGAGGATGATATTCTTACCCGCCTATATAAGACCCGTCCACCACTTGGGGAATTTTGGAGTCCAAAGTGATTGATTTGAAGTAAAGTAAACTGATAATTACGTAAGAAGTATAGAAAAAAATGTCTCTCTCGGTTGCCCTTCTTGATTTTGATATGCGTAATAACTTGCTTCACTATGAAGTGCGAGTTGTTGTAAAGGAGTTTATGAACCACGAGAAATTTTCTGTTGTGGGGTACATGAGACTTGCGAATGTCTGTAATGTAGGTATGGGAGAACCTGGGTACTTTGCGACTTTGTTTGACAGAATCGATAAGAAATGTCGGATGCGTATCTTTCTTACAGAAGAGGAGTATGATAGACTCGAAACAAGTTACCCGTTAGATGTCGACATTGAAGTATGTGCTTGGGGTTTTAAGAAAAATAAAGAATATCATTGTAGTATGGTTAAGTCAGCCGATTACATGAAACGGTATCATATGCTTTAAGAGTTAGAAAAGATTAAAAGATTAATCTTTTCTATGGCCGCAAGGACATAAGAGCGACATAAGAAATTTGAACTTCATTTGTAGGAGGGGTTTTTAGTTGTAGATACATTTACATCCATGTAATCACCTTCTCCAGTAAAGTCGTACATCGAAAGTTTAATTCCGTATCCGGATTTGAGATTTATCTGTTGATATTTGGGTAAAGCGGCAAATGAGTCGGTTTTGATTGTTTGTACAACCGAAGTAGCGTTCATTGTTCCTTGAAGTGTTTGTAAGTCTCCTGAGACAAGTTGTGCTTGATTATTGGGTCCCGTAATAGTCCCAGAAATAGTAACATAAACAATTAAATCTGTTGCGGTTCCGTTGTACAGTAAAGATTGGGTAGAGCCGTTGGCCATAAGTTTACCCGACCTGAGAAATTGTGTCGGATTTCCATTTGTTGATTTGTCAAAGTACACCCGAATTCCAGAGATTTCATTTAAACTTTGTAATTGCGAAAGAGCAGTTTTCAAAAGATTTTGCTTTTGAAGATTAGTCATTTATTTCATAGAGAATTTAGTTTTCTCCTTCATACTTGAGAATCGCCTTTTTCATATACATATCAAACGATACACCGTCTATGTACTCTTCGTATTCTTTTTGCAACTCGTCAAATAGGTCTGGCGAAAACTTTCTAAAGAACCGTAAGAAATTGGCTCTTTTCTCGGGGAACTTTGTAGGGATAATCATTTCCTCTAAGATGAGGTCCACAATTTCAGCGTTGCAATTATCGGTACAGATGTGTGTACACTTTATATCTGCTATTTTCAAAAATCTTTCCTTGAGTATATCCTCAAGATAGTCTTTCTGTGAGCAGATGGTACACGCACCGCACGGAGGTTCTCGCTTTTGTCTCTTAAGTTCAACCTTCAATTCTCCTGCAACCATCATCTTTCCGAAAGGACAGGCATTTCTGAGACAGGTGCAAAACTTTTTGTCAGAGTTGTGAATACAGGGCTGTGTATACAAGTCTGTAATCTTCTTGTTTAGTCTCCCGTGAAGTGCACCCAAAATCGCATCTTCAAATGAGATGCGAATGCTCAGTTCATCTACGATGCCTGTAAAGGTGTTTGCCATCCTTTCCATTATGCCGGTCGAGCATATACCGGCAGACTCCGTAAGCTCATCGTATAAGCGAGAAAGGAGGAGTTCTCTGTACTCGTGTGTCATAATGAACGAATACACGTACACAAGGCACGATTTTAATGTAAGTTTCTGATTTCCGTAAAGGGCATTATCCAACTTAATACGATTCATTGCGATTTTCGCTCTTTCGCTAAGGTCAGATAAAATCCGAGCTTCCACATAGGCGAAATCTATGACATCTCCGTTTTCCTGTCGTTGGAGAGGAAGCTCGTTAAGCTTACACAGAATGCTCAACGCAGAATTTTCAATATCCTTTGTGTGCGCGTTTTGTGCGTTTTCGTAGATGTTCATAATCTCAACGTCTTTGCCGTCCTTACCTAATCTGATAATCAACTCTTCTGCTTCTTTCTTGAGTTCGTCTGATGCGTATCTTAGAACAACATCTGTTGCGTCCGCGCGTGTGTTATAAAAAAATTTCTCATTTTCTCCAATAGTTAAGAGTATACGAAGCACGTCATCCTTTTCATGTAAGTTTGAGTGATTAACCAAGAGGAATTGACCAGAAAGAATTCTAAAAACCGGGTCGTAATCATTAGTTCTCAAAAGAAACAGTAGAAACTCCCGTTCCAACTCGAGCCTCTCTTCGTCGAGTTTGAGCCGTTGTTCTTTTGTAGCCCAAGTTTTCCGTAAGTCGTAACTCGTTTTCATAGACAAGACTGTCTTGTATCGATATTCTGGGTCTAAATTGCTTTTGTTTAAAATTTGTGACATCAACTCTTTTGCAATCGTGTGAAATTCTTTGTTTCGTAGAAGGGTTAGTACGGCTTCGATACGCTTCGTGTACACAACGTCTTTTGTGTCAAAGTCCGAGGTTAAATCACTCAAACACGAAAAAAAAGATGTACAGTCTTCTTTGTAGCAGCAAAGATTAAGCATACTTTCCAATCTGATGTCATACGGCAAATTCTCAATCTTACAGCTCCTCCCTAAAAAAGACTCTAAATTCTTAGTTGGGGCCATAGAGTATATGGACACGAGCCGTCTCATAACATCTACTACGTCGTCACCTTTTGTCTCAAAGTACAACGACAGAGCCTTTAATCTCACCTCTTCGTCCAAAGAAAAATCCATCAGCACATCGCTCATATTTTCAGGCGTTATTACAAAGTTCTCAATCTCTTCGTCCTTGCATTGAAGCAAATTTTCAATCAAAGTCGACATTTCCTTTAGCATTAAAAAGAGACGTTTAAATTCTTTTAGCTTATAATAAATGCTGAGTTCAAAAGAAATCTATGCAGCAAACAAAAATTTTGTAGACAACATTGTAAAGTATAAGAATGGAAGTGTTCCTTATTACTCGTCTGGACCATCTACATCCGTTGACAACGACGTGTTTCCATACACTCGTTTTTACAGAGGACAGCCACAGAGCGATTTTCCCATAGTAATTGACAGAGAGGCCGGTTGGAAACCAGTTAAGAACAATTGCTATAAGAACCCGGTAGTGATGCCCGAAAGCGATTTGTACCCAAACCACTGCTTCCAAGCGGCACCCTCCACAACATACCCTTGCTACCCCGAGTATATGCGCAAGTACTCGGATAAGACTGCGATGGAACTGCAATTATTTAGAAAAGGCGTCAACGAGTATCGCTAAATTTTCGGTTTAAAGATTTACACACTACATATGTACTTATAGCTCAGTCGGTAGAGCGCTGCTCTTATGAGGCAGTGGTCGCGGGTTCGAACCCCGCTAAGTGCACGTTTAATATCACTCTGGAAGGTGATATTAAACTGATTTAGAGAACCTGTTGATAAAATAAATGAACGTTCTTAAGAAGACAGGAATTGCTGTTTACGGTATTGGGTTTGTTTACACGTTCAAGGAAGCATTTCTTGATAGCACTGTTCGTGGAGGGCATTTGAAGAAAGGTGATATGATTGACTACACTATGTATTCAATGTACGGCTTAACGATGGGGGTTTATGCAGCGGTGCTTTGGCCTGTTCCTATAACCACAAAATTTTTGGTGGAGTGGGAATAAGAAGTGAGTTTAAATAGAAGTGAGATACATTAAACTTGATATCTAATGTATCTGTTGCTTACGATTGCAGTGTGCTTTTTTGGTGGGTTCTATTTTACAAAGAAAGATTATGTTCACAAAAAGGCAAAGAAGATAAGAAACCTGTTTCATCTGGTAAAGACTCAGCACAAAAACATTCTAAAGATTGTGTGGATTATGATGGTTCTCCTTGTAAAGGCGTTTTATGTTTGGTTGTGTCAAACTCTCAACGGGTCGTTTAGGCAAATCGACAAGAACACGTTTGAAGTCAGCTACGTTGTCGGAGGTGTTGTATACAAGATGTTGGTAAAGGCAAAGCGGGGTCCTCGAAAGATTGTGTGCTGTGTCGACGACGACCTAAACGACTTTACCGACACTCTGAATGCCTACTACGGACCTTCTGAAGATTTTCACGGTCACGTGTTTACCCCAGACTTTTTCAAGAAAAATTCGCTCACATTTAGCCTCGCAAACGGCGACGAAAAAACCTTTACCAGAAACGAAGTGATTGTACTGTAATTTCAACACACTATTTAAGTATGTTGAAACAAATTTAATACAAAAATAAGACAAATCAACCAGAGTAAGTCCACTTGTGGCGGCAGTTGACACAAGTAGCAAACGTCGTCATCGGCTCATCCGCGCTACGTGTCTGCTTAGAATATGAAAACGACTTACACCCACCACACTTAGGACACTTAAGCACACCCTCTTCGACTTGAAACGGAGAGATGGTAAAGTCATCTTGCTCCTTCTGCTGAAATGCAATGTCGTCAAACTCTGGATTACTCCATCCCATTCTACCTGTCTTAATCTGTGCCAGCACATTTGCTGTCGTCTCCCCCTTGTCAAGTAGACACATACACTCATACACCACGTTGTTGTACAACTCTTCTGTGGACCATCGTTCATGTATGTTTTTTTCTAAGATTGAACAGTTTTTCTCACTCTTGATGAGTTGATTGAGTAGACTCTTTCCCCTTTTTCTGTATTCCATTGCAAGATGTCTTTCTCTATCTTTTTCTGTAAAGTAATCAATTTCATTTACTCGTCGTCCTCCAGCAACTCCTCTTCCGGTTCTTCCTCCTCTTCCTCACAAGCGTCGACATCGGCCTCGAGTTCCTCTTCCAGCTCCTCACCAAGGTTCTCGTCATCCAACATCTCCTTGACAATCTCCTCAACGTCGCTCTTCCGCATCACATTCTTGATGGGCAAGTCGTACTTGAACTTGAGGGTCTTGAGAAGCTCGACGTCGTCTTCAGAGATGTCTGCAACCACACCATTCACAATCTTTCCATTGACAATGCGCTCTTCCTTTGACTTCATGACAAAGCCAGAGTCCTTGTGTGTCCAACGACCAGTCTTCTTGTCAAGCGACACAATAATCGGCTTCTCCTTTTCCTGCTCTTCGACCTTCTCTTGCACCACCTTGTTCGCGTTCTTGGCGTGACGAGTGCAGAAGTCGGTCTCACCCTTCACAGTTGCTCCACACACCTTGCCACCACTTGCCTTGCCCTTTGTAATGGTCCACACACACGTCCGCTTTTCAGTCGTAGGCTTTTTCTTAGGCTCCTCGGCGACGACCTTAGGCTCCTGTGCGACGGGCTCGTCGTCGGACACGACCGCGTCAGTCTCGTGCTTCTTGTGTGAGGAGCACATCTTCTTCCCAACCATCGCCTTCTTCCCACACGCAGTTCCAGGAGTCTTGCCACGTGTAGGCACGTACACACACTTGCCACACTCCTCCTTCTTCTCAGTCTCGCTCTTCTTTTCTTTCACCGTGTCGTTCACCACCTTCTTTTCTCCACCGAATATCGCAGCGTCACCATTTCCAAACTCGACGTTCACAGTCGCACCAGACACACAGGTTTTCCAAACAGCCTGCGCCTCATCGACCTTGTCGTCGTCGATGATATGCTTCTTCACAAGCTCCTGGATAAACTTGGTTGAGACGCTGCTGAAAATCTGAGAAATGATTGACTCCATTGCTTCCGAAATGTCTTTTCTCCATAGACATTTTCAAAAAAATCAATTTTCTGGATCAAACGTATTTTTTTTGATTTTTTTTAAATTATAATAAAATGAACAAATACATAACTCAAGAATACGAGAGACATAGACAAAAAATGGAAGATTTTGAAACATCGAAGCGTGCTAATGAAGTTAATAGACACCTGTCCCGTGCCGCCACGCATCAGTCCAGCATTACCGGATACTTGCCCGATGAGTTGGACTTTTCTCCGGCAAACATGGCAAGAAAACAAAGAGAACAAAGAGAACAAAGAGAACATATGCGCGCGAGAGAACATGAACGGGCTCTCCATAAGCAAGAAATAATAAATGCGGAAAGAGCCGCCGAGGCGGCGGAAAAAGTTATGCTGGAATACGAGAATAGCTTTCCCGGCACTGTGGCTCGTGTACTCAGACACTTTTTGAAGAGACCCTTGAAACAGCAGGAATTAGAAGCCCTTGATTCGGATGACGAGGAAATGAGATTTAAGTTTGCGGCGCGTAAGCGCTCTCACGTACGTCTCGCTTCCCGTAAGCGTTCTCACGTACGTCTCGCTTCCCGTAAGCGTTCTCACGTACGTCTCGCTTCCCGTAAGCGTTCT
>Ga0209088_10000759_pt1 | contig 22064 bp, 20 predicted proteins | sample S_140625_EF_Meta_FD_187324 | JGI IMG/M metagenome (GOLD analysis project Ga0209088, IMG submission 187324) | Freshwater microbial communities from Lake Simoncouche, Canada to study carbon cycling - S_140625_EF_MetaG (SPAdes) (version 2) | ecosystem: Environmental > Aquatic > Freshwater > Lake ... | reverse complement strand
TCAGGGTTGCTAGAGCCATCACAGAGTACTAAAATTTCTGATGGACCCGCAATCATGTCGATGCCAACAGTGCCAAATACTATGCGCTTAGCTGCTGCTACATACGCATTGCCTGGACCAACAATCTTATCGACAGGCGGAATTGTCTGCGTGCCATAAGCTAAAGCGCCAACAGCTTGCGCACCACCAATCGTAAAGACGCGATCAACGCCGGATAAGTAAGCAGCAGCCAAGACTAAAGGATTGCGAGCGCCATCTGGAGTAGGCACCACCATGATGACTTCCCTGACACCGGCAACTTTTGCAGGGATCGCGTTCATTAACACTGAAGAGGGATAGGCAGCTTTGCCACCGGGAACATAAATGCCAACGCGATCTAAAGCAGTAACCTTTTGACCTAAGCGCGTACCGTCTGCCTCTTCATACTCCCAAGAGTGGCAGCCCGCTTCAATCTTTTGCTTCTCGTGATACGCGCGCACTCTTTGCGCAGCAACGTCGAGAGCATTTTTTTGCTCAGCCGATAAACTTTCGTAGGCTTTTTTTAATTCTGCTTGAGAAATCTCTAACTCATTAACGCTGGCTACATTTAAGCGATCAAACTGCTTTGTGAAATCCAGTACCGCAGCATCACCATTCGCTTTTACTAGCGCCAAGATTTTGACTACCGCAGCATCAATTGCCTCGTCATCCGCCATCGGCAAAGAAAGGCTAGATAGCAAAGTTTCTTTAAACCCGGCATCTTTACTATTAAGACGTTTGACTTTGACTTCTGCTGACATATAAATTTATTCTTTACTTCAGCAACTCAAAGAATGGCTGTAGCTGTGTGCGCTTACGTTTATAAGACGCTTGATTAACTACTAAGCGTGCACTGATATCGGCGATGGGCTCAACCTCAACTAAGCCGTTTGCGCGCAAGGTATTACCGGTGGATACCAAATCCACAATCGCATCTGCCAGACCAACCAATGGAGCTAGCTCCATCGAGCCATAGAGGTGAATCGTATCGATGTGAACACCTTTATTCGCAAAGTGTTCGCGTGCACAGTTGACATACTTTGTTGCGACTTTCAGACGGGAGCCTTGCTTCACCGCAGCGGCGTAATCAAAACCTTCTCTAACAGCAACTGACATACGGCATTTAGCAATATTCAGATCAAAAGGAACATATAGGCCGTCGGTACCGTTTTCCATTAAGACATCAAGGCCGGCAACTCCAAAATCGGCTCCGCCAAACTGAACATAGGTCGGCACATCTGAAGCGCGCACAATAATTAGGCGCACGTCAGGATTAGAGGTTTCAATAATCAGTTTGCGTGACTTTTCTGGATCCTCAAGCGGACGAATACCGATCTTAGATAAGATCTCGGCGGTTTCTTCGAAGATGCGCCCTTTCGAGAGGGCTAAAGTTAACTTCATGGACTAATTATCCATCAGGCTTACTTGATCCGCTGAATGTTAGCCCCCAAGAGGGTCAACTTTTGCTCCATGCGGTCATATCCCCGATCTAAGTGATAAATCCGATCCACCTGGGTTTCGCCTTGGGCAGCTAAGCCGGCAATCACTAGGCTGGCGGAAGCACGTAAATCAGTGGCCATGACGATAGCGCCAGAAAGCTTCTCCACGCCCTGCGCAATAGCCGTATTCCCCTCAATTGCGATATCAGCGCCGAGGCGGTTCATCTCTTGAACGTGCATAAAGCGATTTTCAAAGATGGTTTCAGTAATAGTAGCATTACCCTCCGCAATCGCATTGACTGCCATCAGTTGAGCCTGCATATCGGTTGGGAAGGCTGGATATTCAGAGGTGCGGAAGCTGACTGCCTTAGGGCGGCTCTTCATCGAGGCCTTTATCCAGTCAGGGCCGATTTCCATTTCTAAGCCAGCTTCTTTGAGTTTGACGATAACAGCATCCAGATTGTCTGGGCGACAGTGCTTGACCAGCACCTCACCACCAGCGGCAGCAACTGCGCATAAGAATGTACCTGCTTCAATCCGATCAGCAATCACAGCATGTTCTGCACTGTGGAGCTTTTCAACTCCCTCAATCACTAAGCGATCACTACCGATGCCGGTAATCTTTGCACCCATTTTGACGAGCAACTCAGCTAAGTCGCCTACTTCAGGCTCACGCGCTGCATTCTCTAGGATGGTTGTGCCTGACGCCAAAGTAGCGGCCATCAGTAAATTTTCTGTACCAGTTACGGTGATCATGTCGGTCAAGATGGAGGCACCTTGCAGACGACCCGTAGCAGATTTAGTTTCTGCCTGAATATAACCACTCTTAATCTTGATCGTGGCACCCATAGCTTTTAAGCCCTTGATGTGCTGATCTACTGGACGCGCACCAATCGCGCAGCCGCCTGGCAGCGAAACCTTAGCGTTATGCATTCTGGCAAGTAATGGGCCCAAAACCAAAATAGAGGCACGCATAGTTTTAACCATCTCATAAGTTGCCTCAGAGCTCTTAATATTGGCCGCGTTAAGTACTACGCAATTGCGATCATTCGCATCTGGGAAAGTGACAGTCACACCAATTTCTTGGAGGAGCTTGAGCATGGTCCGTACATCTTGTAAGTCAGGAACATTACGTAAAGTGATAGGCTGATCCGTGAGCAAGCAAGCGCACAAAATTGGTAGTGCCGCATTCTTGGCGCCAGCAATTGACACCTCACCCTTCAAGGGGGTGCCGCCAACCATCCGTAATTTATCCATGAATCTATTCCAGTAAAAAGCTAATATCGTATTTTAAGTTAGGGTGTTTTGTGCGAACTCTTCAGGAGTAAATGCTTTAATTGATAAAGCATGCACCTCCGCCTTCATACGGTCACCCATAGCGCCATATACCAATTGATGGCGCTGAATCAAACGCTTGCCCTCAAACTCTGAACTCACAATCGTCGCAAAAAAGTGCTGGCCATCACCCTCAACTTTAACGTGGGTGCATGAGAGACCTTGCTGAATATAGCCTTCAATTTGTTCTGGGGTTGGGAACATTACAATCTCCTGATTTCTAATTTCTGAGTATTCTTAAATACTAATTTTGAAACACGCTTTACAAACTTAGTTTCTAAGCTTGTAGCCTTTTTGCAGTAAACGCAAAGCAATCACTGACACTCCGATAAAGAAGCAGGCCACAATCGCTAAACTATTCCAAGGGGAGATATCTGACACTCCAAAGAAGCCATAACGGAAACCATCGATCATGTAGAAGAATGGATTGAAGTGCGATACAACTTGCCATGCTGCTGGCAAAGAGTGAATCGAATAAAACACGCCTGACAGCATTGTTGCTGGCATGATGATGAAATTTTGGAAGGCCGCTAATTGATCATATTTATCTGCCCAGATACCAGCAATTAAACCCATGCTTCCTAAAATTGCAGCGCCCAACAAAGCAAATACCATGATCCACAAGGGATATTCAAAAGACGGCATGGCAAACCAGGCGGTAATCAGTAATACGCCAGCGCCCACAACAATGCCGCGAAACACTGCAGCCAAGACATAGGCAGCATAAAACTCTAAGTGACTAAAAGGGGCTAGCAGTACAAAGACAAGGTTACCAGTCACCTTCGACTGAATGAGTGATGAAGAGGTATTTGCAAATGCGTTCTGCAATACGCTCATCATGACTAGACCAGGGATTAAGAAGGCCGTGTAATTTAAGCGGCCATACACCTCTTTGCCTTCGAGCACATGTCCAAAGATCATTAAATACAGAACAGCAGTAAGCACTGGCGCAGCGACCGTCTGGAAAGCAACCTTATAAAAACGTTTGATTTCTTTTCGGAGCAAGGTCGGAAAGCCACTGCCATAGGAGATTGGTAGTTTATTCAAAATAGGTTTCATCGAGCGCCTCCCGACATGATGTTGACAAACACATCTTCGAGATCCGTCTTACCCTCACCATCTTTTTTAACCGAACCATACTGACTCAATAAATTAGCAGTGGTATCTAGAGCTACAACCTTTCCTTGCTTGAGCATGGCAATGCGCTGACACAATGCCTCAGCCTCTTCAAGGTAATGTGTAGTTAAAACGATGGTGTGTCCATCTTGGTTTAGGCGACTAATAAATTGCCAAAGCGATTGTCGCAACTCTACGTCAACTCCAGCAGTAGGCTCATCCAAAATAATGACTGGCGGCCTATGAACTAAGGCCTGCGCTACCAATACACGGCGCTTCATACCGCCAGATAAGGAACGCATATTACTATCCGCTTTGCCAGTGAGATCCAAATTGGCCATGATCTCGTCAATCCAAGCATCGTTATGCCGAATACCAAAATAACCAGACTGAAATTGCAGCGTTTCCCTAACGGTAAAGAAGGGGTCGAACACCAACTCCTGCGGTACAACGCCTAGCATCCGGCGAGCATCACGGAATTGACTTTGAACATCTGCCCCCATGATGGCAGCGTGACCACCATCTCCAGTAACTAAACCCGCCAATATAGAGATAAGCGTTGTCTTACCAGCACCATTGGGGCCCAGCAGACCGAAGAACTCACCTGGCTCGATGGATAAAGAAACATTATCTAACGCTTGTAGAGCGCCATAATTTTTAGATACGTTTTTAATTGATATTGCGGCGTGCATGCTATGACAAACCTAACAATTGGGCAACACCATATACGCCGGCTAATACGATTAACTTTTCAGGTGCATTTTGCACAGTAATCTGCTGACCATCAGCTTGTAATTTCTTCTGCCATGCTAATAAGACTGTTAGCACGGTAGAGTCAAAATCATTGAGATTGCAGCAATCTACCACTCTCAATGTTGCAGGATTTAAGAGGCCATCTTTCTCTAACTGCAATACATTGTCTTGCATCACTGAACTGGGTAACAAAAATGGCATCTAATATTTATCTTTGATTGATTTTGTGCGGTCTTTAGTTTGCGGGCTTCGCAGCAGCAAGCTGCTTATTACGATCCTGCAAAAACTTCACCAGACCCTCAACACCATTCTGACTAATTTGATTAGCAAACTGATTGCGATAAGCCTCAACTAGCCAGACGCCCATGATGTTCATATCGTAGACCCTCCAGCCATTGGCTGTTTTTTCAAGGCGGTAGTCAAGCGGCACTGGATCACCGCGACCAATAACTACAGTCTTCACAACTACTTCCTTGTCGTCTGGAGCTGCACGCAAAGGCTTAAATTGAATTGTTTGATCACGCAGTTGGCTGAGAGCGCCAGAGTATGTACGAATTAGTAAATTCTTAAACTCAGAAACTAATTGGGTCTGTTGTTCTGGAGTCGCTTTTTTCCAATTTTGGCCCATCGCCATTTCAGTAGTGCGGCGCATGTCGGTGTAAGGAACAATTTTCTTTTCCACTAAATCTACAATGCGCGGAATATTCCCTTTTTGAATTTCTGGATCAGACTTTACAGAAGCCATCACATCAGAGACCACTGTCTTGATCAAACCATCTGGCGTGGATTGATCGACTGCTTGGGCAGAGGCGCTGCCAGCACACAAAAACAAGCTTGATAGCAATACTGAAAAATATTTATGAATGGTTTTATGGCTTTTCATGAGTCCTCGATCAACGCTAATCATTGGAGCCCATTTTAGCTCCTTAAGTAAATCCAGTGAGGCTCAGGCGTTTTATTGGTAAGGGTTCTCGTAAACTGGCATGAGAGGCTCTTCATCGTCGCGCCCCTCATTGATCTGGTAAGCACGTCTCTGAATATAAGCGTCCCGCACAAAGCTATATTTATCGATTGCAGCCCCATCCAATAGATCACCCGCTTCGTAATAGGTATTACGTGCGTTAACCACACGCAAGCCAGTCAAACTGTTTCGCAAAGCAACATCTGGCAGCAATCTAAATAGGTAGTCAGACTCCAAATCTGCCGCCGTACCAAAGGTATCGCGAACACTACTTGGTCCAAAGAACGGTAGAACCACATAAGGACCAGAAGGAATACCCCAAACACCAAAGGTTTGACCCCAATCTTCCTTATGTTTGGGCAGCCCCCCTGGGGTTGCCATATCAATTAAGCCACCTAAACCAAAGGTGGTATTGACTACCACCCTCATCAAATCACTAAAGGCATAGTCGGGCTTGCCCTGCAAAAGATTCTGCAATGCAGTGTAGATATCGCTGTAATTACTAAAGAAGTTATAAATACCGTCACGCACAAACTCTGGCAAGACAAAACGATAGCCAGCCACTACTGGCTTAAGTAGATAGGTATCTAAGCCTTCATTGAATTCAAAAACGGAGCGATTAAACGGCTCCCAAGGATCATGCGGGGAAGGCGCTACTCCGGCAGGGATGGAGGCACAACCCACCATAACCCCAATCAAACCGAGCAACACGATGCGCTTGAGCTTTGCTAGTAACAACATTATTTTGCTGCGCCCTTGTCTTGGCCACTATCAGCAGCCTTGTTATATAAGAACTGGCTAATGAGATTCTCTAGCACCACTGCGGACTGAGTCTGAGTAATCTTATCTCCAGCAGCCAACATATCATCGGAGCCGCCGGCCTCAAGACCAATGTATTGCTCACCCAATAAACCTGAAGTCAGAATCTTGGCAGAGGAATCTTTAGGAAACCTATAGGCATCCTCAATGGTCATGGTGACAGTTGCTTGGTATGTTTTGTCATCAAAAGAGATATTCGCAATACGCCCAACAACTACACCCGCACTTTTGACTGGCGCACGTGGTTTGAGTCCACCAATGTTGTCAAAACGCGCAGAAATTTTGTAAGTGGGTGCAAATGAAACGGCATTCATATTGCCAACCTTTAATGCAAGAAACAAAGCAGCCAGCAAACCAATGGCTACAAAAATTCCAACCCAAATATCAATTGCACTTTTTCTCATAAGAGTCCCAGTTTATTCTTTCTAATTCGAGAACATCATCGCGGTGAGTAAGAAATCTAATGCTAAAACCGATAAAGAAGAGATCACCACAGTTCTAGTAGTTGCTTGCGATACCCCCTCAGGCGTAGGCTTTGCCTCATAACCCTGATACAGGGCTATAAAAGTGACTGCCACACCAAATACCAAGCTTTTAATGAGGCCATTGCCAATATCGGAAAAGAGATCCACCCCACCCTGCATCTGGGACCAGAAAGCGCCAGAATCCACTCCAATTAAGGGAACGCCAACAAAGTAACCACCCATCACGCCAACCGCAGTAAAAATAGTTGCCAAAATCGGCATCGCAATAATCCCAGCCCATAGTCGTGGGGCAATCACGCGGCTTAATGGATCCACCGCCATCATTTCCATAGCGCTGAGCTGTTCACCGGCTTTCATCAGGCCAATTTCCGCAGTCAATGAAGTACCAGCACGACCGGCAAATAAGAGGGCGGTAATCACAGGACCTAATTCACGGGTGAGCGATAAGGCAACCAATAAGCCCAAAGCCTGTTCAGAGCCATAGCGATTGAGTGTGTAGTAGCCCTGCAAACCCAAAACGAAACCAACAAACAAACCAGATACCGCAATGATCACAAATGAGTAATTACCCAAAAATAAAATTTGATCAGAAACTAAACGAGGTCTCTTTAATAAAAAACCAGAGCGCCAAATGACGGCTGCAAACATCCGTGCGGCAAGCCCAAGGCTAGTCAAGTTTCGACGCATGAAAAATCCAAGATCACCGAAGAGATCTATAGTTTTACGCAGCATACTCATTTGAGGCTCACCCCAAAATCTTCTTCAAGACTTTGCCCTGGATAGTGAAACGGTACTGGGCCATCTGGCGAGGCATCTAAAAACTGACGCACAAAAGGATCTGTTGAGCGACTTAACTCTTCCGGCGTTCCCTCGGCACCAATGCGGCCATTGGCAATGAAATACACGTAATCGGCAATTTCAAAAGTTTCTTCCACATCATGCGTAACCAAAAGACTGGTTGCGCCCAAAGCCTGATTCAAATCCCGAATCAAGCGCGCTGTTATACCCAAAGAGATGGGATCAAGACCTGCAAAGGGCTCGTCATACATGATTAAAGGGGGATCGAGCGCAATCGCCCTAGCTAAAGCAACACGACGTGCCATACCACCAGAAATTTGCGCCGGCATTAAATCGCGTGCGCCACGTAAGCCAACTGCATTCAGCTTCATCAATACTAAAGAACGTAATAGATCTTCACTTAAGTTGGTGTGCTCACGCAAGGGAAAGGCGACGTTTTCAAAAACACTGAGATCTGTAAACAGTGCGCCGAACTGAAAGAGCATTCCCATGCGACGACGAGCCGCCATCAATTCAGCGCCATTCATCTTGCCAATATCAAGGCCCTCGAATAATACTTGACCAGACTGCGCGGTGAACTGACCGCCAATGAGTCTGAGAATAGTGGTCTTGCCACAACCAGAGCCGCCCATGACGGCAACCACTTGGCCGCGACGGAACTCCATATTGAGTCCGGATAAAATTTGCCGCTCGCCAGGAGCATAAGAGAAGTCGACGTCCTTGATTGAAACGACAACTTCGCCATGGCCACCGCTAGAGGTTTTTTGCTTTACTTCCACTGAGTTGGCGTGGCCACTATTCATATCCTCGATATTATCGGGGAAGAACAGATGACCCCATTAAATACTCGTCTACTGCGTGGGCAGCTTGACGACCCTCACGAATCGCCCAAACCACCAAAGACTGTCCACGGCGCATATCGCCAGCAGCAAACACCTTAGGAACATTGGTTTGGTAAGCTTTTTGGCCATCAACAGTAGCTTTTGCGTTACCACGAGCATCTTTTTCAACACCAAAGGCATTTAAAACTTGAGCCGCTGGGGATACAAAACCCATTGCCAAAAATACTAAATCCGCCTTAATTTCGAATTCAGAGTTTGGCATTTCTGTCATCTTGCCGTCTTTCCACACCAAGCGCACGCAAATCAACTTCTCAAGTTTGCCGTCTTTACCTTCAAAACGCTTAGTCGCAACAGACCAATCGCGCTCACAACCTTCTTCATGCGAAGAAGATGTACGCAATTTAGTTGGCCAATATGGCCATACCAAAGGCTTGTTTTCAGTCTCTGGTGGTTGCGGCAATAATTCGAACTGAGTAATCTTGGCAGCGCCATGACGATTGGATGTTCCTACGCAATCAGATCCAGTATCACCACCACCAATCACGACCACATGCTTACCGGATGCAGATATTTCATTTTTGAAATCGCCTGCATTTTCTTTGTTCTGTGGAATCAAAAATTCCAAAGCATAGTGAACACCCTTCAATTCACGGCCAGGAACTGGCAAGTCACGTGGCTGTTCTGATCCACCGCTAATCACTACGGCGTCAAAGTCTTTCATCAACTGATCAGGTGAAACTGTTTTTGTGGAATAATTTTTTACTTCAGCACCAATCGCCTCTTTACCTACAAATACACCAGTCTCAAACTTCACACCTTCAGCTTGCATTTGCTCTACACGACGATCGATCAACCACTTTTCCATCTTGAAATCAGGAATCCCGTAGCGTAACAACCCGCCAACACGATCATTCTTTTCAAATACGGTGACGTCATGGCCGACGCGCGCTAATTGCTGCGCAGTCGCCATACCAGCAGGGCCACCACCAACAACGGCAACTTTTTTACCTGTTTTAGTTTTAGGTAGCTGCGGTTTAACCCAACCATTTTCCCAGCCCTTATCAATAATGGCGTGTTCAATCGACTTAATACCAACTGCATCACTATTGATACCTAAGGTACAGGCAGCCTCACAAGGCGCAGGACAAATACGGCCAGTGAACTCTGGGAAGTTATTGGTGGATTGCAAAACATCTAATGCATTCTTCCAGTCATCATGAAATACCAAATCATTAAAGTCCGGAATGATGTTGTTAACTGGGCAGCCATTGTTACAAAACGGAATGCCACAATCCATGCAACGTGCACCTTGCACTTTAGCTTCATCATCTGTCAGTGCTGCAACAAACTCTTTGTAATGATGCAGGCGCTTGACGGGAGCTTCGTAGGTTTCATCTACGCGCTCAAACTCCATAAATCCAGTGACTTTACCCATATCGAATCCTTAGTATCTTTTCTTAATGTCTTTATTAATTAAGCAACTTATTAGTAACTTATATAGTTACAGTTTTGTTTTGTGCTTTTTCCCACAGCTCGCCTAAGGCACGTTTGTACTCAGTTGGAAGCACCTTCACAAAGCGACTACGAGCCTTATCCCAATCAGCTAAGAGTGCTTTAGCGCGCTCAGAACCAGTATGACGGAAATGACGCTCGATCAAGCCCTTCAAAATTTGCTCATCAGTCATGCGCTCGCCACCATCCTTCACATCAATAGGGGCATGCCATTGTGACTGAGGCATCTGGGCAATCTGCTCAGCGGAAGGCAATACTTTTTCCAAAGTTGCCATGCTGGTATTGCAGCGCTTTTCAAATAGGCCATCTTCGTCGTAAACATAAGCAATACCACCACTCATACCTGCTGCAAAGTTACGACCAGTTGCGCCCAACACCACAACAGTGCCGCCAGTCATGTATTCACAACCGTGATCACCAGTACCCTCAACAACCGTTGTGGCACCAGAGTTTCGAACCGCAAAACGCTCACCAGCTACGCCATTAAAGAATGCTTCACCACCGATTGCACCGTAAAGAACGGTATTACCAACAATAATGTTCTTGGCGGTATCGCCACGGAATTCATGAGGTGCGCGCACAATTACGCGTCCACCAGATAAACCTTTACCAACATAGTCATTGCCATCACCAACTAAATCCAAAGTAATGCCGCGTGCCAAGAAGGCAGCGAAACTTTGACCAGCAGTGCCATTCAATTGAATATGAATAGTGTCGTCCGGCAAACCAGCATGGCCATAACGCTGAGCGATTTCTCCGGAGAGCATTGCGCCAACAGTACGGTTTACGTTCTTGACGGGAACAATAAAGGAGACTTTCTCGCCACTTTGTAATGCAGGCTCACTCTTCTCAATCAGAATGTTATCCAAGGCACTACCTAAGCCATGCTCTTGAGTCAGGATCTGGTAGCGGGGAGTATCTTTAGGAACATTAGGCTCAGCAAAAATCTTACTGAAATCTAAGCCATGTACTTTCCAGTTCTCAATACCTTTGCGCGTATCTAAGAGATCAACGCGCCCAATTAAGTCATCAAACTTACGAATACCGAGTTGAGCCATGATCTCGCGCACTTCTTCAGCAATAAAGAAGAAGAAGTTCACAACGTGCTCTGGCTTACCAGAGAACTTTTTACGCAATTCAGGATCTTGTGTAGCAACACCAACTGGGCAGGTATTTAAATGACACTTACGCATCATGATGCAACCTTCCACAACTAGTGGTGCTGTTGCAAAACCGAACTCATCCGCACCCAATAAGGCACCGATCACGACATCGCGACCAGTTTTCATTTGGCCATCAGCTTGTACACGAATGCGGCTACGCAAACCATTGAGCACTAATGTTTGCTGAGTTTCAGCCAAACCTAATTCCCATGGGGAACCAGCGTGCTTAATAGAAGACAGTGGTGATGCACCCGTGCCGCCATCATGTCCAGCAATCACAACGTGATCCGCTTTCGCTTTCGCAACACCGGCGGCAATCGTGCCAACACCGACTTCAGAAACCAACTTCACAGACACGTCAGCAGCAGGGTTCACGTTCTTCAGATCGTGAATCAACTGGGCGATATCTTCAATAGAGTAAATATCGTGATGCGGAGGAGGAGAAATCAAGCCAACGCCTGGCACGGAGAAGCGCAGCTTACCGATGTAATCGGAAACCTTACCGCCCGGCAATTGACCGCCCTCACCAGGCTTAGCGCCTTGAGCCATCTTGATCTGAATCTGATCAGCAGAGCGCAGATACTCAGTAGTGACTCCGAAACGACCGGAAGCAACCTGCTTAATTCTGGAGCGTAGTGAATCGCCTTCAAGCAAAGGAATGTTTGCTTCAACAACGTCATCACCCAAAATACTCGCTAAGGTTTCACCTTTTTTAATTGGAATACCTTTAAGTTCATTCACATAACGGTTTGGATCTTCGCCACCCTCACCAGTATTGGACTTACCGCCAATACGGTTCATGGCAATTGCCAAAGTAGCGTGCGCTTCAGTAGAAATAGAACCCAAGGACATTGCGCCCGTTGCAAAACGCTTAACGATTTCTTTCGCTGGCTCAACTTCGTCCAATGGAATCGCTTTTACTGGATCAATCTTGAACTCAAACAAACCGCGCAAGGTCATCTGACGCTTGGTTTGGTCATTAATCAGATTGGCATACTCTTTATAAGTTTGATAGCCCTTATCGATACCAGCGCGGGTAGAGTGCTGCAACTTCGCAATCGTATCTGGAGTCCACATATGGTCTTCACCGCGGATACGGAAAGCATATTCACCGCCAGCCTCAAGCATATTGGTCAAAACAGGATCATTACCGAATGCAGACTGGTGCATACGCAAAGCTTCTTCAGCCACTTCAAATACACCAATACCGCCCACGTTGGATGGGGTGCCCTTGAAGTAATGATCAATCACATCCTTATTTAAACCAATTGCTTCAAAAATCTGGGAACCGGTGTAAGACATGTAAGTAGAGATACCCATTTTGGACATCACTTTTTGCAAGCCCTTACCAACCGCTTTCACAAAATTCTTGACCGCTTTTTCTGCTGACAAATCGCCAGATAAACCTTTAGCCATCTCAGCCAAAGTTTCCATTGCCAAGTACGGATGAACTGCTTCAGCTCCATAACCAGCCAAGAGTGCGAAGTGATGTGTCTCACGTGCGCTACCGGTTTCAACTACGAGACCAACGCTAGTACGCAAACCTTTTTCAACCAAATGTTGATGAATCGCTGAAGTTGCCAACAATGCCGGAATAGCTACATGCTGCTCATCAACTTGGCGATCGCTCACGATCAAAATGTTGTAACCAGAGCGCACGGCATCGGCAGCTTCAGCACATAGGGATGCTAAGCGAGCCTCAATGCCATCCTTGCCCCAAGATGCTGGATAACAAATATCCAACTCATATGAACGGAACTTACCGTTGGTATAGTGGCCGATATGACGAATCTTGGTCATATCGTTAAAATCTAAAATCGGCTGATTCACTTCCAAACGCATTGGTGGGTTGATATTGTTGGTATCTAATAAATTCGGCTTAGGTCCAATAAAGGACACCAAAGACATCACCATGTTTTCACGAATAGAGTCAATCGGTGGATTGGTGACCTGTGCAAACAATTGCTTGAAATAGTTATAGAGTGGCTTGTTCTTATTAGAGAGCACGGCTAGTGGGCTGTCGTTACCCATCGATCCGATTGCCTCTTCACCATTCATGGCCATCGGTGCCATGAGGTACTTGATGTCCTCTTGGGTATAACCAAAAGCTTGTTGACGATCTAATAATTTTGCAGCAGGTCGTATAGTATTTTTTTCATCTACTAAATCTGCCTTGCTGGCATCGACTTCATCGAGCTTTACACGCACGGCATCGATCCAACTCTTATATGGCTTAGCTTTAGAAACGGCATCTTTCAATTCCACGTCATCAATAATGCGGCCCTGTTCCATATCAATCATGAACATCTTGCCCGGTTGCAAGCGCCATTTTTGAACGATCTTGCTCTCTGGAATTGGCAGAACACCAGCCTCAGAGCCCATGATGACTAAGTCATCATCCGTTACGTAATAACGCGCTGGACGTAAACCATTGCGATCTAAGGTGGCACCAATCTGGCGGCCATCGGTAAATGCCATTGCTGCTGGACCATCCCATGGCTCCATCATGGCGGCGTGATACTCATAGAATGCGCGACGATTCTCATCCATCAATGTGTGCTGTTCCCATGCTTCTGGAATCATCATCATCATGGCTTGAGCTAATGGATAACCTGACATGACCAATAACTCTAAACAGTTATCAAAACAAGCTGTGTCAGATTGTCCTGGATAAATGAGTGGCCATAATTTTTTAAGATCATCACCGAGTACTGGGGAGCTGATTGCCCCCTCTCGTGCATTGACCCAGTTGACGTTCCCTTTAACAGTATTGATTTCACCGTTGTGGGCAATCATGCGGTATGGGTGAGCCAACTCCCAAGCTGGAAAAGTATTAGTGGAGAAACGCTGATGTACTAAAGCCAATGCAGAAACCGTACGTGAATCTTGCAAGTCTTTGTAGTACGCACCCACCTGGTTAGCCAACAGCAAACCCTTATAAACAATGGTTCGTGCAGACATCGATGCCACAAAGTATTCTTTACCGTGCTTTAGATGTAAATCTTGAATTGCATGGCTTGCAGTTTTACGAATCACATATAACTTACGCTCAAGTGCATCGGTTGTCATGATGTCTCGGCCGCGGCCAATAAAAATTTGACGGATAAATGGCTCTGTCATTCGAACTGTTGGAGACATCGGCAACTTCACATCAACTGGGACATTCCTCCAACCCAAAACTACTTGGCCCTCAAGGCGAACGGTGCGCTCTAATTCTTGTTCACAAGCTAAACGCGATGCCTGTTCTTTTGGCAGAAAAATCATACCAACGCCGTATTCACCAAATGGCGGCAACTCGATACCCTGCTTTGACATTTCTTCGCGATACAAGGTATCGGGCACTTGGATCAAAATTCCTGCGCCGTCGCCCATCAGCGGGTCAGCACCAACAGCGCCGCGGTGATCCAAGTTCTCAAGAATTTGCAATCCTTGAGCAACAATCTCATGTGACTTCTTGCCCTTGATGTGGGCGACGAATCCGACGCCGCAAGCATCATGCTCATTTTGTGGATCGTAGAGACCCTGTGCGATTGGACGAAGGTCTGTATTCATATGTGTAGTCATAGTATTTCTGCTTGCCCTAGAGAGCCTGATTACTTTTGGAGAATCTAATATAGGGGAATACCCATGTCGATGCAATAGAAATAAAATAACTCTGTCCCATTTAAATTAAGGAGAATTGAAGATACATCCTTATAAAAGGGACATAGTCAGAGTTTAATGACGGTAAGGCTAGGGATAAAACCCCTTTAATAAAATCTAAGCCATTGAATTAGTTAAAATTAATTTTTTAGGTCGCCCACGGCGCCGTATTAATACCTGCTCAGGATTGTCTTTAAACAGCTTTTTTGCGTAGCTATCACTTATCCAAGGCTTAGATCTGACTAGAGCCTCGGTAATTTGCTGATCTTCCCAGTGAGGTGCACCCTCTTTCACAAATGCTGCCCATTTCATTTGCCTCTCAAAAGGAGTATTACCCAAGCTCCAAAAGTGCTGATGGTCAACCAACCAAGGCTCTGCATTACCGCCAATATGAGAAGCAAAACTGGTCCAAGTAGAACTCTGCAGACTTGACTCAAAACCAGACCGTACAGGATTGAGTTCAATAAAGCGTTGGCAGCGTAAAAAATAATCTGGATCTATTAAGGACGAGCGGTAGCGTCCCTCCCAAATCGTTCCTGACCGTTGCTGCTGTTGATTGAAATACTGGGCATAACGCCTGCCTAGCGACTGCATTGTTTTTGCGAGCGAATCAGCATTCTGGGGAGTGACTAAGAGATGCACATGATTTGGCATCAAGGCAAATGCATGTACCGCACTACCAAATTGCTTGGCAGCCTCTCGTAACCAATCTAAATAGATGCGGCGATCTGCATCACTAAAAAAAAGTGTTTCTCGATTATTGCCGCGGACCATCACATGCATTGCTTGACCGGGAATAATGGTGCGCGCTTGCCTTGCCATTACAAAAACGAACTACTGCAGTTCGCGCACACCGCCATTATTAGAAAACTCGGGGATAAACCAATCGCCATCCACCTGGGTAACGCCTGCAGGCACTTCGCGTGCTTGTTGTGGCTCATCCCTCAAGGCGGTACTCATATAAGAAATCCACATTGGTAAAGCAAGACCTCCACCAGTTTCACGATCACCTAAACTTGCGGGCTTATCAAAGCCAATCCAAGCAATTGCCACAACCTTCGGGTTATATCCCGCAAACCAAGCATCGTGCGAATCGTTCGTAGTACCTGTTTTACCAGCGATATCATTCCGACCCAATTTCGCTCTCGCGCTAGCTGCAGTGCCGGTTTTCGTAACTTCTTGCAACATACTGTCCATTACAAAAGAAGTTCTTGCATCTAGCACGCGGGGCGCATCTTCGCGCGCATGAGTAGGCCTGGCCTCGAACAGCACCGCACCTTTTGAGTCCGTCATCTTATTAATTAAATAGGGATCTACACGATAGCCCCCATTAGCAAAAACACTGTAAGCAGATGCCATTTGCAATGGTGTAACAGAGCCTGCACCTAAAGCCATTGTCAAATAGGGTGGGTGCTTCTCTGCTTCAAACCCAAAGCGTTGAATATAGTCTTGAGCATAGGATGGTCCGATAGTACGAATTAATCGCACTGAAACCAAGTTTTTGGATTTTGCTAAAGCGGTGCGTAAACGCATTAAACCTTCATACTTCCCATCGTAGTTCTTTGGCTCCCAAGCTTGGCTACCTGTTTCCAAGCCACCAATGGATAGCGGGGCATCATTGACCATTGTGCTTGGAGAAAAACCTTTCTCAATCGCAGCGGCATATATAAATGGCTTGAAAGAAGAGCCCGGTTGGCGTTGGGCCTGAGTGACGTGATTAAATTTGTTTCGACGGAAATCAAAGCCGCCCACTAAAGAGAGGATCGCACCCGTCTCGGCATTCATTGAAACAAAGGCAGCTTCAACTTGAGGTAACTGTGCCAACTTCCAAACCCCTCCGTCCGAAAGTAACCTAACGATCGCCCCAGGACGCAAACGTTTTTTTGGTTGAGTACTGTCAGTTAATGCAGCGGCGGCAAGCTTCATGCTCTCACCTTTGATGGTGATCGTATCTCCAGTAGCAATCATGACTTGCATTTCTTTTGGCTTGATATCGAGCACGACGCCGGACTGTAAATCATCCAATTGCGGATAAGCCAATAAAGCTTCGTCAATTGCACGTTGACGCTTTACAGTATCCTCCGGCAAATCAATGAATCCCTCAGGACCACGATATGCGTGACGTAAGTCGTACTCGAAAATACCACGGCGTACTGCTTTATATGCGGCGTCTTGATCTGCTTTCAAGATCGTGGTGTATACATCTATTCCCTGCGAATAGATTGCCTCACCATATTGTGTAATCAGGAGCTGACGAACCATCTCAGCAGGAAAATCTGCGCGAGTACTAAACTCATTGCCAAGTCCCCGGATATGTAACTCTTCAGCCATGGCAATTTGATATTGCTCGGGAGTGATGTATGACAAATCACGCATGCGCTGCAAAATATATTCCTGTCGAATTTTGGCTCGCCGAAAATTACTCACAGGGTTATAAGCTGATGGTGCTTTTGGTAAGCCGGCTAACATTGCAGACTCAGCGATCGTAATGTCTTTTAGATCTTTACCAAAGTAGATTTGGGCTGCACTAGAAAATCCATACGCTCTCTGCCCCAAAAAGATTTGATTCATATAAATCTCCAGAATCTTGTCTTTACTTAATTGGGACTCGATTTCCCAGGCTAGAAGAACCTCGTAAATCTTACGACTGAAAGTTTTCTCATTGCTGAGGAAGAAGTTCCGTGCCACCTGCATTGTGATGGTTGACGCACCTTGGGAAAGATTACCTCGTAGATTGGTGAGCGTAGCCCTCAAGATGCCTACGTAATCCACTCCACCATGAGAGTAAAAGCGATCATCTTCAATAGCTAAAACTGCATTACGCATGCTCATTGGAATTTCGTTTAAAGGAATTACCTTACGACGCTCCTCCCCAAACTCACCAATCAGAACTTTGTCGGCCGTATAGATACGCAATGGCGTTTTCGGGTTGTAATCAACCAATGCCGAGATCTTCGGCAAATTCGGCTTTGCTATTAAAAAAGCATAGCCTAGCATCAATGTAAATATCACTGCAAAGAACACGCCGATAACCAGCATCGCCTTAATTAGGGGATTACTTCCCGATTTATTGGGCGAGAAACGCTCCGCTCTTTGCTGACCGGGACGTCTATCAGGCTGTCGGTTAAACCTCCGGTTTAAAGGCGGCTTGTCTTTTGGGGGTAGTGCCATATTCAAATTATAGGGGGCTTACGTAATTTGCCCTCCAGAACCAAACCTCCCCTTTCAATGCCCACCTAGTGCTTTTCTGACGCTCAATTCCGCTTTCCCTGATGGTCTTTCTCCTCCCCGAGACGAACAATATGGCATGCCTCCACGCCACATTTCTCCCCAGTCTTTTGACGACATACTGAGTGAGCTGGGAGATGACCCTGCCATTCCAGATCCCCACGGAATTCGTAAAACTAGCTCTCCACCAAGGATGGATGCACCACCCCAAGCCAAGACCCCAAAGCCCTCTTTTTCGACTAAATCGTTTGAGCTGAGGGGGCTCAATTTAAGCCCGATTTGGATAAGCGCAGGAATGCTGTTGATCAGCGCTGGCGGCTTCTTTTTTTATTTTGAATCCAATAAGCAGGGGGCTGAACATGAAATAAATACACTTCAAAGCCAAGTGTTGGCCCTAAAAGAAGAGCTAGAGTCCTCTCAAAACGAATGGCGTTCTGAGAGAGAAGATCTATATGAAATAATAGATGAAATAGAAGTAAGTATTCACTCATATGAGATAAAAGCACCAATACAAGCTACTCAAAGTAGGGTTGCTGCAATCCCGCATGAAGCAGAGCTTCGTCGCTGGAGGTATTTGGGTATTACTCGGATGGGGTCTGCGGAGCAGGCTTTTTTTCATACCGGTAAGTCTACGAAGATGGTGAGTAAGGGGGATCTGGCTTTAGGGGAATGGCGCCTGACTCAAGCTGAAAAAGAGCTGGCCATCTTGACTCATTCCAAAGGTAAATCCATCACCTTTAAATCCACCAACTCAGAGTGACTCTATTGAAGAACTTACAGAAATCCCACGCCACCTTGCTCCCCTTGATACTGATTTTTTTACTCAATTCGGCCCAAGGACACCTCCCTGAAGCGGACCCTCTTAGCACGCTTAAAGAGAGTCGCATTAGCCTTCAATTTAGCCAAATTGAAGTAACTAAACTTTTGCAAGTTTTAGCCAAAATGGGAAATACCAATTTTCTCCTCAGCGAATCTATTGAGGGCAAAATCTCGGTCGATCTCAAGGACACCCCTTGGCAAAATGCCCTCCATTCCATACTTGCTAGCAGAGGGTTACGCTTGGTACGAAATGGCGATATTTACTGGATTGGTCCTCACGCAGAAATTCAAAGTTTTCAGAAATATCGTCGGGAGGATGCCGCGCTACCTTTTGGAGGCGATCATATTAATAGCCCACGCCAGATCCTCATAGAGGCTCGCATTGTCGAAGCTGACCAGCGCTTTGCCCGAGAATTGGGTGTCAAGTTGGGATATCAAGCCAATGGCATTGGCAATCACCCAGACCAAAATGCAAGCGCAAACCTTGATCTTGCAGGAACCGGCCTAGCTGGCTTTAATCCAGCCACACTAGCTGCCACCTTAGTTTCTAAGAATGCGGCTCGTCTATTGCAAATCGAGCTCTCGGCCCTTGAATCCGATGGACAAGGCAAGATTCTCTCGAACCCCCGCATCATGACTGGCGATCAGGTTAAGGCCACGATTGAGCAGGGAACTGAACTACCCTATCAAGTCAGCTCTCAAAGCGGGAGCAAATTACAGTTTCGCAAAGCCAATTTACGCCTCGAGGTCTTACCCAAGATTCATCCCGATGGAAAGATCTCCATGTTGGTGGGGATCAATAAAGACACCATTGGCATGAAAACTGAACAGGGCTATGCGATTGATACCAAAAATCTCAGCTCTGAGGTCACCGTTGAAAATGGGGGAACGGCCATTATTGGAGGTATCTTTCAAACCACTGAACGTGATGACGAAATCAAGGTTCCACTCCTAGGTGATATTCCTTTAATAGGGCATTTATTTCGCCACAAATCAAAATTGGCAGATAAAACTGAACTATTGGTCTTCTTAACCCCCACCGTGCTGGACAAACACTAATAAAATCACAGGGTGAACTCTTCATCCAACAACATCTTTCTAATTGGCCTCATGGGCGCTGGGAAGTCGACCGTCGGTAAATTGCTGGCCAAGAAATTAGGGCGCCGCTTTTTAGATGCTGACCATGTGATTGAAGATCGTTGTGGAGTCAAGATTCCCGTCATCTTCGAAATGGAGGGTGAAGAGGGGTTTCGCAAGCGCGAGGCTCAAGCCATCAATGATATTACGGCCGAACATGATGTCATTTTGGCAACTGGTGGCGGCGCTGTACTGCTGCCTGAGAATCGTCAGCTACTTGGTACAAGAGGTGCGGTAATTTATCTCCACGCCAATCCCATGGAGCTGTGGCATCGCACTAAAGGCAGTGAAAGTAGGCCGTTACTTAAAAATGGTGATGCAAAAAAGATTCTAGAAAACCTGTACGCAATTCGCGATCCCCTTTATCGCGAAATCGCTGACTATGTTATTGAGACTGGAAAACCCAGCGTCAATCAGCTAGTCAATACTTTAATCATGCAACTCGAACTCTCCGCATAAATTTATCCATGAAAACATTAGAAGTTGATCTAGGCAATCGTAGCTACCCCATTCATATTGGTACGGATTTAATCGATCAAGCAGAATTATTTAGCGCCTGTGAAAAATCAACATCGATTTATATTGTTAGCAATACGACTGTTGCCCCCTTGTATGCGGAACGTCTGACTAAGACTTTAGAGAAACTAGGCAAGCCTGTCAGAACGATTGTCTTACCTGACGGAGAATCTTATAAAGACTGGAAAAATCTTCAGTTGATTTTTGATGACCTCCTCAAGTTTGGCGCTGATCGTCAAACTATGTTGGTGGCTTTAGGTGGTGGTGTGATTGGAGACATGACTGGTTTTGCTGCTGCCAGCTTTATGCGCGGCATTCGCTTTATTCAAGTTCCAACAACCTTATTAGCGCAAGTGGACTCCTCTGTTGGCGGCAAGACGGGCATTAACCATCCGCTCGGAAAAAATATGATTGGGGCGTTTCATCAGCCAGTCGCAGTGATTGCTGATCTCAATACCTTGAAGACATTGCCTGCACGCGAACTGTCCGCAGGCCTAGCTGAAGTAGTTAAGCATGGTGCGATAGCAGATGCTGAGTTTTTAAGCTGGATTGAAGCAAATGCAAAGGGATTGCTAGCCTGCGATACGGAAGCAATGGCACATGCAGTGCTGCGCTCTTGCGAAATTAAATCAGCCGTAGTATCAGCCGATGAAAGAGAGGGTGGTATTCGTGCCACATTGAATTTCGGGCATACTTTTGGTCATGCAATCGAAGCGGGCATGGGCTATGGTGAGTGGTTGCATGGTGAAGCGGTTGGTTGCGGTATGGTCATGGGAGCAGATCTCTCAAGACGCCTGAATTTCATCACTCAAGACGAGTCTAGCCGCCTCACTCAAATCATTCAATCCATGAATCTGCCAATTGCACCACCCAAGTTTGGCGCACAGCGTTATATGGAGTTAATGCAAGTGGATAAAAAGACTGAGGGTGGACAAATCCGCTACGTCGTTTTACAAAAGATTGGCAAAGCCCAAATTAAGAGTGTTCCCGATGCCCAGGTCATAGAGACCCTGACAGCAACCGGGGCAGCTTAATCTTCTGACTTACTTATCTCTGCAGAAGGCCAATAGTGATCGCCTGACCAGCTTGAGCGCTGGCAAATTCCGATAAATCAGTAAGTAGTTCGCGCCCGGTTTTGGTATCCAACCACAGGGGGGAGGCTAAGGTACCAGACCAACGATAGTGATAACCGCCAGATTTAGCTGCTACCCAAATTTCGTGCAAAGGGGGCTGGGTATTGACCACTATCACGCTGCGATCTCTGAACCGAATATTGATCACGTTTCCACCCTGGCGCTCCACATCCAAATCGAGGTCTAGCGCATCGTCTGCAGCTTCTAGGGCCACTTCGATGGACTCCAATAAATTACTACCCAACTGATGAAATTGCTTATCGTCAATGGTTTCTACAGTTAAATTGCTTGGCTTCATATTAGAGTCCTGCATGCTATATTCAATCATTCGTTTTAGAGACATTCATG
>Ga0209088_10000758_pt1 | contig 22079 bp, 19 predicted proteins | sample S_140625_EF_Meta_FD_187324 | JGI IMG/M metagenome (GOLD analysis project Ga0209088, IMG submission 187324) | Freshwater microbial communities from Lake Simoncouche, Canada to study carbon cycling - S_140625_EF_MetaG (SPAdes) (version 2) | ecosystem: Environmental > Aquatic > Freshwater > Lake ... | reverse complement strand
CTGTGCACTCACGGGAGGCTGCAAGGTGGAGATAGGTAAAGAGAATCTGACCTTTGCGCATGCGGTGGTATTCCTCAGCAACAGGCTCTTTGACCTTAATGATCATCTCGGACTTCGCCCATACTTCATCGGCGGTATCCAGGATGGTTGCTCCAGCTTTTACATATTCAGCATCTGTTATGGATGAGCCAAGTCCTGCGCTCTTTTCGACAAATACGCTGTGGCCTGCAATGACGAGAGAGTGAACTCCTGCCGGTGTAGTTGAGACTCTAAATTCATTGTTCTTAACTTCTTTTGGGATACCGACAAGCACAATTAACTCCTATAGTCGACGTTGACTGAGTGGGACTTAAGTGATGCTACTCCTAAAGAGCTTGTATGTAGAACAACAAACCACTCTCAGGCTTTAAGACTGGAAGTTGCAATCCAACGTGGGCAAGTTGATCTCCAGTCATTGTGAGTGCTGGCCACCATCGAGGTGCTCGCTTTTGAATGAAATCATCTGCGCTCAAATCTTCAACAACTGTGAGCTGATAGGTGGTCTCCTTATCAAGTCCATCAAAAGTTGTAAGTAGTGGTCCAAAGTTATCGAGAGAAGTCAGCTGCATATAGGTAAAGATTGCCGTTTTCTTATCCAGTGCAACAGTGCCATAAAGCTGAGCGTTTCCAACAATTTCATCGCTGCGAACAACTGTTCCAGAATGAAGTAAGTCACGGTGCTTCTTGTAGAAAGCGATATATGCCTTAAGAACGCGCGTCTCTTTCTCATCTGCTTCATTGATATTCCACTCGATACCAGCATGTCCAAAGAGGGCGTTGAGTGCACGGAATGAAACTGAATGCGTGCGATGCATCTGATGTCCCACAGTTGGCCCCACATGAGTACCGAGGAATTCTGGTGGAATAACAAGTCCAGTCCAGCGCTGAATCTGTTGACGCTCTAGCGGATCATTTTGATCTGATGTCCAGAAGCGATCTGCATGTTCAATCATGCCCAGGTCAATACGCCCACCACCTGATGAACAGGATTCGATTTCAAGACCAGGATGGCGTTTCTTCAGCTCATCGAACATGCGATAAATCGCTTGCGTCTGTTTGCGAACGACAGGGCGACCATCAGAGATTGGATCAGTTAAGTGACGGTTGTGATCCCACTTAATGTAGGCAATATTGTGCGCAGAGAGCACGGCATCAACTTGGTTGAGTACATGGTTATATGCGCCCTCTTTTGTAAGGTCCAATACTTGCTGCCAACGTCCTTCGATCGGCAAGCGCCCTGGCTCCTGCAGAATCCAATCAGGGTGTGCTCGGTAGAGATCTGAATCGCGGTTAACCATCTCTCCCTCAAACCAGAGACCAAATTCAATGCCTTTATCGTTGATGTACTTAATGATGGGATCTAAACCATTTGGCCATGCATCCTTTGATACAACCCAATCACCAAGACCCGCACGGTCATTGCGACGTGAACCAAACCAACCATCATCGAGAACAACTCTTTCGACTCCGATTTCGGCAGCCTTATCCACCATCTTTTTAATGCCTTGTTCATTGTGATCGAAGTAAACCGCTTCCCACACATTCAGGGTTAATGGACGAGGGCGCACCTTTGTAATGTGATTTGGGCGTGAGCGAATCCAGGAGTAATGATTATTCGTTACACCATCAAGACCGCGATCACTAAAGGTAGCAATGGCGCGAGGTGCGGTATAGCTCTCACCCTTCTTAAGAATTACTTCACCAGGGAGTAAATACTCACCTGCCCCAATTGATTTATGTCCATCAATGAGTCGTTCGACATGATGAATATTATTTCCTGACCATGCCATCGCAAGTGACCAAGCTTCACCGTGACGGAAGCCTGTTGCGTGATTGAGTGCGACTTGAGTAATTGTGTAGTCGTGGCCCGAGCGTCCTTCAAATCCTTCGCGAGTAATGAGACCGTAATCAATCGAACGACGTTGCGGCTGGCGTTCTTTCGTCCAATGACCATAGAAATCTAGAACTTCATTAGCTTGTTCAGCGAGTGGAAGCCAGTAAAGGAAATGGTCCAGGAAGTAATCGCCCTGTGCGGTATTGGTGACCTTTGCATCCATTAATAAAATATCTGATGGTGTGAGCGTGTAAGTAATCTCAATTTCAAGTCCTGCGATTGCATCAACAAAAATTGCAACCATTGATTGATCTTTCTGGACGGCACTCTTTACGGTAAATGAATTAGATGCACCTACTCCCCCGCGATGTCCGCGAAGTGCAGGGTGTCCTATCCATCCACGAGAATGTTCGCGAAGAATAAGATTGCTTGATGACACATCTAAGCCGCCATGAAATGCTGGCTTTGTGAGGGCAGACATAATCGATTCTGCTGACTTCTCAGTGATGGCACCTAGCTTCTTGCCCCAGTACAGAACTGCAAGTGAATCGCCATCATGCTCGAAGATGATTGAGGAACGCGCCTGACTGAGATGAATCATGGCGTTATCTTAATGAGCCACCCCTTAAGATTGCTCTCGACGAGGCGGTAGCTCAGTTGGTTAGAGCCCCGAACTCATAATTCGGTCGTCGTCGGTTCGAGCCCGACCCGCCTCACTTGTAAAGATTTGCGTTCATGGCCCGATTACCTCTTATTCACCCTTTTGCGCCATCCTTAACCAGTGAAAGATATGCAAGTCACCTACCAAGATCGAGAGCTCACCTGGCTCGACTTTGATACGCGAGTCCTCGAACTCACTGAAGATCCCACAATTCCTCTCCTTGAGCGCGTGCGATTTCTTGCAATCTTCTCTTCAAATCTTGATGAGTTCTTTATGGTTCGTGTGGCATCCCTTAAGGCAAAGATTGAGCGCGGAGTCACAACTGCCAATAGCGCCGGATACACCCCACAAGAGTTATTGAAAATTGTTCTGCAGCGCACTCAAGAGTTAGTCAGGATTCAGGCCGAGCGATTTAAAGATGTGATAGTTCCTGAATTGGCACAACACGGTATTGAATTCCTTAAAATTGATGAGCTCTCTCAGGATGAACGTGATCATCTCAAGGATTATTACAACAAGCGCATCTTTCCTGTTCTGACACCACTCGTTGTTGACCCATCACATCCTTTTCCATATATCTCAGGCTTATCTCTCAGCATTGGAATCAATATCGAATCAAGCGATGACTTTGACATCAGCTTTGCGCGAGTTAAGGTTCCATCTAATCTGCCACGATTTATTCGCACATCCGATACTTCTAAATTCAGATTCGTCCTCATTGATGAGCTCATTGCAGAACATCTCTCCGAACTCTTTCCTGGAGTTACTCTCAAAGATCACTTCTTCTTCCGTGTCACGCGAAATCAAGATTTAGACCTCGATGAAGATGAGACTGATGACATCCTGGAAACGATGGAGAAGGAATTAACAAGGCGTCGCTTTGGTCCACCTGTGCGCCTTGAGGTGGATAAGGTCATTAATACTCAAGTTCTTAACGAACTTATGGATGAATTACAGATTGATCCCCAAGATGTCATGAAGTATGACAGCCCGCTTGATTTGCGAAGCCTAAACCAAATTGCTGATCTGGATTTTCCGCATCTCAAGTACAAACCATTTAGAAGTGAGACGGCGCCAGAGCTTCGCGATATTGACCCTGACTCAACTGATTCATACTTCACAGCGCTGCGTAAGGGTGAAATCTTGCTTCACCACCCTTACCAATCCTTTACAACATCGGTCGTGAAGTTCCTTGAAAACGCAGCGCGCGATCCCCAAGTACTTGCAATCAAGCAAACTCTCTATAGAACTTCTGGTGATTCACCGATTGTTGAGGCGCTCATTGAGGCTGCTGAAGCAGGTAAGCAAGTACTTGCCGTCATCGAAATTCGTGCACGATTTGATGAGATGGCAAATGTGCGATGGGCTCGCAAACTTGAAGAAGTTGGCGTCCACGTTGTGTATGGCTTAATGGGACTTAAAACCCACGCAAAACTCTCTCTAGTTGTTCGCGACGAGGGCGAGACGCTGCGTCGTTATTGCCATGTCGGCACAGGAAACTACAACCCGAAGACTGCTCGCTTCTATGACGACCTTGGCTTACTCAGCGCAGATCCAGTCCTAGGTGAAGATCTCTCCCGACTTTTCAATGAACTTTCAGGTCACTCAACAAAGCATGACTACTCACGATTGCTCGTAGCTCCTCACAGTATGCGACAAGGCTTACTGATGCGCATTAAACGCGAAACCAAAAACCACCTCGATGGTAAGCCTGCATGGATCCGATTTAAACTTAACTCTCTTCTTGATGAGGAGATTGTTGCTGCTATTTATGAGGCAGCTGATGCTGGCGTCAAGGTAGAAATCGTTGTGCGCGGAATTTGTTCTCTCCAACTCAACAATCAGCCACGACGTGAGAATATCAAGGTTCGCTCAATCCTAGGTCGATTCCTAGAGCATTCCCGCATCTACTACTTCCGCAATGATGGTGCCGAGGATTATTACATCGGTAGCGCAGACATGATGCATCGAAATCTTGATCGTCGCGTTGAGTCACTGGTACGAATTGAATCGGACAAACATAAAGAACGCCTTAAAGGAATTTTAGATGACTCACTCTCTGATAAGTATTCAACGTGGAAGCTAGCTGAAAATAATCAATGGGTCCGCCATATCAATGACGCTGATGGAAAATACTTAGTGAACTTCCAAGACCACTTTATCGATAAGCATAACCGCGCGTGATTAGAGCAGCTGGTGCACTCCTGTGGCGAGAAATTGATTCTCGCAATCTAGAGATTGCCCTCATCCACCGTCCACGTTATGACGACTGGTCTCTTCCTAAAGGCAAGATTGAAGATGGCGAGACAGCGCTTCAATGTGCTTACCGTGAAGTATTTGAAGAGACTGGAATCAAGGCCACCTTCACGCGCCAACTGGGATCAGTTGAGTATGAAGAGAGTGGACAGAAGAAGAGAGTCATCTTCTGGACAGCTCAGTGCGCCATCAATACAAGTGCCTTCATTGTTAATGAAGAAGTAGATGAGCTTGCCTGGTTCACTCCAGAGGAAGCGCTAGCCAAAGCCACGCATGATTCTGATCGCCAGATAATTGAAAATTTTCAAGCTCAAGAGCCACGCACCGATACGCTCATTATTTTGCGCCATACCAAAGCACTTGAAAGAGGAGACTGGGATGAAATTGATTCTGAAAGAACTCTCGACGAAGTTGGATTTGATCAAGCACAACTTCTGATCAAGCACCTGGAACCATTTGCCATTGATGAGGTCTACACATCCAACTACACCAGATGTGTTCAGACCGTCACTCCTCTCTCCCACTCGCGAGGACTCACAATTACTCAGGTACCAAGTCTTAACGAGGGGACTTTTGAAGTTGATCCTCAGAGAGCTGTCGCTTTCGCTAACGCTCTCAAGCAAGATGAGAAGAACATATTGATTTGCAGCCATAATCCAGTCATTCCGACAATGCTGCGTGGAATCTTGAATACAAAGCTAAAGAATAAGGATCTCATCAAGCTTGAGCCAGGGGATGCGTGGATTGTGCATCGCGTGCGCGGTGAAATCGTTGGTTTGGATTACTTAAGCATTACCAACTAGCGCTCGATCCAGTCCAGTCTGTGGAGAACAATTCCTTCACGCAGCGCCCAAGGGCAGATGCGAATTTCCTTTAGATTAAGGGTCTGCATGAGTTCTCGTGCCACCATCGCACCAGCAACTATCTGCGGTGCACGCTCTGCTGAGATGGAAGGTAGTTCCATTCTCTGGCCAGTATCTAACTTCTGTAGACGTGGAAGAAACTCGTTAAGTGCCTCCAACGTGAGGTGTGGTCCAAGTTTTGGAAACATATTCTGCGAAATTTTTGCGAGCGTGCGAAATGTCTTACTGGTGCCAGTGGCAATATCTTTCTCATACGTGGATAAGGAATCTGCAAGGGGTGCAATCTCTTCCTTAAGATAATCTTCTAGCAATTTCAATGATTTAGATGTGAATGGATCGCCTTTAAGGAATTTTCGAGTCAGTCGTCCAGCTCCGAGTTGCATGGATGACTTGAAGATGGGGTTCTCTTCTTCACCTCGTGCTATTTCAAGTGAGCCGCCACCAATATCGAGCACGAGCAAATCTCCTGAAGACCATCCAAGCCAGCGCCGTGCAGCAAGGAATGTGAAGCGCGCCTCTTCTTCACCGCTCAAAACTTGTAGATCGATATTGCATGTCTTATTCACATGCGCAATTACGTCATCTGAATTATTTGCTTCACGGATTGCCGAAGTTGCAAAGGCCAATAATTCATCAATTTCTAAATGCTCAGAACTCTTTATATTTGTTGCAATGGCATCGGTGATTCGATCAATACCGACTTCTGTAATTGCGCCAGCCTCATCAAGATATTCAGTTAGTCGAATGACAGATTTATGAGATGAGTTAGGAATTGGAGGCCCACCTAAGTGGCCATCAACAACCTGCAGATGAATGGTATTTGAACCAACATCGAGCACACCTAATCGCATTTTCGAAGTGTAACGAGATTAAGCAGTCACGCCCATCAAATGCTCCATAGCGAGTTGGTCGAGGATTTCATATCCGTAACCTCTCTTGCCAGCTACATCTGCATCGAATGAATCTTTTGCAAGATCCTTCCATGTTTCACCCTTTGCAAGTGTTGGCTCTGAAAGCCCTGGAATATTTGATTCCTTCATAGCAGCAATGACCCGTGGATCCTTGCGGAATGCAGCTGCGCGCTCCTTAAGCACGAGATACATTCGCATATTCGATGTTGCAGATGCCCAGACTCCTGAATCGCCATCTGTGCGCACAGGCTTGTAATCAAAGTGCTTCGGTCCTGCATATCCATAGCGCTCAAGGAGATCGACAAGGAAGAAGGCACTCTTCACATCTCCATGGCCAAAGACAAAGTCCTGGTCATACTTTGGACCACGCTGACCGTTGAGGTCGATATGGAATAACTTCTTCTGCCAGAGCGCTTGTGCGATTCCGTGAACAAAGTTCAGGTTAGCCATCTGTTCATGTCCTACTTCTGGGTTTAGCCCCACCATCTCTGGATGATCGAGCATCTGGATAAATCCGAGTGCATGTCCAATTGTTGGAAGGAAGATATCTCCACGTGGCTCATTTGGCTTAGGTTCAATCGCAAACTTGATGTCATAACCCTTATCAATCACGTACTGACCAAGGATGTTAAAACCTTCTGCGTAACGCTCAAGTGCTACGTATGCATCCTTAGAGCTCTCAGATTCAGCTCCTTCGCGTCCTCCCCAACAGACATAAATCTTTGCACCCAAATCAACAGCCAGATCGATATTGCGCATCGCTTTGCGAATGGCAAAGCGGCGAATATCGCGATCGTTACTTGTTAGTGCGCCATCTTTGAAGACTGGATGGCTAAAGAGGTTAGTCGTTGCCATCGGAACTTTCATTCCTGTTTCAGCAAGTGCTTTCTTAAAGCGATCAATGTGTCCCTGGCGAGTTGAATCATCAGAGCCAAAGGGAAAAAGATCATCATCATGGAATGTCACACCATATGCACCACGGGCTGCGAGCTCATTGACTGTGCGCACTGGATCGAGAGCTTCACGAGTGGGATCACCGAATGGATCGCGTGCTTGCCAGCCGACGGTCCAAAGACCGAAAGTGAATTTATCTGCAGGTGTGGGCGTATACGTCATGGCCGCGACTCTACTTGAGCGCGGTGAAGATTGAAAGGTTTAAGCGGGTGCGAATTCGCCGGTGACGAGGAAGTAGACACGACGTGAAACAGAGACGGCGTGGTCTGCAAAACGCTCGTAGTAGCGACCAAGCAAAGTCATATCAACGGCTGAGGCAACGCCTTTATCCCATGAACCTGACGTTATTTTTCCAATAAGTTCACGGTGCAAGGTATCGATGACATCATCATCTTTCTCAAGTTCTAGAGCCATAGAGGTGTTGCGAGTTTCAATAACTGTTCCTACTTTTTCAGCAATCTTTGTCGCAGCATCACCCATGTGGCGAACAATGTCATGAAGCTCTTGTGGAACAGCAACCTCTGGATGGCGAAGACGTGCAATCTTTGCGATGTGGTGTGAAAGATCGCCCATTCGCTCAAGATCTGCACTCATCCGAAGTGCTGTGATAAGTGCTCGAAGATCAGATGCAACGGGTTGCTGGCGCGCAATGATGTCGATGATGCGGCTATCTAATTCATGTTGAAAATTGTCAATCTTCTCATCTGCGGAGATCACATCTTCTGCAATGCGAAGGTCAGCAGCTAGTAGAGCTTCCGTCGCCTTCTTCATTGAGTCCGAAGCCATCTTGGAGAGGTCAACGAGTGATTGGGAGACCCCATCTAACTCATCTTGGAAGACTGAACGGATAAGAGCCATGTGCTGACGGTAGGGGGATTCGGTGAATAATGAAAGTCATGGGAATGAACGGACGGTAAACAGGCCTTTTCAGCCATTACTCTTACGACATGTGGCTTCGGAGAAATGAGGAAACTACCCTCAACGAAGACCCCACGATTCTCTTTGAAGTCCTTGAACAGTTGGAACAAGATGCACTTCTTCTAGCCCCGGGTGATGTTCCAATCTTTTCAACATCAGGTATCGAAAATCTCAACATTATGAAAGATGGGCGGCTTCTAAGCCCTGAACTCCTTGCCATCATCCGTGTTGTACGCAGAACCGGATTTACACAAAGTGGAAAAATTGAAGTACCTCGTGGTCCTATCGGTGAAGGACTCCGTGAATTAACCGTGAAAGTCATTTCGCTTAAAAAAGAGTTACAAATCCTTGTCTTACTTAGCGATGAAAGTGAAGCAGAGCGCGTTCATGAAGTCCGTCGCGATTTCGTTGCAAATATTTCGCATGAACTCAAGACTCCCATTGGTGCACTTTCACTCTTGAGCGAAGCAGTTCTCTCAGCAAAGCATGAACCTGACGCTGTTGAAAAATTTGCCTCTCGCATGCAACAGGAGGCCAAGCGCTTAACTGATCTCGTTCAAGAAATCATCAACCTCTCACGGCTTCAAGATTCGGATCCACTTCAGGTTGCTGAACCACTCTTGCTCAGTGACTTAATTGCCGAAGCAGTTGATCAGTGCCAGACAACCTCTGCGGCTCGCAATATTGGCTTAGCAGTCTCTGATCAAGTCCACGTCACCGTTTTTGGTGACCGCGATCAACTCTCAATGGCGATTCACAACCTCATTGAAAATGCCATTAACTACTCCCCTGAAAATACAAAAGTTTCCATCTCAACAAGTCTCGAGGATGCGATTGTGACTATTTCGGTTGCTGACCAAGGAATTGGTATTCCTGAAGCAGATCTAGAGCGAATCTTTGAACGCTTCTACCGAGTAGATCCGGCACGCTCACGTGAGACAGGTGGAACTGGCCTAGGTCTTTCAATCGTTAAACACGTCGCTGCAAAACACGGTGGCGAAATCAAAGTGTGGAGCTCACAAAACGTTGGATCAACATTTGCCCTTCGCTTACCCGTGTATAACAACATCAATGGAGAGACTCGAGAATGACAAGAATTCTGATTATTGAAGATGAAATCTCCTTCTCTGAGGCGCTCAGCTTCCTTTTAGAAAAGGAAGGTTTCCAGACTGAAGTTGCCGAGACTGGCAAGGCAGGTATTGCATCTTTTAATAAGAGCACTTTTGACTTGGTCCTGCTTGATCTCATGATTCCAGAAATTTCAGGTATCGATGTCTGCCGCACAATTCGCACAACGTCACAGATTCCTATCATCATGCTCACTGCCAAGGATTCAGAGGTAGATAAGGTTGTTGGATTAGAGCTTGGCGCTGATGATTATGTAACAAAGCCATACTCTGCTCGCGAACTTGTAGCGCGAATTAAAGCTGTGTTACGTCGTGGAACTCCTGAAGATTCATCAACATCAGAATCCTCTGGAATTCACACAGCAGCTGGTATCCGTATGGATATCGAGCGCCATCAAGTAACTGTCAACGGCAATTTAATTCCTTTGCCACTGAAAGAATTCGAACTTCTCGAATTTTTACTTCGCAATGAAGGTCGCGTCCTGACTCGTGGTCAACTCATCGATCGCGTATGGGGTGGCGATTACTACGGTGATACCAAGACTCTCGATGTGCACATTAAGCGTTTGCGCTCAAAGATTGAGTCAGATCCAGCCAATCCACTACTTATTCAAACAATCCGTGGACTGGGTTATAAATTCGAAGCATAGATTGAATCTAGGGATATCCCTTCTCGTATAAATCGTTGCGAGGGAACTACCCTTATCTATGGTTAAAACTCTGGCGAATCCAGCGCGAGTCTTGCTCATTAACGATGATGCATTTGAACTCGCCACAATGTCTGCATCCCTTCGATTGCACAGCACCAATGTCGTCGGAGAAGCTTCCAATATCTTTGTAGCGGAGAACCTCTTTCACTCACTTCAACCAGAAATTGTCATGATTGATCTGCAATTCTCAGGTGAGGAAGCAGTTGGATTACTGCAGCGATTTAGAAAAGTAGATCCTGATTTGGGAATCGTCATCATTACTTCATGTCCAGATTTAAGGCTCTTTGGACTTCTTGAGAAGAACATCCCACATGGGGCCAAAATCATTCTCAAGCGCTCTGTCTCTGATCTGTCCATCATCACCTTTGCTCTGACTGAAAGTATGGAATCGGCACATGATGGATCCGCTATGAAATGGATCAGTATCCACGCTGATATTCATGAGAATTCATTCATCAGCATTTTAAGTGACCTTACCGATATTCAAATTGAGACTCTTCGCCTTGTTGCACAGGGCCTGAGTAACTCTGAGATAGCCCGTGTTCGTTTTGTTTCAGAAAAGTCTGTAGAACAAATTGTGGCCCGCATCGCACAGCATCTTGCAATATCTCCAGATAGGAGTCGCAATCTTCGTGTGATTTTGGCTGGCGAATACTTCAAATGGCTCGGTGCGCCAAGACATTAAGTCCTGTGCGGTAAAGTCACCGCATGCCCGCAGAACTCACCCTTGCTGACCTACGCCAGCGCTGGAATGAGGTTCTTGATCTTGTTGAAAGTCGCGACCGTGTTGTGTGGATTGCCTACTTTGATGCACGACTTGATTCATTTGAAAATGGACGTTTAGCTCTCGATTTCAGAGATAGCAACAAGCTTGCTACTGGCCATGATTACCAAGAAGCACGCCTGCGCCATCGTTCACTTCTGCAGAGTGCAATCTTTGATGTCTTTGGCCACAGCGTTGTAGTGGTCGAAAAGTGAAGAAATTTCTTTCGCTTCTCTCCTGTCTTACCTTCCTCTCTCTTTCCATTCAATCTGTTTCACCAGCGCAGGCAACTGACCTCAACCTGATTGGTCCAGGGGGGCGAATCCATGGTGCCGATATCAGTCGCTGGCAACATCCCAATGACAAGGCGATTGATTTTCAGAAGATGCACACTGCAGGTATTGCATTCGTCATGATCAAAGCATCAGATACTCGCGATGATGCAGATCTACTTTCTGTGAAGTATCTGAAGATGGATCGCTCAGGAGCACAAGATGCCGGTATCTATACAGGCTTTTATCACTATGCAATCCTTCCCAATGTCACTTCACCTTCTGCCATAGCTCGCGATGCTCGTGTGCAGGCGCAGAAGGTTGTCTGGAGAATCGCGTCCTTTGGTGGATATAACGAGAAAGATTTGCCCATAGCACTCGACCTTGAGAATAACTGTGTGCAGCTGAGTTCAACAAAGGTCTGTAAGAAGTATGCAACAAGAAGCGCAGCAACTCTCTGGTCAAAGACATTTCTCAAGGTAATTAAAGACAAGACCGGTCGAACACCATTTATCTATTCCTCCCCTCATTTCCTGGAAAACTCACTTGTGCGTGATAAAGAGTTAAGCAGCTACCCATTGTGGATCGCACAATATGCAATTGATCCTGCCAAGGAAGGTGCTAAGCCCAATGTAAAGGCTGCAGGCTGCTTCGTGCACTCATGGACAACAGCGCAATGCTCGGCCAATTGGACTGTATGGCAGTACACATCGTGTGGAATCGCACCTAAGTACGGAGTCCCTGGCACTCGCCTGGATCTCAATGTCTTTGGTGGTACACCAGAGAAATTCCAGAGTCTTCTCACTGGAACCTGGCTACCTGAGCTCGCAGATCAAATGCCTCAAGGAGAGACCACGACAATGACTATTACATCCGTCTTTGCCTCCACCACAAATAAGAATGCTGTTATCTCAGTTGAGGTAAAACGACCAGATGGCACCCCAGTAGTCACGGGTGCGGTCAAGTACTACTTCAACTCAACGAATCAAGTAGTTCCTAAGGTCACGCAAACTATTGCTCGAGAGACAAGTGGGTCATGGAAGTTATCTATCGCAGGGCTACCTGCAGGAACATGGGTTGGCAACGTGGGATTTAAAGATGGCTCAGGTACTCATGCTGAAATTAAGCAACCGTTGACTCTCACAATTGAACAGGGACCAACTCCCCCAGCGAAACCTTCTAAGAAGCCAGCCATCAAGCCTGTTAGCGATGGATGTAAGAATCAGATTAAGAATTAATTAGCTCGACGAGAGCTTCTTCTTCTTTCTCAATTACTGCAAGAAATGCGCTCACTGAATCGTTACGTTCCTTCGCACTCCATCTAAGGGCTTCACCAATAATCTTCGCCACTTCCTTAGCCGCATCTGCACCACCATCGAAGGCTTCAAAAGAGATGCGCGTGCGGCGAAGGAGAACATCTTCAACGGAGAGTGCACCCTCATGGGTGACAGCATGAAGAATCTCAGCCTTTAAATAGGGAAGTTCAGGGATGATGCGTTCGGACAGTGATGCATCTTCGGCAATAAGTGCAAGTATCTCTTCAATCAGTGAGCCATAGCGATCAAGCAGGTGCGTCACTGTTGCTTCAGAGATTGCATTCTCCTCTGCAATCTTTGCCACCTGTTGTTTGAGTGCAAAGTAGCCATCTGCACCAATCAGAGGAAGTTTCTCTGTGACTGAATCATTGACAAGGCGACGAAGATCAAGCACAGCAAGATCAACAGCATCTTTGGCCATGACGCGATATGTGGTGTATTTGCCGCCAGCTATGCTGACAAAGCCAGGTGCTGGTCTATCGACAGTATGTTCACGTGAAAGTTTTGTTGTTGCAGAGTCAGTCTTATTTGCCACCAATGGTCTAAGACCTGCAAATACACCGATGATGTCTTCTGCTTTAAGTTGTGGGTCGAGTACTCGGTTTGCTTGATCCAAGATGTATTGAACATCTTCTTGTGTAGCAAGTGGCTTAGAGCGATCTCCTTCATAAGGAGTATCAGTAGTTCCAACAATCCACTTATCGCCCCAGGGAATAAGAAAGAGGACAGAGACTGGAGTTTTAAGAATGATTCCATCTTTAGAACGAATAGCATCTCCTGGAACAACGATATGAACGCCCTTAGACATTGCGACCGAATACCCAGCTGTGAGACCAAATTTCTCGTGGAGCTCATCACTCCACACTCCAGCACACATAATCGTTGCCTTTGCAGAGATAGTGAACTTCTTATTTGTGGCAGTATCAATTGCTACAACGCCCGTTACCTTCTTGCCAGAGCGAGTCAGATCCTCAACGCGAACTCCTGTTGCCATAACTGCACCATGGCGAGCAGCTGTGCGGGCAATCATCATCGTGTGACGAGCATCGTCAACCTGTGCATCAAAGTAACGAATAGCACCAGTAATAATGTCTTGTCGTAGTGATGGTGAGATTGTTGCAATTGTCTTACCTGTTAAGTGCTTATGAGAAGGAAGTGCGCGCTTAAATCCGCGAAGAGCGTCATAGAGAGCAAGACCTGCGCCCACATAAGTGCGCTCTTTAACTTTTTCTGTCAGTGGATAGAGAAAACTTACTGGCTTAACAAGATGCGGACATTGGGTTGAGACCATGAGTTCGCGCTCATGAAGAGCTTCGCGCACTAATCTGAAGTCATATTGTTCAAGGTATCGAAGTCCGCCATGAATAAGCTTGCTGGATCGACTTGAAGTACCAGCTGCATAATCGTGGGCTTCAACGAGAGCAACTTTTAATCCACGAGAGACAGCATCCAGGGCTGCACCTACTCCATTGACTCCCCCACCAATAATGAGGATGTCGAACTCTTCACTGGCTAGGGAAGTAAGAGCCTTCTGGCGTTGCTGTGGATTGAGCTGCGAAGTAAACATCTTTGAAGAGGTACCAATTCCTATGTGCTTGAGTAGTTTTAACGGTCTTTAGTAGTCTTAAGCATATGGCATTCATCGGAAGTTTGGACCAGGGAACAAGCAGCACTCGTTTCATGATTTTTGATGCCGATGGAAAAGTAGTGGGACAGCATCAACTTGAGCACCGCCAAATACTTCCGCACGCAGGGTGGGTCGAACATGATGCCGCAGAGATTTGGGATCGCACCAAAGAGGTGATTGCAGCAGCTCTCAAGCAGGCAGATATCTTGGGTTCAGACTTGGCTGCAATTGGTATCACCAATCAGCGCGAAACAACGGTTGCATGGGATGTCACCACAGGTCACCCTCTTCATAACGCCATCGTCTGGCAGGACACCCGCACAGCTGATTATCTAAATAGCTTCTCCCCCGAAATCTCCAAGGCGATTACCTATAAATCAGGTCTACCCATCGCACCTTACTTTTCTGGTAGCAAGATGCATTGGCTCATTGAGAATTCTGCAGAAGTACAGGGTGCAATAAAAGCTGGCACAGCACGCTTTGGAACTGTGGACTCGTGGCTTCTCTGGAACTTATCTGGCGGTGTGCAAGGTGGTGTCCACTTCACCGATGTCACCAATGCAAGTCGCACGCTGCTCATGAACTTAGAGACTCTGCAATGGGATGACGAGCTACTCGGCTACTTCGGCATTCCTCGCAATCTCCTTCCTGAAATCAAATCTTCCTCAGAAATTTATGCAACAACTAACCCTCATGGGCCTTTAGGTTCTGCAGTTCCCATTGCAGGAATTCTGGGTGATCAGCATGCAGCCATGGTTGGACAGGTTTGTTTTGAGCGCGGTGAATCTAAAACCACATATGGAACAGGTAACTTCGCACTTTTGAATACTGGAACAGAGATAGTGCGATCAAGTAATGGTCTTCTCTCCACTGTCTGTTACAAATTTGGTGACCAACCTGCGATGTATGCACTCGAAGGTTCTGTGGCCGTAACTGGCTCTGCCATCCAATGGCTGCGCGATCAACTAGGAATCATTTCAAACGCTGCCGAGACTGAAGCGCTTGCATCCTCTGTGACAGATACTGCAGGGGTTTACTTTGTTCCGGCATTCTCTGGTCTCTTTGCACCCTACTGGCGCACCGATGCGCGCGGTGTGATTGTCGGTCTTACACGTGCTGCAACGAAAGCCCACCTTGCACGCGCTGCCCTTGAAGCAATCTGCTATCAAACCCGTGATGTCATGGATGCGATGGTTGCCGATAGCGGTGTTCCCATGACTGAGATGCGCGTGGATGGTGGCATTACTGCAAATTCACTCTGCATGCAGATGCAGGCAGACATTATGGGTATCGATATCACTCGCCCTTTGATTACTGAGACCACCGCACTGGGTGCTGCATATGCAGCCGGATTAGCAGTTGGATTCTGGAAGAACACAGATGAATTGAAGAAGCAGTGGCAACAATCGCGTCGCTGGAGCGCAACGACTAGCGTTGAAGATCGCGCATCGGGTTATGCCGGATGGAAGAAAGCAATTGAACGCACACTCAACTGGGCCTAGCGAGATATTGCTAGGCGCACGGTAGAGTACGTTCATCATGGATGAGATAGTCGAACTTTCCGCTGGCGTTGTGCGCACAAGCCGCACCATGAACGATGGCCGAACAATTCGCTACTACGACACTGCCGGACAAACTCGCACCGTTGCAGATCAACGTCCAGAAGAAGAACAACCAGGAATCGGTGAACTCCGCCTTGATCCACTAGTCAATGAATGGGTTGCCATGGCAGCTCATCGCCAAGGACGCATCTTCTTGCCGCCGAAAGAGCTCTGCCCACTATGTCCAACAACTGGTGATCTGCTGACTGAAATTCCTGAAAATGATTTTGAAGTAGTTGTCTTTGATAACCGCTCCCCTTCACTTCGCCCACCTGAGGGAGATTTCGCCCTTCCCGATATGGTCGGCTCAGATACTGATGAAGGCGCAGCTGCTGGTAAGTGTGAAGTAATCTGCTTTACAGCAGATCACGGTGGTGCATTTAAATCACTCTCCCCACAACGCGTGCGCACACTTCTTGAAGCATGGCGTGATCGCACAGCAGAACTCTCAAAGCTTCCATTTATTTCTCATATCGCACCCTTTGAAAACCGTGGCGAAGAGATTGGTGTGACGCTTGCTCACCCACACGGCCAGATTTATGCCTATTCATACATTCCACCACGCGTGGGCAAGATGCTTGATGTTGCTCGCGCGCACCACACAAAGACAGGTCGCGTCTTATTCGATGATGTCCTAGCCCGCGAACTTCGCGATGGCGTGCGCATCATCGCTCGCAACGAGCATTGGGTTGCCTACACACCTTATGCATCCCGCTATCCATTTGAAATTCACGTGGTTCCACTCCAACCGGTTGCAGATCTGACCGAATTAGCACCTGCTGCATGTGATTCATTCCCATCGATTGCCATCGAAGTGATGCAACGCCTTGATGGAGTATTTGGCATCGAGATGGCCTATATCGCAGCATGGCATCAAGCACCTGTGCGTGATGGTCGCGATCTACTTCGTCTTCATTGGCAGATCACCAGCGTGCGCCGCGCTCCAGGAAAACTTAAGTATCTAGCGGGTTCGGAGTCTGCGATGGGCGCATTCATTATGGATATGAAGCCTGAACAATCTGCGCAGCAGTTAAAAGATGTAAAGCTCTAAGCAATGGCATCAATTGCACGTAGTTTTGAAGAGCTCTATGGTCGTAAACCGGAAGTAATCGCAGAAGCCCCAGGTCGTGTCAACCTCATCGGTGAACATATCGATTACAGCGAAGGTTTCGTACTCCCCTTCGCCATTGCAGATCGCGCCCACGCAGCAATCGCAGCTCGCACCGATGGTCTTGTGCGGATCGCATCGCATCAACGCAAAGAGAAGATTTTCTCCATTGATATCAAGGATGTGAAGCCTGGAAGCAAAGGTGACTGGGAGAAATATGTTCTCGGCGTTCTCTGGAGCCTTGGTATTACATCCGGTGTAGATATCTTGGTTGATGGCAGTGTTCCATCAGGTGCTGGGCTCTCATCATCTGCAGCTCTGGAATGTTCTGTCGCTGTAGGTCTCAATACTCTCTTTGCACTCAATAGAAGCAAAGAAGATTTAGCCCGCGCCACACAAAGGGCAGAAAATGATTACGTGGGGATGCCCTGCGGCATCATGGATCAATCAGTATCACTCATGGGACAAGCAGGTGCTGCGCTCTTACTTGATTGCCGCGACCTCACCACAGAAAGTATTCCTTTTGATGTTGCATCGGCTGGCTTAGAACTCCTCATCATTGATACGCAGGCTCACCATGCACTCGTCGATGGTGGGTATGCGCAGCGACGCGCAGCCTGTGAATCTGTAGCAAGCAAATTAGGTATTCCATCAATGCGCCATCTGACTCTGGAAGTTTTGCAAGCTAACCGCGAGAAGGTGACTGAGGTTGAATTCATCCGCGCGCGCCATGCAGTCACTGAAATTGCTCGTGTTCTTGAAGCCGTAACAGCACTTCGTGCCTCTGATTTTGCAACCCTTGGAACTCTGATTAACGCATCTCACGCATCACTGCGTGATGACTATGCCGTCTCATGCCCTGAACTCGATGTTGCAGTTGATGCATCACTTTCTGCAGGTGCAATGGGATCACGTATGGTCGGTGGTGGCTTTGGTGGAAGTGCAATCGCGCTGATTAAGGCAAGTGATACACAGAAAACTAAGGATGCTGTCCTTGCTGCCTTTGATAAAAGAGGATTTAAGAAGCCCCGCTTTTTTACATCACTACCGAGCGCTGGAGCTAGCGCAACTCTAGTTAACTAACTTTAGTTGGCAGCTGGCTCAATAGAGAGAACTTCAACGCCACCGATTGAGTTGAGAATTTCTACCAAATCAGAGGGATCAGTCCCAGGAACAGCAACGGTAATCTCGTCATAACCTGTTCCGCCTTCACTTTTTAATACAACAAGGCCGCGAATATCAGCGCCTGCACTTCCTATTGCAGATGCAAGCATGCCAAGTGAGCCGGGGCGATCAGGAAGTGAAACCTGCAAGGTGAAGAGAGCCATAGGAAGAAAGATACCCGCTACCTATGAACTTTAGGTAACGGGCATATTTCTTAAGGAAGATTTAGATCGATGGAGCAGAGCCTAAGGTGACTCTAAATGTCTTACTTCCACCTGTTGGCATATCTACGACGACTGTGACCGTACTACCTGGAAGATAGGAGCGGATTCGCACAATCGCAGTATCTGTATCAGGAATCTTTATTCCGTCAATGCTGCGAATAATTGCTCCAACAGGAATGCCAGCCTTCTCAGCTCCTTCACCTGCGCTGAGCTTTGCAATCTTTGCACCGCCTCCTGTGTAGGTTGGATCAAAGAAGACACCAAGAACAGGTCGTGTTGATTTACCTGTAGCAATAATTTCATCAATCACACGCTTTGCCTCATTGATGGGAATAGAAAAACCTAAACCGATAGAGCCACTTGCCGATCCGCTTGCAAGAGTTGCAATTGCTGAGTTAATTCCAATGATGCGGCCTTGCGCATCGATAAGTGCGCCACCTGAGTTACCAGGGTTAATTGCAGCATCTGTCTGAATTGCATTCACATAAGACTGCGCATCAGCTGTTCCAGTCGATACTGGGCGATTGAGTGCTGAGATGATTCCACTTGTCACAGTACTGGCAAGACCTAGAGGTGAGCCAATTGCTAGAACGGGATCTCCCACGCTGACTTTGCTTGAATCCCCAAGGGCTACAACTGGCAGATTGCCTAATTGAATCTGAAGAACTGCAATGTCATAACCAGGATCTTGTCCCACAATCTTTGCAGGATATTGATCTCCGTTGGAGAGCTCAACCTTAATTGTTGAAGCAGCTCCAGATGTGTTGACTACGTGGTTATTGGTGATGATGTAGGTAGATGATGAGCTTGTCTTATAGACAGAACCTGAACCTGTGCCACCACCTGTTGCAGTTGTGACAGAGATAGAGACGACAGATGGCGTAACAAGGGATGCAATCGCTTTGGTATTCATACCGGCGCCACCGATTTCAACCAAGGTGCGACTAGATGCGCAGGTACCTGTCGTGGAGAGAAAGAGTGCCTGGGTTTTATTATCAGCACAGGCCTTGATGGAACCACTTGATTGAGTTGTTGCAGCAGTTGCAATCGAACCTGCGAGTGCTGCTCCTGCAATAAATGCAGCAACTACCCTGACGTTTATTCTGACTTTTCTCATGGCTGCAATACTGCCTCTAATTCCTGAGAGTTTCCTGTTATAGATTGTGGAAATATTTAGGCTTCAACGACCCAGGCCCCGCTCACAGCAACCTTCACCTTTGCAAGAGGAGTCTGTGTTGGACCTGCAACTGCCTTTGCACCATTTGCTGGATCAAACTCTGCTCCATGGCATGGGCACTTCAATCGCTTTGATGTTGCGTTATAGGAAACTGTGCAGCCCTGGTGTGTGCAGATTGCAGAGTATGCAAAGACTCCAGTTTTGGTGCGAAAGAGCACTGCAGGAACGCCTTGTGATGAATGTGTGAAGTTATACGTTCCACCAACTTTGAGATCTGCCAATTTAATAATCTGGTTGCCTGATGCCTTAGATGTTGATTTTGCAGAAGATGATGCTGCACTTGCCTTAGGAAATGTGCGACCTGCAGCGGATGCAAGAAGAGCAAATACTCCAACAAGGCCTGTGCGAATAGCACCACGACGTTCAAAATTGATAGATGGCATACGACGATTTCCAATCAGTAGTAGAAGATATGCCAGCCACAATATTGCGTAGGCGCTATCACTTGCTAAGAAGTATGGAGTTGTGTGGAAAGAACTAGAGAGCCAGAGCCCCGTTGCCATAGCAAAGCCACCGAAGGCGGCGCTGTTAGGTGCAACAGATAGTAATGTGGCCAATCCAATTGCGAACTCTGAAACCATGACGAAGGCACCGACGAGCGCTGCATGTTCGATGGTGTGGTTAAGCAAGAAACCAATAGGTGAGCTTTGTGCAAAGGCTGCTAATTGCGTTCCTATATAAGTAGGTGCACCTTGAGTAAGAAACCCAGGATCACTTGCCTTATCCCAACCTGCATAAATCCACGTCACTCCAAGGAAGAGGCGCATGATGCGAAGGGCGTTAGATTGGGAACGCCATGAAGTAACGGCGCCACGGGAGATGCTTTGGAGTGAATTCATGTGGTGAGGTTAAATCCCATGCCTGAGAATCTCATGAAGACGCTCGGTGAGCCAGATGAAGATTAAACCTGTGGCTCCCTGACTTGGATTCGAACCAAGAACCTGTCGATTAACAGTCGACTGCTCTGCCGTTGAGCTATCAGGGAATGTAACGGGCGCAACTCTACCGCAGGGTCTAACACCTGCCAAAATGAGGGAGAAATACGCGAAGTTAGAGCGAACCAATCGAGAGTTCATGAAGCCCACGTTTCTGGGTTTCAAGGGCTACTAAATCAGCGAATGCACCGTTGTATTGCTCTTGGTTTTCAACAGGATTCAGGCGCTGCAAACTCGATTTGAGATCTGCAATCTTGCGACTGACAAGTACTTCACGCAATCGAGCAACAATACTTGCAACATATTTATCTGAGACTGCACCATCTGTGCGCACGGGTTCAACAGAGAGCTCTGTGAAGAGCTGACGCATTTTCTCATCACTCACATTTTCAAGAAGTACTGGCTCTGTTCCAAATGAATCAATAATGCGACGAAGCTCGCGATAAGCAGGATGAGTAAATGCATCCTCCTCAATAGTCTTCCAATCAAGGACAAGTCCTGGCATCTGTAGCTTTGCCTTCAATACTTCACGCTCAAGCATCAAGGTGGGTTCATTGGGATTTGGACGCCATGCAGTATCTGATGTGGGAGCTTCAACAGGTGCTGCACTTGTAGTGACTTTTTTCAGCGCAGTATTGACTGCCGCTGTCACTACTTCAGTCTCTGTGCCAAGCCAGCCTGATAACGATTTAATGTATTCAGGGCGAAGTGATTTATCGCGAATAGCCGCAACGAGTGGAGCTGCAGTATTGAGCGCGTTCACGCGACCTTCAGCTGTTGTCAGGTCATGTTTTTTCAGCTCTGTGCGAATAGCAAACTCAAAGAGTGGAACTCGCTTTGCAATGAGATCACGCAGAGCAAGATCGCCCTTATGTTGACGCAGATCGCACGGATCTAGGCCATCAGGTTCAACGGCTACAAATGTTTGCGTCACAAACTTCTGATCATCGCCAAAAGCTTTCATCGCAGCTTTCTGCCCTGCCGCATCGCCATCGAAGGTGAAGATCACTTCACCGCGGAATGTGTCGGCATCCATGAGCAGGCGACGAATAATGCGGATGTGATCATCACCGAATGCAGTGCCACATGTGGCGACAGCTGTTGTAATTCCAGCCAAATGACAGGCCATCACATCGGTATAGCCCTCAACGACTACTACCTGGCGATTTTTCGCAATATCTTTCTTCGCCATATCAAGGCCATAGAGCACCTGCGACTTCTTATAGATAGGAGTCTCAGAGGTATTGAGATACTTCGGTCCTTGATCTTCTTCATCGCTAGCTAACTTGCGAGCACCAAAACCAACGATGTCTCCTGAAATATCTTTAATCGGCCACATGATGCGATTGCGGAACTTATCAATCGGGCCGCGCTCACCCATTTTTGAAATTCCGGCCTCTTCTAACTCTTCAATCGTAAATCCTGCTGCGCACAGATGTTTGGTAAGTCCATCCCACCCATTCGGTGCATAGCCCACACCAAATGCGACACATGCAGCCTTATCAAATCCTCGCTTGGTCAGAAGATCACGAGCATGGGATGCATCAGGAGATGAGTTC
>Ga0209088_10000751_pt1 | contig 22163 bp, 39 predicted proteins | sample S_140625_EF_Meta_FD_187324 | JGI IMG/M metagenome (GOLD analysis project Ga0209088, IMG submission 187324) | Freshwater microbial communities from Lake Simoncouche, Canada to study carbon cycling - S_140625_EF_MetaG (SPAdes) (version 2) | ecosystem: Environmental > Aquatic > Freshwater > Lake ... | reverse complement strand
TGCTAAAGTATATTCTTGGTAGTCATCAAGTTACTGGAGTTCTTGCTGATCTAAGAGCCAAGAAAAATCCTATTAATCAACTTGATGAACGTCACTCATATTATAATAATGATGGTAAGGATTGGATTATGCAGATGAGCCAAGAGAATATTGACCTATTTAGAATTCAGTTGAGTAGTTTAGTCAAGTAGTCAGAAATTTCTCAAGACCCCTTGACAAGCTTGCCGATTAGTGTAAAATGACAGTATCACAGGTATCGTAACTAAAAACTAGGAGTTTGGATTATGGCTGTTCCGTTTATGTTTGTGGATGGTAATTTGACGCTGGTTCTTAATAATCAGAGTTATCAGGTGTTGCCAGATCATATCAACTATAAGTTGATTCTGGAAAAACTTCCCTCTGCTACGGCAGATGAACTACTGGAAGTTGTTGATGTTCAAAAAGCTGTTGCTACTTTTAGCGATGGTCTTGTAGAGATCAAGAATGGACAGGTTCTTTATGAGGGCGAGGAAGTTCATGGTAGTATTAGTAAGCGTATTTTGGAGTTTATGAGCAAGGGATTACCTTTTCAGCCCCTTGTCAATTTCCTGAATAATATCATGGAAAATCCAAGTATGCAGAGTCAGAAGGAACTGTATGATTTCTTGGAGCATGAGCATCTTCCTATTACTGAGGATGGTTTCTTTCTCGCTTATAAGGCTGTTCGTTCAGACTTTAAGGATAAGTATAGAGGAGTTTTTGACAACCGCGTTGGTCAGGTTTGCGAAATGCAAAGAGCAAAGGTTGACGATGATCGTGGTCGTGGTTGTTCTAATGGACTTCATGCTGGAGCATTGAATTATGTTGCTAACTATGGTAGTCTGGAAGCTGGAGACCGTATTGTGATCGTTAAGATCAATCCCAAGGATGTAGTCAGTGTTCCAAGCGATTCTAATTGTGAAAAGCTTCGCACTTGTCGTTATGAGGTAGTTGGACAGTATGAGGGCGAATTGCTCAAGCCTCTTTACAAGGCCAATTTCAGTGAAGATGATTACGAAGATGATGAGGATGATTATCTGAATGATTATGATGAGAACTATTGGGATCAGTTTGACGATGAAGATGAGGACGATGATCTCGTTGGTGACGAAGATGATTCTGATTTAGATAATGGGCTCTACGGAAACCATTGATATTAGATAGTCAAGGTGGTGTTTGGTAACTTGTAAGGTAGCACCTATATAGTTTCTGCTATCGTGCAATAACGGTTCGATTCCGTTACCATCTTTTAGATATTGCTCTTGATGGTGATGTTCACTGTCCCAATATCAAAATTGTAGATAGGAAGTGGAAAAAGGAAAACAAATGTTTAGCGATACTTTGGCTTTTAATCCGTTCGATAAGACTCATAGTGCTATTGGAACAAGAGATCAAATTACTTTGAGGAATAAGTTTTTTGAGTCTTTGGGTAGTCAGCAGATTTTTTGCTACAATGGTGATCCTCGCAAGAAGATCAGTAGCATGAATCATACAGACAATCTTACTACTGTTGCTATTGCAAACGATAGTCAAGGTGCTGATGCCTACTTCTATGTTAATGGTGGGCGTAAGCAATATGCTATTAGTAGGGTTCGTGCTTGTTTTGTTGATATGGATGCTGGGAGAGATGATAACGGTAGCTATTTTAAGCCTAGCATTGTGATGCAAAAGAAGAAGGGATTCTTGAACAAGATCAATAGTTTTCCTGTAAAGCCAAGCTGGGTTGTTGATACTCGTAATGGTTATCAATGCTATTGGATTCTGGATCATAATACAAATAGTCCTCATAAGACTTATTGGAACGGTATTCAAAAGAAACTGGTAAACTATTTTGAAGGAGATGCCCGAGCTATCAAAATTAATCAGATTTATCGTATCCCTTATACTTGGTGGAGGAAGGGCTGGGAAGGAAAGCAGTCCTACTTTACCAGTATTTTGTCGGGATCAACTGGGAATCCTGTGAATCTTCTGGATCTTAAACAAGCTCTTGATGGTGTTTCTGCTGTTGTTAATCTTGTTGCTAATAAAACTAGCGACGAATGGTTTAAGGAATATGCTAAGGCTTATAAAAAGTCTGATATTACTGGAGTTCCAGTATCAGTTAATGTTGCTGCAACTATTGCTGATCAGATGAAGTCTCTTAACCTTAAGAACAGCACTGTATTCTGTAATAAATATACCAATAGTACAGATGATATCAACAACAAGTATGTTTATACTAGTAGCGGCGCTCTGTTCAATAAGGCTTATGGTGATCCTACTCCAGTATCTCCTGTGGTTGAGGACGATACAGATTCTCTTGAGACGCTTCCTGCTGACGCTGGGGGCGAGGATTTAGATCTTGACGGTTCCCAGACCAAGCTTTTAAAGACGGTCGTGGAGTTCCTTAATCAAGTCTCAACACCGCTCTACTTTAGTAACAACAGATTTCTATCTAATGCTGCTAAAGAACTAGCATCTAAGATTAGTGACAAATTTTGTATCGGTTGAGGGTTTAGTGTCAGGGGTATTGGAGACTCCATACCCTTTGACACAACCACATAAGGAGAAAACAAATGGGCAGACATACTAATAAATTAACACAGATGTTACTTGGTGACGAATCAGCGAGACAAGAATTTGTTGAACTGATGAAGAAGTACAATTGTTCTTTTGATGTATATGAACACATAAAAAATAATGGTTTTAGAGGAATTAAATTCTATAACGGATATCAAACTATGTGTCATGTTATACGTCGATTAGGATTTAAAGGGGCAAGAAGAGGAAGAAAACCAACAAGAGCAAATGTAATCGCCACCACTGGATCAAGATGGTCTAATATAGAAAATTGAGAATTTTATGGGACAACAAGATGAAGATTACAACTACGATGATGACTATGAAGATAGTCAGGATAATTTAGAGAGTCAGCATAAAAATTATTTCAAGTTTGATCCTAGTGCATGGGACGCTTGGGGTAAAATGCTATACGAAGCTTTAAATGACATAGTTGAATATCCTTCTAATGTCTGGTATATTGGACATGGATTCGATAAAGGCTCGTTACCTGTGAATGATTACTTCTCCAAATCAGGGAACTTTAAAAACTCCCTGTTTTTGGGGAACAATCATTATAAAGAACCAGTCTATAAAACCAAATACTTTATACATAACAAGTTAGATGTGGCGTATAGAAATCACTTAGTATCACACGCGGTTCATTTTCTTTCGCAACCAAACTATTATATGGGTATGTTCGACATACTCAATTAGAGGACAAGGATGTTACCAGCAACACTATTATATGTGGCGATGTTTTTTAGTTCATTTACTGAAACTCCATATATTGCTTATGATTTAGCTACGCATATGAGTAAAGCACAAAGAGTAGAATGGACAAAAATGACAGATGATGAAAATAATGTAAGGTTCACTATTACCTTTCATAAGATGCCAATTTTAGCAGAGCTAGGTTTTGAGAGAACTTTTGTAGACAAACATAATAACTGTCAAACAGAGTTTAATAAAAAATGATGAGTACATATTTTGAAATTTACTTTAATGAATCATCAGTCAGTAAAGTATGCGATGCAATGGCAGAAGTTATCATTTTTATTGAAAACTGTACAAATCAAGATAGGCGTATCCCTTTGAAGATAGTCGAAAAAGATAAGAAAACCGATAGGATCGTAGTAGTGTACAAACCCGTCCTGTCTGCTAAACTTGAATGGGTCAGCATCCCAAAGTACGAAGGGGAAACATTAGTATAATGAAGAACGAAAAATGGTTTTTTATAAGCAACTTTGAAGAATTTGTTGACCACTCAAGAGCTTTGGTTTTTAATTTATTTGGACAAGTTAATGAGATAGCCGCAGATTCTTTAACTGCTTCTTTATCAACAATGAGTAAAAAAGAAATAGAAGAAATGGATACTACTCTGAGTCATGAAGAAGCATCTGTTATCATTAAGAATCATGCTAGAAAACAAATCAATAAAAAAAGTAAAGAAATTCGATACTCACTTACTGATAAAATTTTAGGAGAGATTATAGAAGATTTGAACGGAAGAATGGTCAGCAATATTTTGAATACCTTGGTTAACAAGGGGGTTTTGGATAGTGGATACGACAGTGAAAAAAACGATTTCATTTTTTGGGTAAAAGAAGATGCCAACAATCAAACAGAAACGCCTGAGACCGATTGATCAAGATGTTCATCTAAAATATAGATGTCCTAAATGTTCTTCAGACCATTGGATTTCCATGAAAGAGGCACAGACAAAAGGATATAGAATAGTCTGCGACTGCAATGAGATACTTAGGGTAAAACTAGTAGAAAAAAATGAGATTATCTATAGTCAGACTCAAAAGAAGTCATCTTTAGCAGCAGAAACAGAGGAAAAGAAAGAAACTATTCCTTTAGATCTTTTAACACAATCTTGTACAATTTTACTTGGATATGGTTTTGATATTAGTGAAGCTGAGAAACTAATAGTCTCAACCTTTGACAGAACACCTACTTATATTTGCGTTGATTTAATCAAACAGGCTTTAAAAAACTTTGGAGAAAAAAATGGCTAATGCAATTCGTCCCACGCGATTTAGTGAAATTATTGGACAGTCAGAAGTGATTACACGGTTAAACATCGTGGTTGCTGGTTGTAAAAATTCTGGTGGTGTGATGCCTCATCTTTTAATAGACGGCCCACCGGGGCTAGGAAAGACTACAATAGCCAGTGCTATAGCTACTGAGATGGGAGTCAACCTATATACCATCAATGCTGCCACTGTTCGTGGTATCAAAAATATTTTGCCCTATATTATGGGTATGGAAAAACATTCTGTTCTATTCATTGATGAAATTCATCGTTTACCCAAAATTGTAGAAGAATTTTTATATCCAGTAATGGAGGATTTTGTTCTCAATATTACTGTAAAAGATGAACAAGATAAAGAAAAGCCGGAAACTATTGAGTTGCCAGTATTTACTTTGGTTGGAGCAACAACTAGTGGAGGCACTTTAAGTCAACCATTTTATGATAGATTTCAAATAAAAGAACATTTGTCCTTCTATACTGAGATTGATCTAGCTAAACTAGCAGGATTGAACGCTAACAAGCTAGGTTTGCATATTAGCGATGAAGATTTGCTAGAAATTGCTAAAAGAAGCAAGGGAACTCCTAGAATTTTGAATGGTAGACTACAATGGTATAAAAACTGTAGTGCATATTATACAGAGAAGAAGATGAGTGTGGATGAAATCTTTAATAGTCAGGGTATTGATAAGGACGGTTTGGATGTGTATGATAAGATGTATTTGAAAGTGCTTGCTAATTCTAAAGGTGCTGGATTGGGCCTAAAGAGTATTTCAGCTTTAACTGGAATTGCTATGGACACTATTGAGAATAGCATCGAACCATATCTAGTACGAAAAGGTTTTGCTGTAAGAACCCAAAAGGGAAGAGTGATAGGCTCATATAAACATGAATGAAATATCAGTATCAATAAACTTACCCACTATTATTTTCTTCTCAAGTACACTCCTAATCTTAGGGGTGTGTTTGTTTTTAATCGGCTATTTTGTTGGTAAGCAATCTAGTGCTGGTGTATGTAATACTGTTATTAATACAAAACCCACAAGTTTTTTTCAAGAAACGGAAAAAGATAAAACGGTTGTGTCTATTGATGATACTAAATATGTAGTAGATATTAAGACATCTGGAATGGAAAAGAAGTATGAATCTTTGGGAGAAATTAATCAATCCGAAGAGGATATTAGTAGTTCTATAAATAAACTTAAAAATATGAAGAGGTGAAATATGGCAGCTGGATTAGACGTTGGTACAAGTTACATAGTATTATCAAAAGAAAACAAAAATAGTATTGTTTATAAAGATTTTAGAGATGCTTTTTATGTTATCAAACCAACCACCCCAGTTGCCACAAAGATGATAGAGAAGGGATTAGCAGGAAAGGTTTTTATTAAGGATGCTGATGGATCATTTATCCTATTGGGTAAAGATGCTATTGAAAAAGCTATAGAAAGAAATGATACTGCAAAAAGACCAATGTATAAAGGCGTAGTATCTGCAAAAGAAAAAGATGCTAAAAAGATATTGGCTTTTATCTTGAAAGAAGTAGCTGGTAAAGCTAAAGAAGAAAATGAAAAGTTAGTATTCTGCGTCCCTGCTCAACCAGTAGATCAAGAAGATGAAGATTTTGATGTTGGATACCATGAAGATGTAGTCAAGACTATTCTAGCTGAATGTGGATATAGTGCTAAAGCAATTAATGAAGCAGAGGCTCTTTGTTATGCTGAATTAGAAGTTGAGGATTATACTGGTATTGCTGTTAGTTGTGGGGCTGGTATGACAAATGTTTGCGTTATGTTAAATGGAGAACCTACTGTAGTATTCAGCACAACCAAAAGTGGAGACTGGATTGATCGCATGAGTTCTGTTGCTACAGGAGAACCAGATAGTGTTGTTCAGGCAGAGAAAGAGGCTGGGGGTTTTACGATTGGTGAACCTAATGATAATCCAGTTTTAGGTGCTGTGTCAGCTTATTATGAGAGACTAATAGACTATACTACAAAACAATTAGCCCATGCTTTATCAAGCCATAAATCATTACCAAAATTTAAAAATCCTTTGGTTATTGTGGTAGCTGGTGGTACTTCTCAAGCTAATGGATATATTAAGGAATTTGCTAAAAAATTAGAAGAGAATGGTTTTCCTTTACAAATTAAAGAAGTCAGACATGCGACAGACCCCTTACACGCTGTTGCTAAAGGATGTTTAATTGCTGCAAAGGTGTTGTGATGTTTAATTTCCTGAATAAAATCAGGTTTGCAGTACGATCTCCAAAATGGAGTAATGTAAGAAAACAACACTTAAAAGAAAATCCATATTGTATTGCTTGTGGTAGAGATAAAAAATTAGAAGTTCATCATAAAACCCCAGTTCATATTAGTCCAGAGCTAGAACTTGATCCTTCAAATCTTGTGACTTTGTGTGCAGACCCATGCCACTTTCTATTTGGTCATTTAATGAACTTTAAGAGTTATAATAAATCGGTCATCGAAGATTGTTCGGTGTATTTAAATAAGGTTAAAAATAGACCTTAGTTTACATATCCGTCAAAGGAATGACCCATGAAAAGCTTAATTTTTCTTCTGGGTGTTTTTTTATTTCTTTCAAATTCTTTTGCTGGGACAATTGATCCCAATGTTGAAGACTCTAAATATATAGAATATGGATCTAAATTTAAACATACTGTTAAAATTGTTTGCTATGATGGTAATGGACAAGCAGCGGGTTCTGCTGTAATAGTAGATAATAATTGGATAATAACAGCAGCTCATGTTGTAAAAAATATGAAAGATCATCAAATAATTGTTGATGATAAAAAATACAATTTAGATTCTATTATTTGTCATGAAAAATATAGTGACAATGTTTTTGGATATTATGATATAGCAGTAGGTCACATCTCAGAACAAGTAGATATGTCCCCTTATCCAGAGTTATATGAGGATTCAGATGAAGTTGGGAAAATAGCTGCTATTGTTGGCGTTGGGCTTACTGGAAATTTCAATACTGGAGTAAATATTTCTGATGGTAAAAAAAGGGCTGGATCTAACTATGTTACCAAAATAGAAAGAGGAACATTAGTCTGCAATGCTTCCAAACCCAGTCAAAAAATCACAGAACTTGAATATTTAATTTGTAGTGGAGATAGTGGTGGTGGTCTTTTTATAGATGGAAAACTTGCTGGAATAAATTCTTCAGTATTGGGGTATGATGGTAAGCCAGACTCAACGTATGGAGATGAAAGTTGTCATACAAGAATTAGTATGTATATTCCATGGATTAGAAACATTATTAAGAAATAATTATGTTAAAAAAGAAACAATGCAAGCTTTTACCGCACACAAGAAAAGATATTTATGGTTTATCGGTAGGATCTAGTCAGTTCCATAGCTGGCCCATTGATAAATTCTCAGTTCCTCAACAATGGAGACATTCTCAAGGAGAAGGTGTAACTGTAGCAGTAATAGATACTGGATGCGATTTAAATCACGAAGATATTAAAGACAATATTGTAGATGGTTATAATTTCATAAATCCAGATCAACCTCCACAAGACGATAATGGTCATGGAACCCACGTTGCTGGCACAATAGCTGCCGTGAACAATGGCGTAGGCATGGTAGGAGTCGCTCCGCAAGCCAAGATCATGCCTATTAAAGCACTTGGAGCCGATGGGTCAGGAATTAATAAAAACGTCGCTGAAGCGATTGTGTGGGCCGCAGATCACGGAGCAGATCTAATCACAATGTCTCTAGGTTCAGAATATCCTTCTATTCAAATAGAAAAAGCTATAGAATATGCAAAATACAAAAATGTAATAATTTTTTGTGCAGCAGGGAATAGTGGGATAGAGTCGGGAATACAATACCCAGCAAAATATAATAATACAATTAGTGTTGGTGCAGTAGATGAGAAATTAAATATCTGTTCATTTAGTTGCTGTGGTGAAGAGCTTGACTTTTTAGCTCCGGGCGCAGATATTATTAGTGCTGTACCTGGAAATGCCTACGCTTCTATGTCTGGAACTAGTATGGCAACACCATTTGCAGTAGGATGTGCTGCTTTATTTCTATCGTTTGCTAAAAAAATTAAATTTGCTATGCTTGAAAATATGCTAAAATCATCGGACGACTATGTAGCGGTTTTTGCTAAGAAAGCCATTAGACTACATCAGCAGAATTATACAGGGATAAAGAAATATGAAGGCTATGGTATTATTAGACCTGTACTATAACTTAATCACCCTCTGCATAAGACATAATAAGATTAGGGTTGTCTGTCAAGTTTTAAAAATTCTAAGCCCAAAGCTTGACTTGTCTCCAATGGGGCGTATGATTACTACGAAAGGTGTGCAATGAGCGATTCAGATTTCGATAAAAGAAAAACTTCCAGAAGAGAAAACATAGAGCATAGGTTCTTGAACAAGAAGGCTGATGCTTATGATTCTCGTGATATGAATAAAATAAAGAAACAACTCAAAAAGCAAAAAGAAAATATGAGAGCAGAGGAGTTGTGGGAAGATTGGGAAAATGAAATATCTTGAAGAATTAAAACCCGGCGATTTATTCTTAATAGATAAAAAGAGGTTTATTCTTACTGGTGATTTCAAATCCACCAAGGATCAAAAAACTAAAAAAATGTCAATAGACATTGAAACAGGTTTTGCTAGTTGGTTAGTTGAAGATTCTGTAGTAGAATCATTGGACCTATATTATAGAGACAAAGATGGCAATATATTGGCTCTAAAGGAACATAAGAATGAGTATACGGACAAAACTCCTAACATTTCTTAAGTCTTTACTATTTCATATAGGCGCTGGATTTCCAAAATCTACCCAAGAAGAAATAGATAAAAGATTTGCAATTTGCCAAACCTGCGAAATGTTTCATAATACCTCTAGTCAATGTCTGGCTTGTGGTTGCAATCTTAGTAGAAAAAAGATATTCCTCAATAAATTGGCATGGGCTGATCAACAGTGTCCACTTGATAAGTGGTTAAAAATAAAAAGGTGAAACTATGCCAACTCAAATAAACAAAAATATAGCTAATACTTTTAGCTTCGTTAAGAATCAAAATATATTTGAGCTTATTAACACCAGGATTTCTGCTGGAGTTAATGGTAGTACAGTTATTGTTCCTCACGTATGCAATAATAGCAATGCTTTTGGTGCTGGATTTGCTGGTGAGGTAGCTCATATTTATCCAGAAGTAAAAGCCAATTTCCATATGCTTGGTCAACAAGCTAAATTAGGTCATACTCAGTTTATTACTGTTAAGACAGATCCTAAATATCGTTATAAAATTATCTTTGCTAATATGATAGCACAAAATAAACTTATTAATAATCAAAACAAAAGGCCTTTAAACTACGCTGCTCTTGTATATTGCATGAATCAGGTCAAAACTGTATATAAAAACATACAAGAAGGAACAGAAAAGACTAAAGTAGAAATACATGCGCCTAAATTTGGTAGCGGTTTAGCTGGTGGCAACTGGAATTTTATTTCAGACTTAATTAATGATATTTGGTTCGATTTACCCGTTTACATATATTCAAAATAATAACTATGCTATATATAGCTATATACATTTGTTTAATCATTGGTGTCTTAGAAGGATTAGTCAAATTGAGTTCTTCTAACTATAAATATAGTTCCAGGAATCTTTTTGATTTTCTATTTCCTAATTAATATGAAACTTGTTATTAATTCAAATTTGTTTTATAAAAAAGCATTGAATATTTTATTTCAATCTTTACAAAATATTAATTTTACAAGATACGAAGATATTATCTTAGTAATTTCTCAATATGAAAATATTGGTCCTCGTATTAAAAAAATCAAAGAAGTTACTGATTTAGATCTAGATTATGAAATCACAGTAATATGCATGGCAATGAATAACTTTGATTACACCGCCTATCATGCTTTATATACTTGGAGATATCATCATTTAATTATAGACAAATCATATTTCTATATATTAGATACTACAACTTTTCATCCTTCTTTTAATGAAAAATACAAAATACTTAAAAACATAGTAAAAAATTACGAATTACATATTATAAGCGGACCACATTCTAATATCTGTGCTTTTGGTGGAAATGTTATAGATTTGTACGCTGATAATTTTAAGAATATAATGACTAAAGAACAAGCAATAATTTTAGAATGTTCTGGGAATACTATTGAAAACAGTAAAGGGATAAGAGTAAATACTATTAAACATTTTGGAGAAATAGTAAGCTATCCAAAAAGAACTTTTGCAATTAAAAAAGATCTATACGATAATGGCATCGAAAGATCTGCTTACTATTATGAAAAATTTGGTCTATACAAGTGGATACTGGAACATAAGAACGGAGATTTCTTAGGAAAAATTGTCAATAATTTTGAAAAAAATAAACATGAATAGATTACATAGTCAAAGAGTATATTTAGCTGGAGCAATGGATAGAGTTCCAGATAGAGGAACTACATGGAGAGACAGTATAACTCCATTCTTACAAAATCTAGGAATAGAGGTTTTTAATCCTATCAGCAAACCATCGAATATAGGATTAGAAGATTGTGATGTTCATACAATAAAAGCTAAACTTAAAGCAAAAGAAAACTATGATGAACTATCTTCTATGATGAAGACTATAAGAGCAGTTGATCTTAGGCTCGTTGATATTAGTGATTTTTTAATTGTAAATATGAACCTAGATATTCATCCATGTGGAACATATGAAGAAATTTTCTGGGCTAACAGGCAAAAAAAGCCTATTATAATTCATATGGAACAAGGGAAAAAATACGCTCCCGATTGGTTATTTGGTACTATTCCACATCAAACTATTTTTTCTACATGGGACGAGATTAAAGATTATCTTGTTCATATAGATTCATCTGAAAATATAGACACTCATAAAAGATGGTATTTTTTTAATATAGGAGATAATAAATGAATAATATTAAACTTTTTATGGATCTCATATCATCAATAAATTCTGATGATTTAATAAACTATGCTTCACTAGAGAATTGTTTACTTAAAGCTGGCCTTAATGATGAGAATACAGAAGAACAACCTCCAGAACTTAAAGAATATTTTGGTGCTGGTTACAGCTTTAAGATTTGGCAATATCCAAATCAATTTATTCCATATCTGCTTTTCTTAGAAAAATACAAAAATAAAATTACTTCCTATTTAGAAATAGGATCACGACATGGTGGAACATTTATATTTACTAATGAATATTTAAACACTATCAAAAAAGAACAAATAAAAAGTTTGGCTTGTGATTTAATAGATATACCAGAAAATATATCAACATACAAAGATTTGAACCCTCGCATTAGTTATTGGAAAATTAACTCCCAATCTAACGACTTTAAGAATTTTATTAAGGAGAAACATTTTTCTTTAATATTAATAGATGGAGATCATACATATGATGGTGTTAAAAATGATGCCGAAGCATGTCTGGATCATGGAGAAATTATAGTATTCCATGATATCACCAGCATATCATGTCCTGGCACTTCTAAATATTGGATAGATTTTAAAAATCAATATAATGAAATGTTCAATTTTTATGAATTCATTGAACAATATCCTAGTGTCAGATCTAATTTCTTAGGAATAGGATGTGCAGTCAAAAAACAATTTGATCACTAAACCCATGCCCAAATATTACGTCAAGTCTGGACAAATCAAGTATATAATAGATAGATCAGATCGCCTTACTGCCATTAATGATACATTAAAATCATTCAAGGGAAAAGGATTAAGTACAGCGCTTAGAATATGTGTTAGTGAGGTTGGTTGGAATAAAGAAACAACGTGCTATGATACAGATGAGTTCCTGAAAAATATTAGATAAAACATGACAAAACACACAACTAGACCAGACGATCCTACAAAACTAAACTATCTCCCTCCATATAAGATTATTGTTGGTGATTCAGCTGTTCATGGTCGTGGTGTTTTTGCTACTAGCAGAATTACTAAAGGAGAAATTATTGAAAGATGTCCATTAATTCAAATGGATTATAGGTCTAATTATCAATTAGATCCTAAAATCTTTGGTTATATGTATGCTCAACCACCATGTTCTTGTGAGGATTGTGAAAAACATGGAGTCATTTTGCATATGGTTTTAGGCTATGGAATGTTATATAATCATCAAGATGTATCTAATGCTGTTTGGAAATTTAATTATTCTCAGCTATTTGCAGATGTAATTGCTATTACTGATATTAAAATTAAAGAAGAAATTTTTGTAGGTTACGGCAATGCTTATTTTGATTCAGAAAATATAAAAACAGGAAAGACTAAAATTACTACATAATATGAGTACAGAATTTTTAAATAATTTTCCAATTAAACTTGGACTTTCAAGTATAGAAGGTCGTGGTGTTTTTGCAACCAGAGATATTAAAGAGGGAGAGATAATAGAAAGATGTCCGTTAGTTCCTTTATCTTTTAGATCTAAATATCATTCTGATCCACAGCTTTATAGATACCTATATACTCAACCCACCTGTCCTTGCAATGAATGTAAAAATCATGGATTTATATTTCATATGGTTTTAGGTTATGGAATGATTTATAATCATCAAGACAATGCTAATACTGAATGGAAATTCGATTATCCTAATCTGATAGCTGATGTGGTAGCTATTAAAGATATTAAAGCAGAAGATGAGATATTCGTAGATTACGGAAAGAAATATTTTAATGACAAACCTAAAATAGAGTTGGATAATGCAAAAAATAATCAATGAAATAAAACTAGATTTTGATGATGTTTTAATAAAGCCAAAAAGATCTTCCTTAAGTAGTCGATCTGATGTTAGTTTAGTTAGAGAATTTAATTTTGCTCATTCTCCAAGGAAACTTTCTTGTGTTCCTATTATGGTAGCAAATATGGATACTACTGGAACATTTGGTATGACCAATCCAGTGTGTTCAGCTAAAAGTATAGTTTGCTTACATAAGCACTATTCTATAGAAGAGCTAGTCACGTTCTATTCTACTGAGAACGAGATAGATAAAGATTTTGTCTTTTATTCTACAGGAACATCTGCAAAAGATATTGAAAAACTAGCAATAGTTTTTAACTCATTACTTTCTATTGGAAAGAAAATTCCTAATATTTGTATTGATGTTGCAAACGGCTATAGCGAAAAATTTGTAAAAACAACCAGTCATATCCGTGGATTATATCCAGATGTAATAGTTATGGCTGGGAATGTTGTAACCCCAGAGATGGTTGAAGAACTAATCCTTCATGGTAAAGTAGATATTGTTAAAGTAGGAATAGGGTCCGGATCTGTTTGTACCACCAGACTAAAAACAGGGATAGGCTATCCTCAACTTGCAGCAGTCATGGAGTGTACTGATGCTGCTCATGGATTAGGTGGTCATATTTGTTCTGATGGTGGATGCAAAATAGTCGGAGATGTTTGCAAAGCATTTGGTGCAAATGCTGATTTTGTAATGTTAGGCAGTATGTTTGCTGGTTCTGATGAATGTGAAGGAGAATGGGAATATGAATTCCTATGTAAAAGAGCTGGTTTAACATCTGAATTTTGGCAACCATTTAATCCCGGCTATGAAACAGAAAAAAAGAAAACCAAACTTAAATTCTATGGGATGAGTTCCAAAAACGCTATGGATAAATATCATAATGGAGTAGCAAACTATAGAACCAGTGAAGGAAAATGTGTTACTATTCCCTACAAAGATAAGGCAGAAATTATTTTGCAAGATATTCTTGGAGGGATAAGAAGTGCTTGTACATATATAGGAGCATCTAAGATTAAAGACTTTGGCAAAAAGACCACTTTTATTCAAGTTAACAACACCCATAATAGGATTTTTGAATGAATATTAATTTACATGCTCCGATAGGAGTAACAGGTTATGGCAATGTAGCCTTTAATTTATTAAAAGAGTTAACTAGAGATAAAAAACATAAAGTTTCTTTAACTCCAATAGGTAATCCTAAAGCAGAGTCTCCATTAGATTCGGCATTAATTAATCATGCTATGGATCTTAATATAGATATGGATTATAATGCTACTTGTTTGAAAATATGGCATCAATTTGATCTGCTTACTAGACCAGGAAGAGGACAATATTTAGCATATCCTTTTTTTGAAATAGATACCTTCAATACTTTAGAAAAATATCATTTAAATTTTCCAGATAAGCTAATAGCTAGCAGTCAATGGGCTAAACAAGTTTTATTGGATAATGATATCAAAAAAGATATTGAGATAGTACATCTTGGGGTAGATAGTTCAATTTTCTACCCAAGAGAAAGTAAAAGCAGACCAGAGAATTTTATTTTTATCACAGTGGGAAAATGGGAAATCCGTAAGTCTCATGATATTGTGATAGAATGTTTTAATAAAGCATTTTCTAATGACGATAATGTTGAACTATGGATGATAACTCACAACCCTTTTTTAAATGAACAACAAGAACATGAGTGGCTATCTGTAGTAAATAGATCTAAATTAAAAAATAAAATTAAAGTTTTTCCAAGATTACCAACACAAAGCAATGTAGCAGAAGCAATTTCTTATGCTGATTGTGGTCTTTATTTGTCTAGAGCAGAAGGGTGGAATTTAGAACTATTAGAAACTATGGCTATGAATAAGCCAGTTATTGCAACAAACTATTCTGCTCATACAGAATATTGTAATAGTAAAAATTCTTATTTGGTAGATATTACAGATAAAGAATTGGCAGAAGATGGAAAATGGTTTCATGGAGATGGTAATTGGGCTAAAATCGGAGAGAAAGAAAAAGATCAAATTATTGACTATATGAAATATGTATATACCAATAAAATTGGTTCAAATCCAGAAGGTCTCACTACTGCTCAAAAGTTTACATGGGAAAATTCGGCCAAGCAATTGGTTAGGTGTATAGAAAAATAAGGAGATAACTTTATGCCAATACCAACACCAAATCAAAATGAAGATAGTAAAAAATTTCTTAGTCGTTGCATGAGCGACGATATAATGAAAAAAGATTACCCAGAAAATCAGCAAAGAATAGCTATTTGTTTGGGTCAAACTAAAAAATCAAAAAATAGTCTATTAGATAATGTTTTAGCTATCTTGGGTTTTACATATGATTTTGATTGTGATGAGTGCGGTAATTCTGAAGAATTGACAATATCAAATTTAGTTATTCCTAAAGAAGAAGATTATTTAGATTTTGGAGAGGAAACTGAAGAATATGATATCTCTCATGTCTTAGCATCAGAATATCAAGGAAGAAAAGTAACTTTGAACAAACCTTTCAGAACACCAGATGGTCCTAAAAAATCCAGCGTTTACGTTAAGAATGAAAAAGGCAATGTTGTTAAAGTAAATTTTGGTGATCCAAACATGGAAATCAAAAAAGACATTCCTGCAAGAAGAAAAAGCTTTAGAGCTAGAATGAGATGCGATAGTCCCGGACCAAAATGGAAAGCCAGATATTGGGCATGTAAGAGCTGGTAATAATTATAAAAACAATCCTCACATAAAATGGACTAATAACTATGACTAAAAGTATACAAGAACTATTAAATGAACAATCGCAAACTATTAAAATAGATAATCCAAACGAAACATCTGCTCAAGAAATTACTGGATATACATCTGATGCTGTTATTGAACTTATTAAAAAATCATTAAATATTCACTGGCAGCAAACTACTGTATTAACAGCACAAGCTGAACATCTTCAAAGATGGGGATATAAGAAACTAGCGGCAATTATTAAAGAAGATGCGATACAGGAACAAACACATGCTGCAATCAATATCAAAAGACTAGAATTTTTTGATGTTGATTATCAACCATTAGTTCTGAATCCTCCAGCTTGGAAGAGACATGATATGGTCGCAATGATAGAATATAATCTCTCTTCTGTAAGAGAAGCATCGGCAGCAGAAAGATCAACAATAGTTGCTGCCAGAGCAGTTGGTGATGAAATTACAGCCAATATGTTTATTGAGCTATTACAAGGCAGCGAAGACGGTATTGAGCTTTATGAAGGATTTCTAAAGCTAATTGAACAGATGGGCGTTGATAATTTCTTAACACTACAAGTTTAATTATTATTCAAATTTAAAAGGGGAGTTACAATGGAAAGAATTCATGATATCCTTAATAAGATAGGCTCTACCATTATAGATAATCAAATGATAGAAAATACAGAAGATGATAGTATGCTTGAATTGGAGAATTATCAAGCTGAATTTTTAGAGATGTCAATAGCATCTCTTAAGAATATTTTTCATAATGTGTCAAGTATTCTAGACCATATCGACCATGATCGTGTAAAAGAAAATTTGACAGAACCTTGGCTACAGGGTATGATCGCTATAACTGAAAACAATATGAGTACAATCCGAGATTTTGTCATTCTTTCTGACGAGACTGACGATAACTCTTCTGAGGGAGCATCCAAGAATTTACCCGGACTTTGGGAAAATATTCGCAAGAAAAAAGAGCGAGAAGGCAAAAATTATAAGCCAGCCAAACGTGGAAACAAGGATAGACCAGACCCAAAGACTTGGAAAAAGTTAACTGACGAAGAAAATAAGAAGAAGAACTAAGTAAATAGTTCGGACATTAGGAATCTAACTTAAAGGAAATAAATAATGGAAAAAGAGTTTGATAGTCTGTCTACATATATTACCCTAGCCAAGAAGATTATATCTAAGTTTGCCCCAACCTTCTATTCTGCTTTGAGACAAGAGCTATTGTCGAATGAAGATGCTATTGCAGATATTGCTTCTGCCATTATGATAGGAGATTGGAGATGGGATAAGGATCGTTCAGGTTTTAATGGTAAATCAAAGACTAAATATTCCTATCGGAATCAATGTGGAATTTGGGCCATCAAAACGTATTTATCAAACAAGTATCGTAAGAATAATACTCATTATTCACTAAATAATATTAATGAAAATGAGGTGTCTTTTGCTGATAATATTCCAGACAAAGAGGAGTATGATCCTTATATAGTTGTTGAGAATAATGAATATGAAGAATCTTTAAAGAAAAATATTGAAAATATCCTTTCTTCTGGTATCATATCTGATAAACAGAAAGACCAAATTAAACAATATTATTTTGAAGAAAAAACTCTATCTGAAATAGGTAGAGACTTTGGGGTTACCAGAGAAGCAGTAAGACAAAATATTCAGAAAGGTTTAGCAAAGATAAGAGCCTATGTTTAAAGCAACAACAAGTATCTTTATATCATCCTTTAATTTTAATAAGAATGAAAGATGTGTTGTATCTTCTAATCCAGAGATTTATGAGCCTTTGGTATTAGAGATAGAACAGGAAGATGATTCTATTCGTTCTGCGGCAGCCAAGATTTTTGAAAAGTATGTATCTCTAGGATACGATTCTGTAAAAGTAATGTTGGTTGATGTCTTAAAAAATGACAATCATATCAATATCTTCTTTGCTTGTTCTATTCCTCCTGAGACAGAGCTTAAAGCTGGCTATTATGTAAACTTAAATTTAGCGCTAATAGACCCTATTTCAAGAAAGTGTTTACTATATGTTTAAGTGGTGGAAAAATTTATTAGAAAAAATTTATCCAAAACCTATTATAGTTGTCCCTCAAACCAAGGGAGAAAAAAGGGATTTTTTATGTAGTGTTAACTTTGAATTAAATTTTGATAGTACTATTAATATTGTTTGTTATTGGCCTGATTTAGATAAACTTGATGAAACAATGATTACTAATATAGCTAACCAATATGGAGCATTAATGTTTATTCTAGAAAATGGTTCTCTTAGAGAAGACATTATAAGTAGTTTAACATCTATTGCTGATAAAGATAATATTTCTGATTCATTTTTTGTGGAAAAAGTATTAAGTGCATGGATAGAACTAAAGAAAAAAGGCCTATTAGATAATGCTTATGATCCAGTAATTAAACCTTCTAGTGTATTTAAAAACTATACTAGATAAGGAATGGACGCAATTAAATGAGAAATATTTATGGAACAGCTAATCTAATAGTTTGGCAAAAATGGTTCGATCCATTTGGTGAAGATGATACTATAGAGCATGACAAGTTAGTTGATGATCATTATGATAAGGAAGAAGATCTTGATGGTGAATATGTTGATGAAATGGAAAGTGTCAAAAAACCATTAAGAGCAATTGCTACTCCAATGGGTTTAATACCTTACACAGAGAATACGGCATCTGGTAAGATTTTTAACTTTTGGGTTGGTCATACAAACTTTAATATCAATAATCAAATAGTAAATATTATAGATCAAATAGATGGGGTGGAAACTCTAGACATTTTTACTAGATACCGATTTAGAATATCTATAGGAAAAGTTTTTGATGACGCTAGAGTAATGAAAGAAATTAATGATCAGATATATGAATACCTAGGTAATTAATATGGTAGTCAATTCACCAAATAATGATAGTGAACTTAATGAAATTCATAATTTTAATATAGACATCAAGAATAGAGAAATATACTTACACTCCCACATAGATGGTGCAGATGAGGGAGGGGTTGATTATAGGTCAGCGGTCATATTTGAAAAAAATGTTAGATACCTTAATACATTATCAAGCGAACCTATTTTAGTTCATATGCACTTGCCGGGTGGAGAATGGCAAGATTGTTTAGGTATTTATGATACCATACGATTTTCAAAATCAAAAATTATTATTCTGGCTTATGCTAAAGTAGAATCATCAAGCAGCGTAATTTTCCAAGCTGCACCACTAAGGATTCTAACTCCTAATGCTACCATGCTTATTCACTATGGATCATTCAGTATGGATAGTGAACACTCAAAGGCTGCTGCTAGTTCTATTAAATGGAATGAACAAGAGTGTGATAAGATGATTGAAATTTTTACCGATAGATGTATGGAAAGTGAACTAGCTAAACAAAAGAATTGGAAGAAAATGATGGCCAGAAAACACATCACTTCACAATTAGCAAATAAGTGTGATTGGATTTTAACATCGAATGAAGCTGTAGAATATGGGTTTGCTGACGGTGTATTAGGTAGTAAGAAATACCCTAGTATTGAACTACTTAAAACATATAAAACAAAAAAATGATCATAGAATATTCTAATTATGATGTTTCTTTATCTGATGAAGAATTAAAAAAAAGTCTTCAATCAGCGATACATTATAATCCATCCACAATTTCAGTATTTCTAAATCATATTAAAATAGCTAAAAATATTATTTCACAAACAGATACTTTAATTTCTACTCCTATCGATTATCCTCTTGGTATTTTAGATACAAAAAGTAGAGGAAGCGCAATAGAAACAGCTATCAAAGCCGGAACTCACATAGTCAATATAGTTGCCCAACCCGCGCACTTCTGCAACAGAAAATATGATAAATTTAGAGAAGATATCAAAATAAATTTAGAGCTTTGTAGTAAAGCTTCTGTTGAATTAAGATATACTTTAGAATATAGGGTTTTCTCTTACGAACTTTTATACAAAGTTTCTCAAATCTTAATGGATTTTGGAATCAATACTATCTATCCATCTTCAGGATATCTTCTTGATGATATCAATGACAATATCTTAGCAGCAGCTCTAATTAACAAGAAAGTACCCATCAACATTATTTGTAATGGTAATGTTTGGAATATTAGCCAAATTAATAATATCAATCGAACTAAATTATATGGCATTAAGGTCAATTCTATTAACGGTTTAGAATTATTATCCAAAAATAACCAAAGTTCCTAGGGTTTAGGGTATAGTATAATTAGCATTTCCGTCAACCATGGGAGAATAAAATGGCTATAGCAAAAACATCTGGTTCTGATTATACAGTACCTCCAAACGTAAAGTCCAGTGGCTCAGTTAATAATAGAGGCACAGTAGCCCGTGGTGGCTCAGTTGCTTCTGGCAAGCTCACAAATGTAGGCGTTAGTAGATACAATACAGGAGTATTTGCTTCAACAGTTCTTGATAATGGTTTTGCCGACAAGGCTCTAAGTAGTGGCACTTTTGCTTATAATGATAAGAATGGTGTTGCTATGAGAACCACATCAGAATTAGCTGGTGTTGCTAATACTACATTGTTAAGTGGCGCTAATATCCCAAGTCTCACTCGTAGTATTCACAAGCTTGAAACCCTCAGAACTCGTAGATTTACAACAGCTATTAGAGCTAACAAGTATAGTCTTTACACAGGAGCTTTCGATAGCGGTTATCCTGTTGTAGCCACAGATACATTAGCAACAGATAATGCTGCAAATCCAACTCGTTCTGCTCCCGGTCAGCTTACTTATAGAACTGGCGCTAAAGTACCAGTTATGAATAATGATTACAAGGCTAAGACTGGCTGAGTATAACTAATCAATTTTACTATACAACTAAAGCCAGCGATGCCTTGAGTGTCGTTGGCTTTTAGTTATTATTTAGAAAGTAAATCATGAGCGAAACAATTATTCATTTCTGGGAAAATATTGCTACAACCAGTATTGGCATTATCGTAACTATGGTGGGGTTTTGGGTAGCTATAGGAAGAAATATGGCTACTAAAGCAGAAGTTTTAGTGATGATAGAAACACAATCTCCATATATTCATGATCGTCAATTTATTATGGAAAGATTAAATAATAATAAAGAAACTCAAGCAGCTTTTGCTAATGCTTTACAAAGAAACACTGAAGTTATGACAGAACTAAAAATTCAAATTGGTATCCTTGGCAAAACGCTAGAGGCTCTCGAAGACCGCATCGAAAAATAGTGTATATAATTACAACCCCTTATTCTGGAGAATCAAACAATGGCTAGACCATATACAGACATTCAAGCTGCAATTAGTGGTAACGTAGTTAAGAATGGCACAGCAGTCGTATCAACAACATTTACTGGTAAATATTCAACCAACAACAATTACGTCAAAAACACACCAGCAATCAGTACCATTTACAATAAATATGGCAATAAGTTCTATAATGGCATATTTGTTAAAGTATTACCTAGCGGCACATGATATTTTTTGGCAATTTAAAATGGGAGTTTAATATTCATGGTCAAACCCGGCTATAGAACTAGCGAATTTTGGTTCACTATGGTCAGCTTTGTTTTTAGTGGACTATATTTAATGGGAATCATTGGAGAGAATAGTCAGAAAGAAGATTTGATTCAAGAAACAAGTAGAGGTCTAGAAGCTACAATACTTATTATAGGACAATTAACAGTTCTATTTAAGTATGTATCAAGTAGAGCTGAACTAAAGAAAACTTGGTGGAGCACAGCTAATCCAGAAGAAAGAAAAGTAGCAAATAGAGCTAATAGTAGAAAAAAGAAAAAACCCAAGAGTACCACAGGAAAAACCAATGCCAAATCCGATAGTCCTATTACAGATCAATAATATCGTAGACTCTGCTAAAGCTATACTTAAACAAGCCCAATCAGTAGCTGTTCCTCAAGCATGGAATGTATTACAGTTAGCAGTAGCAGATATAGTCCAACAAATTCAATTAACTCATCCAGAACTAAAAGGATCTAATAAAAAAGAAATAGCTATGAATGC
>Ga0209088_10000749_pt1 | contig 22181 bp, 31 predicted proteins | sample S_140625_EF_Meta_FD_187324 | JGI IMG/M metagenome (GOLD analysis project Ga0209088, IMG submission 187324) | Freshwater microbial communities from Lake Simoncouche, Canada to study carbon cycling - S_140625_EF_MetaG (SPAdes) (version 2) | ecosystem: Environmental > Aquatic > Freshwater > Lake ... | reverse complement strand
TCCGCTCCAATTATTGCACCGCCAATGGTGGCTAAAGCAGCGAGTGGCATGATTACGTTCCTTTGCTGATTAACACAGCATCAATTGCATCTTCGTCTGTTTCGTCTGTTGCATGGATGCAAAACCATACGCAATCCTGCAACGCTTCAATCTTGTGGTGCGTGCCAGCTTTAATCTCAATGCACGCTGGAGCGTTGTAACTTTCGACAGAATCATCAGTCGAAACAATGACTTGACCCGATGCCAGTATACTCAAATGGGAATAAACGTGCTTGTGGGTCGCAGCAACGTATCCCCTAGGGATAAACATCTGCTTGGCATAGATGCCGCCTGAGAAATGATGCTCCACTTGTGGATCGGCATCAAATCGGCCAGCAATCCCTTTCACAAAATCATCGACTTTCATTAAGTATACAGCGGCAAATAATAAGTTGTCCCATCAGCGACAACCGGCAACCATTTTGCAATGACTGTGTGTGATCCAGCCGCGGCCAGATTATTGATTGTCACCGTGCTAGACGTCGTGAGCGTGGTTGCGCTGACCGATGTACCAGCAACCGAGCCACCCGTGATAGCAACGGAGCTGGCATTCTGTGTGGCCATCGTGCCAGCACCAGAAACGTCAGCAATCGGAATCGTGGCGCTTGCCGTCAGCGGTGTCGTGCCTGCGCCCTTTACGTAGCCGGTCAGCGTATTGGCGCCTGTGCCGCCTGATGCCACGTTTACGGTGCCGCCTAGTGTGACCGCGCCTGGCGTTGCAGCCGCCGGAGTCAATCCAGTCGTGCCGCCGGAAACAGTATTCACCAGCCCAACGCCGACCGTGATCGTTGACACGTTAGGGTTTTGCAACCAGATCAACCATTCCCGCGCCGGTCGTTTGGTGATCGGATCTAAAAATGGCGATTGCGGGTAGCGCAGATAACTTGTTGCCATCAGTTCTCACCAACGCTGGCTTTGAGATTGGCAGAGACGATTGCTGATTTCACCGGATCGCTGGTGGACACTTCCCAGACACGATCTCTGGCCATGCCAAGCCGACGCCAGATTGCTCGATTCTGATACTTGCCAATCCTGCCGATTGACGTCCAATGCTCGTTGGACCAAGTGGACCCGCCATCGTTCGACCAGCGCAGCATTGCCTGTGGGTCTTGCCCTTGACCTGTGCTCAGCCCAACGCCAGGCTGAAACTGGATCTGTAATTCCTCAAAATACTGTCTCTGAAAGTCGGAAACAATGTGCGGAGTCCGACGTAATCGTCGGATTGGGTTGCCGGCTTCGGTATAAGTTTCCGTATCTACAATGTAGATGTTGCCGTTTTGGTAGTCGCCGACCAAATTGTAAGTATTGAAGAACGTCGCGCAATTACCGCGATTGCGTTGGAAGTTATTCAACGGGTCTAAGCTGAGCCATTTGAACCACAGCTTGGTTGTGGAGTCGTAGACCCAAGTGAGATTGGCCTGCGGGAAAGTGACGATGTACCACTCATGACCCGTGATCTGCATGGAGTAAGCAATCGCGTCTGAGACGTCAAAGCCAATCAGCGAGTTCTCAACAGCGTGCGTGCTCAGCCGGATAAACTGGTATCCGTTGATTGTGCCGATCGTCGCGTGACCAAGCAAGTCTCGCGTGACAAACATGAATGTCTCAGCCCATCGAGCGACTGAGAATGGCGCGTTGATGCCGTGCTGGATGAACGTGCCGCTGATCGGCGTAAACGGGAAAGTGGCAATGGTCGGGTCTGGTGGTGGTGACTCAACCCAGACCTCGGTCGTAAACTCGCCAAACAGAAAGAGCTGCTGGTGATCAACGAAGATCGAAACCAGATTGTCCGATCCACCGTCCTTGCGTCCAAACAACCCGCCGGTGTTGTAGACAGACCCTGCATCTGTTGCCGTAAACAGTTGGCTGTCGGGCTTGTTGTAAACCACGTAGCCGTTGACGTAATCGACAACCGTTGCACCAGCCCATAACCCATCGCTCGTCAGTTGGGCAAATGTCGCGGTTGTTAAATTGTAGAAATACCGCGCAACGCCATCAGAAATGTACGCCACGGTGCCGTTGTTAACCCCGTCATCAGTCGTCTGAGTCTCGGTGATACTCACGGGTCCAGATGACGTCGTGAGCGTCCCTACCTCTGTATATGACCAGTCAGCTTGGATCAAATAGACTTTATTTGCTGCCACCGCGATCATCTGGCCAAACGGTGTCATGGTTCGCATTCCGCGCACCGGACCATTTGGGAGCGTGACAATGGTGCGATAGCCAGGCGTCGGCAGCAGAGCAATAACGCCTCGAGCGCCTTCGGGCTTTACAGGGTCGATCTCTGGATACCAATTGATGCACTCTTGCGCATCTTGGTAAATAGTTGGCGCCTCATAAGACGCCCCAACAAAACCGAAATCGGCCATTAGACAAACCCGCCGGTCAAGATCCAGCTTGCGTCCTTGGCTTTTCCGCTAAACAGCACGTCAGGGAATTGAGCAACCAAGCTCGGTCTCATGTTGGTGCGCTTGAGCGTGGCTTTGGCCTGGGCTGCGTAAGCGTTAATCATCGCCAGTTGAGTCGTGGAGCTTTTGCCGTACATTGGACACAGACGCTCAGCCAGGCACCAGCGCAGAGCCATCAGATAGCCCTGTGGCAGCGCAATTGACTCGTAGAGATTGCCGTAGCGCCGGAACATTGTGTCGGCAAACACGTGCATCTCGCCCTGCGCCGGAGCTGGCCACAAATAGATTGTGCCCAGCAGCTCTGCCGGCTGATAGTAGAGCGCCTTTGGCCAGGGTCCGTTAAGACTCTTGAGTCCAATCAGCTCGTACTGATCCAGCCCAATGCACGCCACCGGATAATCCAAGGAGTTCTGCGATTGACCACCACCGCCGGCCTGGTTGATCACGCGAACGAATGCGCTGTTGATGCTGACTGGTCGCTGATAGCTCGCCGTGATCGTCGTGCTGGCAACCGTCTGGCTTGTGCTGACAGTGTACGTACCGGCCTGATTGACGTTGCCACCAGCGCCCGTATTGAATTGCACGATAGTCGTGCCAGATGCGATGCCCGTGCCAACCAGCGTTTGCCCGAGCTGCACCGAACCGCTGGTCAGAGTTGTAACCGTTAACGTCGTGCCGGAGATAGAGCCGGTAAACACTGCGCCGACCTGACCACCTGGTCCAATCGTGTACTGCACCTGATTGGTCGCCGTTGGGAAAATGATCTCAGTCTGATAGCTGATCATCATCCGTTCGTTAGACCACTGATCCAAAATGTCGTTCAGCATATCGAACGCATCTTGAGCTGCGTCAGACGTCGGCGTCTCGCCAGCCTCGAGCGCCCCAATGTCTTTCAAAGACCGCGAAATAATTTCAATTGGCGCAGTCATGATCAATACTCAATGATTACGTAGCCGTTCAACGTCGGAGGAGACGCCCCGTCAAACAACGCCTGCACCGGGACAATGTTGGTTGTTCCTCGGCATTCGTTGGCCAGCGTGTTGTCAAAGGTTTTGGAAATGTAATTTGCTGAGCCAATTGAGAATGTTGAATTCAGCGCTGTGCCGCCTGCCGGCCCTGGCGTGCTGCTGGTGCCCGGACCTTGAGCTGTGAGAAAAGCACCGAGCGATGTATTGCCGCCACCAGATGCAACGGTAACCGCAATCGTTTGAGCCGGCGTTACCGTGATAAATCCAGCCGCAACCGTATAAATTACGGTCGTGCCGTTTGAGTAAACGCCGCTGCCAATCGTGGCTCGCAGCCGAGTGACGCCAGCAGGCACGGTAAACGTATCCGATCCGCTGGTGACCTTGTAATACAAGCTGAATTGCAGAACGCCGGTGCTGATCGTTGGCGTAACCGAAACAGCGCTGATCACTTCGTTGTTAGAGCCGCCAATCGTGATCGTCGTCCCGTCAGGACGCAATGCACCAATCTGCGCAGTCGTGGCAACCGGCAGCGCTGCACGCTTGATAATAGCGTCGTAATTCAACACCGACGAGATTGAATCGCGGTACAGGTAACCGCCACCGCTCACCGGCAATGATTGTCCGGTTGTTGACAATGTGCTGCCAACGTAGCTCAAACCCGAGCCGACCGTGACGTTACCAATGCCGCCAGCCCCGTCACCACGCAGAATTGACGTGCCGCTTGTGATGCCCGTCAGATCATTGATCCCGCTGATATTGTCGTAAGTGCCAATCGTGACCGCGGCAGCAGTCTGAAGCACCAGCTTATAAGCAACCCCAACGGTCAACCACGTCTGATTGGCGGTGCGCCCTGCGCTGTCCAGCACAATCGGGTTGGCGTTGGCAATGGTTCCCGCTGCGCTGGTATACGTCGCTTGTGGCGTCGTTGTTCCTGCGGTGTACGTGTACAGCAGTCCACCGGCCAGCGGAATTCCGAGATTGTCGAAAAACTGCCAACCGGCACCAGCTAACGGGGATAGTTTGACGGCCATGATTTACGCCTGGCTGATCTTGTAAGCTGCGACCAGTGCATCGTAATTGCTGCCGACCTGAGCTTTTAGCACGTCACGGATGCGGATCGACTTGTTCTGCTCAGCTTTCTCGGTGCGAACCAAAACGCGCAAACGGTCGCGGTATTGAAAATCACCAATCGTTGCCACTTGATCGTCGCTCAGCTCATGCGGCAAATCCTCGGTCTTGACCGTTTTGAATGCCTCAAGATCTGCTGGCCAATCGCCAGCCGGAAGTGCCTCGAGCATCGCAGCATAGTTGTCAATGTTGAGCTGGTAGCCGTAGATTTCCATTTCACGATGGAACGCATTCATGACTAAGCCAGCTTGCTTTTCTTGGTCGGTGATCATGATTTACCTTGTTTGATTGCTAAATGATACGCAGCTTGGAACGCCTGGTGCCGTTGCCGGACTAGAATACGCTGAGCCAAAACCGCTTGGAGTCCAACGCCAAACCGTAGTGTACGGAGATGCAACCGTTTGCGCTCCAGCAATTGCCGATGTAGTGCTCGACCAGTCAGTAGATTGTCCGGTCGCATTAAACAACGGGCTTGCATACTGAGAACCAAAACCAGCACCCCAAGCATAAACCTTTACCCCAGGCGTGCTGTTGGTTCCGATAGAAATAGCTGCGCCACTTGGTGCAAATCGAACCGAATAAACCGTTCCACCAATAAAGGTAGATGGGTTGGCATATTTTACGCCAAAACCAGACGGTGATACGGCATAAGATGCTATAAACGGATTTGAAGTGCTTCCCACTGCGAGATCATTGGTTGTTTGGTTAAAGGATATGCTGCCCGGATTGTTGCCAAAAGGAGGCAGCGTTGCAGGGTTTGCGTATTTAGTGCCAAACCCAGTAGCCGACGACCACGGAAACAACGAAATAACCGGCGAGCTTCCTTGACTGAATGCCACCTGAGTATTGGTTCCGTTTAGCGTGATGCCGGTCGTCGTTCCAACAGAGTTCAGCGCTGGACCATTGGAATATTTAGATCCGAATCCGGTTGTTTGATTCCACGCCCATGCCTGTGGAAAGGATTGCGCGGTGGCATTGGACGTCAGGATTGCATCAATACTGTCTGTCCAAGTAAACCCTGCTGGACCGCCACCGCCTGGGCTTAAAGCACTGCCAGGATTGGAATATTGCGTCCCAAAACCAACACCAGACCATTGCCAGACGCTGAAATAAGGAGCCGAAGTAAATGACGCTGATAGATTTGAGTTGTTGCGAACAAAAGAAACCTGGCTGATTGCGTTAGGAATGGCCGGAGCGGTGTAGATTGACCCGAATCCGGTGGTGGAGTCCCATCCATAAACAGAGATTCTCTTGAGCGGTGTTGCGCCACCGTAAGCAATGAAAACCGATGGCGTGATTGCACTGCTTCCGGGGAACATCATTCCCAAGAAACCACTCATGTCACGCCAGTCCCAGAAATGTACCAAGTGTTTACAGCAACCTTGATCATCGTTGCAATGCCGTTGCTGGCCAATGACCGAGTGCCAGCAGATGCACTATTGGCGAGCTGAAGGGTAACGCCAGACTCAGGAGTGATCGTCAAAGCCGTGTTGTTGCTGATAATGCTGATCACCGTCCCAACGTCAAACGCCACCGATGCGTTGAGCGGCACAATAATTCCGCTGGTGATGTAGTAGTGCTTGGCACTATCAGACAAAACCAGCGTGCCACTCGAGTTTGTTGACTTTGGCATCGTGCGAAAGCCAAATTGAAAATTGCTGCCGCTGCTATCAAGCACCGTTGATGCGCTTGACAAATTCGAGATGGTCTTGTTGGTCAGCGTCTGCGTGCCGTCAACCGTGACAACGGTGTTGTCAATGCTAATCGTGCCGCTGGTCGTAATCGTGCCGCCCGTTAGCCCCGTGCCTGTAGCCACGCTGGTGACCGTACCAGCCGCTGAGTAGTTTGGGATATTCAGGACGTTAGCAACCAGCGTTGCAGCGCCGGTTGATCCCGTTGTGCTAAGCGTGATCGGCGATTGGAAATCCGTATTGGCAACCGCTGCCGCAAGCGCTCCACCGCTGCCTTTGAGCATTCCTGTGATGCTAGTGGTTAGCGTAATAGCCGGCGTCGTGGTTGGCGTTGCCACCGTACCAGCAAAGCCGTTTGCACCGACCACAGAAACCGTCGTGACTGTGCCGGTGCCGGCGCCAGAAGCATAGTTTGGAATGTTGAGCGTCGTTCCGTTGAACGTCGACGCGCCACTTGTGCCGACAGTCGTTAGCGCAATTGGACCCTGATAATCCGTGTTGACCACGGCATTAACCAAAGCACCTCCAGAGCCGGCCTTTTGAAGCGCCGTGCCTGCTGGTGGGGTAAGGTAGTCCGTATTGGCTACGGCAGCGCTGACGGTCGTGCCATCGCCCTTTAAGACGCCTGTAACGGTCGTGCTAAGCGTAATCGACGGTGACGTCGTTGCATTGGCAACCGTACCGGCAAGACCATTGGCTGAGGCAACAGAGACGGTTGTGACCGTGCCGCTACCGCCGCCGCCACCCGCCCCAGATGTTGCCCTGAGTGCCATTAGAGTCCCTCGCCTGGCGTAACCTCAAAAGCTCCAGCAGCGTCAGCTTGAAACCAAGCATTGGCAGGAATACCGCCAAAGACCTCAACCGAGTTTGGCAAAAACCCAAGCGTTTGCCGTTTAGGGCTTCCGGCTGTTGGCGCTGCCACTGTGATCGTTGGCGTTGGATTGCCAGGAGACGGTGCATACCAGGCTAAATACTGCGCCGATGCGCTGGTGTTGCGCACTCGATAGCTCGTAGGGTTGTCATTGTTGGTAGATGCGACCTGCACCGGAGACGTGCCGACAAGGTACGTTGGGCCAAATGGCGTGAATGGTGAGTTATACATTGATCAACACCCAAGAAGTTGTTTCTTCATCCCATTGATAGCGCTGACCGTCGGTTGGGTACGGCGTTGGGGCATCCCAACAACACGTATCTTCGTTTAACGTCCAGCTCGGGAAAGGCTGCGGAAGAATAAAAGCATCCCTTTGGGCGTCGTATTTATAACCAATTCCGGCAAAGTTCTTGCGAATCTTGCCGTTGTAGCTGGTTTGTTTCCAGTTGCTATAGCCACCGGACCAACGAATTAAAAAAGCAACCCCCATCACCTCAGACTCAGATCCGTCAGCAGCCAACATTTCAATATTGTTGACTGAATTAACCTCAATTACATTGTTGTCTTTGTCTAACTTTGCAAAGTGTGCCATGTTAAGTCCAACTAATTGTGCCGTTATCAGTAAACGTATAAATACGATTACCACCGGATATTGTGACCGTAGGAGAACCCGTTGTTGCCGCTACTGCAAATGTTGATGGGTAGGAAATAATTACAACCCCTTTTCCACCTGCGCCACCGGAAGCGCCGGTAGATGTATATCCGCCTCCGCCACCACCGTCGCCTGTGTTTGCAGCGCCTGATCCAGCAGTAGTGTCGTTGTTGGTTCCGTTTCCAGCACCGCCAGATCCCGCGCTTCCTGCCGTGTTTGCACCTACGGAATAAGCACCACCGCCACCGCCTCTAGCGTATGTAGATCCAGTTACCGAATAAGTGTTGCCGTTCCCACCGCTACCAGAAGTGGTGACCACTCCTGACGTTCCAGCCGCACTAGCTCCGCCGCCGCCGCCGGAAAGAGCGCCAAGCGTAGAACCGCCGCCAGCACTGCCCTGCCCAGCCGGTGATGCTGCGCCCCCGGTTGTTGTGCCACTACCAGCGGATCCACCGCCGCCGCCTGACCCACCAGCAACACCGTTTCTTGCGCCATTTTGACCGCAAGCACCGCCGCCGCCACCGGCAGATTCAATCTTTGCACCAGAGCCAACTGCGTTTGTGTTCCAACTGGAAACACCACCAGTTCCACCGTCTACTAAATTGCTTCCAGCAGTTCCAGCCGCACCAATTGTAATCGTGTAAGTAGTTGAAGTAACAACAGCATAAGCCGTTCCAGTCCTGTATCCACCAGCACCACCACCACCGCCAATTCCACCGCCACCACCGCCACCAGCAGCAACAACCAAATAATCAATAGATGACGGTGCAACCGCTTCTGTGTTGTTAACCCAACTCATCACGCCAGCAGTTGTTGCGCTTAATACTTGACCATTAGCCGTAGGCAACGCCGCTGGCAGCGTATAAGCAGTATTTGCCGCTAGTGTCGCTGGAGACTGGAAAGACGCATAATTGCTACTGTCGCTATCGGCAAACCGCAACGGTGTCGCAGCGCCCAATTGAAGATAGCTGTTATCGCTAGTAATGTTGGAGACAGTCGCGGGAGCTGCGCCAGCTCCACCACCAACAACCAGAGCGTTTGACGCAAGCGCAGCGCTAGATGCCCATGCCGTCCCGCTAGAGAAATATGGAATGCCACCAGACGTGCCGGCAATCGTAAACGCTGGCGTTGTGGTTGGCGTGCCAACGGACACAATGCCGCCAGTCCAACCAACCGATGTAACCGTTCCAGAACCGCCGCCACCACCAGCCGGCGTTGCCCATGAACCATCACCGCGCCAGAACGTCGTAGCCGTTGCACCTGTGCCGCCATTCAGGTTACTAACCGGCAGATTGCCGGTGACGCCAGTCGAGAGCGGCAAGAGCGTCGCATTGGTCAACACAAGAGCCGTTGGAGTGCCAAGAGCCGGCGCAGTTAGCGTCGGGCTGGTCAGCGTTAATCCGGTGATGGTCCCTGCCGTAGCGCCGAGCGATACCGCGGTTGATCCAATCGTGACCGATGAGTTGGTCAGTCCGGCATTCGGAATCGTCGTGGATGCTGTCACAGCGCTTGCGCCGTTGGCATACATATAACCCGTCAGACCCGTGACGGTCAGCGTGGAAAACGCGCTCGAGCCAGATGCGGCAACCTTCTGCCAGGCTGATCCGTTGTAGACCGCCCAGTCACCAATCGCCCAAGTGCTGATGCCGTTTAGGTTAGTCGAGCCAGCAGTCGATACAACGTAGTAAAAACCGAGCGTTCCAACGCTCGAGGTCAATGTCGGCGTATTGGTCGACGCATTCCACGTGCCTTGGTAGCTATTGCTAGTCGTCGCAACCGTACTTGCAGCGGTGATGCGGCCTTGAGCGTCAATCGTAATCTGAGGAATGCCAATTGACGTGCCGTAGCTGCCAGCGGTGACCGCAGTATTGGCCAGCGCAATCGTGCCGGTCGACGTGATCGGACCACCAGTCAGACCCGTCCCGGTTGCGACGTTTGAAACGCCACCAGCGGTTGATGCAATGGTGACCGTGCCGCCTGGCCCCGTGTCTGTCAGCGTGATATTCGTGCCGGCTGTCAGAACCCGCTCATTTGGCAGATCCAGCGACGCGCTTAGAGTTACATAGCTGTCGGTTGCCGATCCACCAGAGCTAATTGGCTGGCCACCTGCGCCAACCAATGTAACAAAATTTCCGTTAGCGTCATAAGTGGCGCCAACTGGGACCACGTTCGTAGACGTGACTACGTTTACCTGATTTGTCTGCGACATTTTCTATTCCAAAATTAAAGAAAAAAGCCGACCCTTGTGAGATCGGCTTTCTCCTTATTTGCCCAACTTATGGCAGGAACGTGAGGTCGTAACCGTAGACAAACACGTCAACGGTGGCAGGGTAGGTCGCTGCCGTGCCGACGTTAAAGTATACGGCTTGACCCGTCTGCGCCACTGTAGAAGCCACAGTTCGCTGCGACACGACCGCAGAGCTGGTCAATGCGCTCAGGCTGGCATTCGCCACGATTGCGGTGCCGCTTGCGCCAGGCGCTGGAAACACGCCGGCCAAAGGGACGGTAGCCGTCGACAAGTTGGTCGAAGCGTTTGTCACGATGACGTTTGAAACGCTGTAGCTGCCCGTGTTGAGAATCGGCAGAACGGTGTCACCCGTTACTGCCAAGCTGACTGACTGAGCCGATGCCAACAAACGCAGAGCCTGGTTTGAACCAAGCACCTGTGGATGATTGGCAACGGTAGTTGCGGGTCCCGGATTCGCCATGATTTATTTCCTTAAATCTTTGTTAATTAAGCTGCGACGCGGCAAGCCAGCTCTGGGTAGAGCATCGCCCAACCGTAGAGCACGTCAAGACGGCACGGGATAGAATCGTTATTAATTGTATATTGACGGACCACTCGAATTGAAAGCCCTAGCTCTTTATCCGATGCGCGTCCAGCAAACACAACGCCCATTGGCAGCTCGAGATCTGCACAAGCCAATGTTTCTGCATTGCGATGCAGAATAATGTTTTGTGGAGAAACCGTCCCGGTGTTATTGAACGGAGTCACAACAGCGGAGCTGCTGGTAGCCGAAACAAACACGTTTTGGAATTGGCCAGCCGTGATAATTGCTGGGCTAACCGTAACCGATGCCGAGCCACCCGAAGCAATCGTCACTGCCGAAGTCACAACAAAGTTGCGCAGACGGTTGGTGCCGTAAGGCTGACGGTTCTGTGGGTTAACAGCGTAGACGTTAGCGATGGTGATCACGTCGCCTTGCTGAATCGGAGCTGCTGCTGTCGTTGCCGAGATGGTGATCGTCGATGACGATGCCCAACCAGACGTCAGCGAGCCGGTGAAGGTTGCCGTGTTGGTTGCAAGCGTTGCAGTGGCGTAGGAGCCAAAGGTCTGGCTTACCACGTTCTGATCCATCTTCCAACGCATACCAGCCGAGTCGGTGCCCATCATGCCCTTTTCGTACTGGTCGCTGATCTTCTGGCTAGGCATGAACAGCCCTTTCAGCGAATCAACAATGGTAGCCGAGGTAAATGGCTCGACGATACAAGCACGGCGTCCGTCGCGTGGTGCGCCTTCTGAGTCCAGATAAGCCTGGCCGGTCAAATAGGTCAACAGCGACGTCGGTGGCACGCCAGCGGTACCAACAATGTTTGCCACATTGTTTTTAGCCAAAACCAAACCGTCCCTATCGATCCGATTTGCAATTGTGGCCACGGCCGGTTTGATCAATCTGTCAGAAAACATATCCATCGACAATGCCAAATCAGCAGTGCTGAATTGGGTATCAACGTGGAATTGGGTATTCAATGTGACAGGGATTGAAGTCTCGTTAAAGTCTTCAACCGAGAGGTTTGGTCCGGTAACACCAATAAACCGTGCTGGCTTACGGACGTTAACAGTTGCGCCAATCTTTGCACCGGCAACGGCGAATTGATCGTCGTATTCGCGGTTGACTTCGCTGGTAAATGTGAGTTCGTTTTCCAAGACCATCAACGCTTCGTTGGTGATCTTGCTGATCGTTAAAAGGGTATTGGCCATTTTATTTCCTTCGCGTCATAGACGCATTAAATCTGTTTACCTGATCTTGCCGGCTTGTCTTGCCGCTTTCCATGCTGCGTATGTCCCATGAAACTCCCCTTTGGAATTCACGAGATTGTCAGCGGTTGCGTTGCTTGACTTGATAGGGTTGATCGGGGCTGGTGCCTTGCTTTTTACCACAGATCTCTCAGGCTTGCTAGTTTCAGATTTCTCAAACTTTGCTTCCAGCTTGCCAATGGCCCTCAACGCTTGAGCCGGCGTCAAATCATTAAAAGACCTGGCCTGATCTTGATTTGATGCAAGGTGATACAGGATTTGTGGTCCTACGTCTGACTCTAATATTGCGTCCCGAATGTGATTCGGCACAACAACATCGCTTGACGACACCATCTCATCAAAATCGTCAATCTCAACCTTTGCCGCTTCGAGCCGTTTGGTCCAAGTCTGTACGACTTTCGCTTGTTGCTCTTGCGCTTTCCTTTCTAGATCCTGCCGATCTCGCTCTTTGAGTGCCCTTTCAGCGCTAAATTCAGCCAATGCTTCTGCGTATTCAAAAGCATCTGTGAATTGATCCGGCGTAGGCTTGGCATCAGCAACAGGAGCCTGTCTCGGCGCCTGTCCTTGTTCCAAAGCCTGTAGCCGTGCTTCCAGCGCTTCCCTGGCATCACGCTCACGCTGAGCATCAGCTCGAGCCTGTTCGCGTTGCCTAGTCAGCTCTGAAAACCGCGCCTTCAGCTTGCTCGGTTTACCTTCGTTCTCTATGGCTGGTGCTTCATCTTCTGCTTCTGGCTCATTCTCAACCTCGGATTCGATTGGCTCTGCGTCATCGGCAGCCTCAGTCGTTTCTTCGGGAGCTAAGTTCAGTTTCTGTGCAAAAAATTCGGCTTGATTCTCGCTTGTGACAACTTGCGTCGTCTCTCGTTGTTCGCTCATGGTTACCCACGGATTTTCCCGGTGAAACGCGCCGGTACGATTGCGCTTATATAACCCGCTTTTGCATCGGTGTCAAAGACTATTGCATAAACGGGTTTTGCCCTTGGTCAACGTCCGACACAGCAAACTCTGCCGCCATCATTTGCTCAGCATTGCGCCGCTCAATCTCTCGAGCCAATGCGTCTATTGGCATATTGTGGATTAGCAGGTTAACCAGCGCATCAATTTCAGTTTTGTTCTGACTGGTGATTGACCTGGTGTTCTGATCATTGACCCGGACCTCGGCCATTGTCTCGGTGTTGTGCGCCTTGGCGGTGACTTCCATGAGCTTGCGCTTATTCGCACCTTCTTCCTTGATCTGCGCCACCTGACCGCGGTTGTTGATCTCAAGCTGCATTGCTTGCATTTGCTGCTGCATTTGTTGCACGGCTTGCTTGGCTTGTGCGAGCTGCATCTGAACCTGTGGAGGAATGTCCGACTTCTCGTCAATCTGCGCCAGCGGGTTTACTGCGGCCAGCCGGTCTGCAATGATCTCCGCGCCGGGAAAGTCCATCTGCCGGAAGACCAGATCGCCAGCAGCCTGGAACAGCTCTGGGCTTGCACCGATCAACGGCATCATCGCCTCGACCGCTTGGATGCGCCGTGATGCGTAGCCAGGACCCGTATCCATGCTGACGTCGTACTCACCAACAGTCACGTCGTTCAAGACTCTCCCAACTTGGGAGGCTTCATTAATGGTGATGAGATCTGGCTTTCCATCAACGCCGATGATGCGCATAACGCGCTCGGAGTCATAGATTTTGGGAATCAGATCAAGAATGATGCGACCAGTCTGGGCAATGGATTTAGTCAAATTATCGTAGTAATGATAATTCGTCATATCCGTCTGTTGCTGCTGACCATTCAGCGCCTTGCCGCTGATGTTGCCGGTCGGCAATTGCGCAGGATCGAAGATGCCCACAACCTGCTGTAGATCGTTGCTGACAGACTCAGCAGCGCCCATGATGCCCAGCGGTGGTGGCTCTGGTTGCAGGCGCGTCGGAACCGGCGCCGTGCGTCCTTCAATGTCGGTCTGCTTGTATCGCAGCACCGGCGTGGCTTTGATGTTAGCCGCCGCCCACTCAGTCTCGTGACCTTCGTCTTGTCCCTCGGCCAGCAGCCACTTGGCTTTTGGCGCCAGGGCAATCGCCTCGGTCATTGAGGTTTGCCAAAAGTTGTACATTTTCTGCGGATCTTTCGCATAGCGCACCAGACCGTATTTGATTGACTTGCTGTCAATGACGATCCGACCACCGTAAACCGGCACGACAGGAATAAATTTGCCTGGCCAGTCCCGTTCTTCCAAGATTTCCATCGCGGTGAGCTTGCACCACTTGACGACCTTCTTGTAGCTGTCACGCTCGCCAACGATCTCAAGCCCATTTGCAGCCATAAAATCCTTGCTGGGCAGCTGGTCCTTGAACAACCGTGACTTGTCGTTCAACAGGTAGAGCTTTGCCGGCGTGCGCTCAATGTAAAAGTATTCGGCAATCCGAATGTCTTCCTTGGTCACCCACTCAGGGTTGCTGTCGCCATTTCCGCGGCCTGAGAAATTGCCGCCAGCATCTGAGTTTGGGTAGAGATCCCGAAACTTATCCTTGCTCATCACGGTCGTGATAAGGCAACGCTCTTGGTCCGAGCCGTCCAGCGCCACGCTGTTGGGATCGAAGTAAACCGAGAACGGATTCTCAATAGGGTTGATATAGATCTCTTGATCAAACGAGTCAGGAGCCGTGTAATCGGTAACCACTCGCCAGTAGCCCCAACCCATGCGCACAGCGGATTCAAACGCCTTGTCATAGGCGCTATCGGCATCGCTGTTGATCTCAATATGCCGAGTTATCCCTTCCACAACCTCGGCGGTTTCTTTGTTTGAATAGCTGTTGCACGGATGGACCTTGATGCGCGGTCGCTGCTGCCTTTGTTGGTTGGCGATCTGCCGGCAGTATGCGTCGAGCTTGTTGATCGTCAGGCACGGTCTGGCTTCCAGGTTCCTGCTGTTCTGGATCTCTACCGGCCATTGATCGCCCGAGACAAAGCGCAGATCGTCCAGCGCATCCGAGCGATTGTTGGAATCGGCTTCATTGGCCAGCCGGAGAAAGTTCATCGCGTCTGCAATGCGGGAGTCGTTTCCCTCGCTTTGATAATTTGCCATTTCAGCTCATCCAGTTAGTCGGTAGCGTAAAGGTTTGCTGTTTCTTGCGTTGCTTTGGCTCGTTGACCATCAATCCGATGTATCTAAACGCATCTGCGCCGTGCGAATAATGGTCGTGAAGTGGTGACTTTGAGAATCCACCCGTCTCTGGGTCGACTTCGTACCGATAGTGGCGCAGACAGGTAAGACCTTCTGCGCAGGCTTCTCGATCGAACCAGCAGTTGTTGAAAATAGTTCTCGCAGCATTGATAGAGTCAGCAATTGGCACTCTCGGAATGATTCGTGTCTTGTATCCAGCCGCTCTGACAATCTCCTCAATAGATTTACCAGCAGCGGCAAGCGTCTTATTCTCGGCGTCGTGCGGAAGCCACAACGTATCGTAATGGTATCCAAACGTCTGCAATTGCGCTAGGTAATAGCTGATTGTCTTTTGATTGTCCTCCATGTAACGCAACAAGCGCGTTTCCATGCCGACAAATTGCAAGAACCAGATTGCCGTAGCATCAGACCATCCTAGGTCGAACACGGCGTGAACAGGCTTGCTAGAGTCGAATGGAACCCGTCCAATGCGTCCCTGAAGCTCGGCGTCCTGCATCTCCCTGGCAAACACTGCGCCGTCAACAGTCTGCCGGCATATGCCCTCCCAGACCGTGTTGTAAGCCTCGATGTCACGCTCTTTTAGCGCATCCTTCTCAGCTCTCAGCGTCTCTGGGAACCAGGGGTTATCGCTCCAGTTGATCTTAGTGACCACACAGTCAGCAGGAGGATGCACCACAAAGCGTTGGAACGTCTCATCAGTCTCCAGCTCCGGGTTAAAGCTGATCCAGATCTCTGAATCTTGTTTACGAATTGTCGGGATTAAAACATTCCATGACATTCTCGACACAGACTGCGCTTCTTCAACCCAACAAATATCAACGCCCTCAAACGATTTGATGTTTGAGACATTGTTTTTGAGTCCAACAAAAAAGAATTCAGAGCCGTTCTTAGCTCTGATTGACGTTTGGGTTATTTCATAGAACCCATGCAATCGCAATGATTCGATCTGGTCGCATAAAAGCTTATGCACCGAATCACGGATTGACGTCTGGAATTCCCGTGCGCAGAGTATGCGAGTGGGCTTTGATGCGCCGATAATTAGCAGCGCTCGAGCAATCGCCCATGACTTGCCGCCACCTCGACCGCCGTAGGTTACTTTATACCGATGCTTGTCAAAAAGTACCGATAGCTTCTCAGGAAACTCGGCATTGGCAATGGCATTATCAAGCTCATTCACTGGGCTTAACGAATGTAACCTTGATGCCCTCAACCGGCGATCCGTCCGGGTTGCTCAGCACAGTCGTATTGCGCTCGCCCCAACCCATCTGGGCCTTTGACCACCAGATCATCGCCGTGGTGTCGCCAGCCATTGCCTTGTTGTAGAGCGTGTCGGCAATGGAAGCGCTGGCTTTAGCCTTGCCAACGGCCAGCTCAACCTCGTAGTACTTACGCAGCGTCGGAGCGCTGATGCCGATAAGAGCCGCGATCTGATCCTGCGGCAAGCCGAGTCCAGCAGTCTGCTCGACTTTTGCTTTCGACGTCTCAGTAGGAACGTGCGGAGGAATCATCTTTTATAGGCGAAAAAATAAACCAATCAACCAGGGTTAGGAATGTCGAAAGCTCTGCGCAAAGCCGTGTAAACCAATCGCAAACGCAGCTCGGTTTCTGGCAAAAACTCTTTTGGTTCTAATTGCTCGGATTCAATAGCAGAGTGAATGTATTCAACCAAACGCTCGTATTGCTCTTGTTTTTGAGAAATCATTGTCCGCTCTCCATATATTTCATCACATTGTCAAGCCATCGCTGATCCGCTCTTTGGATCGGATTTGACAAATTAAATGATCTCATATCGCCAGATGGATCTGTTCCGGCTGCACGCCTTGCCGCAGTAAAATCTGAAAATAGAAAGTCTCGTGGAACAGGTCGGTCAAACCCTCCAACATATTGCCCACCAAGCTGCGTGTTATATGTTGTATGAGGCACAACAGGATTAGAAATAATTCGCCCACTTGGGTCCATTTTTGCAATTGAAAGACCGCCACCGTGAATTGGTACATTCATCAATGATGGTTCTGTAATTGCCGCTCGAGTTATTGGCAAACTTGGGAAACCCGCTGCTCTAAATTGGTCAAGATCCATCCGATCAATAAAAGCGTGTCGCAAAGCGCCGTTTTCATTGAGCTGCGCTCGAGCTTCTGGGCTGTCGATTCCCTTCCACTCGGGTCTGTGTAGTCTAACCTCGTTATCAAACTCTCGCTTGACTTTTTTGCTTATTTTTGCACCTCTGACTTGCTGCAACAACGCATCGGTCATCATGGTGGAAAAATCGCCACCAACGTGGCTCATCGGCATATAAGCCATGTACACGTCGCCGCTGCCTTGTTGCGCAGCGTCTCTAACGCGCTTGGCTAGGCCAGAGATGACGCCCTTGTCCGACGCCCAGGCAGAACCATACGGCAAATGGCTGCGCATAAAGTCCATGCCACCTTCCAGCGCTACTGGCTCGGGTAGTCGAACGCCTTCAATTTCGGTCAACAATTGTCCTGCGGCTGTTCGGTCGCCAGTGGCTGGAATAATGACCGCGCCTTGCAATTGTTCTGGAGAAATAACCCTGCGCTCTGCAAGATTGTTCATTGGCTCCTGAGTGAACCGCATTTCACTCAGCGGCTTCTCGAGCTTCTTGCCTTCGCCAATTGGGTGGTACAACCCGCGAGCGATATTCTCGGCTTTGCTGGCTCTTGGTGCAGCATATGCAATCGCGCCAGAACGCTCCATAGCGTCCAGCAGCGCTCGATAGGCAACATCACTAGTCGCCAAGTCTTTCAGAGCTGTGCCGGTCATTCTAGCCCCGGCTGCGCCGGCTTTGGCAGTTGGCCCGGCCATTGGTGCCACGGTCATTGCCGCCGACAGCGTGTCGGGTCGCAGTTTAGTCGTGTAACCCGTGCCTGTGGTCAATGGTTCGTTGTAGCTGATTCTGTTGAGCGTGCGCTGTAGCTCAGGAATGCCGAGCAAATCGCTGACCGGCGTTGACAGTCTGCCCTCGGTGATCGGCCCTCCGGCCTGGAGCGTAGAGCCAACGTCGTAACCCTTGGCGCCCAGCTCGAGCAAGTCGGCCAGGAAACCAGAAACACGATTGCGTGGCGTCGGTCTGATCGTCCCGGTGATTCTCGGGTAATCAGCCATTAGCAGTTCCAGTTTTTCAGCGATGCCTTGGCACGCTCTGCCGGACCCTTGGCGTTTTTCACAACGCCAGACATTCTTGCGCAGAAACTAGCCTTGCGACCTTTGTCTGCGTCGGTCTTCGGGTTCGGCGCTGGTGGCTTAAGATTGGCGTTGTTTTTGGCGTTGTACTCAGCACGACCTTTCGCAGTCATCCCGGCGCCCTTCTCGGTCGGGTTGTAGGTCTTGCCCTTCCCCGTGGTTGTCCGAGGAATGGGCTTGTCGTGCTTTGTAGCCATTACTTTTTGTTCACCAGTCTAGCAGTCTTCGCAGCTTGCTTAAAGTCAGCAGCAGACGGTGCCGCCTTGCTGCCGACCTTATTCATCTTCTCGCCAGAGCCGGCTTTGATCCGTTCCTGCTTCGCATTAATATTGGCATACAGGCCAGGTTTCATGCGTGGTCTTCAAAAGAGATTACAAAATCAATGCCGTCATCCTCGGCTTCTGGCTCCAGCTCGCAAGCGTGCGTGCCAACGGCCAGAAACTGAGCAATATGCTGGTCAAGCACGCGCTTGAGAACGTCACGGCAATCTGGGCATTCTTCGCTGTCGATTGCGCCCATCATGACCGCGATCTCCTCGGCCAGCTCAGCTTTGCCGGCTTCTGAGCCGTCCTCAAAAGCCTGGCCATGAATATCGTCCGACGATTCGTTGATCTGGTCCTCGAGCGCTGAAACAGCTTCTTTCAACAATTCTAAATCGTCATGGATGCTCATTTAGTTTGCTCCGTGAATCACAACAAAGTTGATGACCACAGCCTCAGACAAGCTGCCAGCCGTGTTGTTGAACAACCCGATTGTGGCGCTGCCGGCTGCTTGGTCAGCCACGTAAGGCCAATAAGAGCCAGGCGTTGCAACACCACCGGAGATGCTGACCATCACAACGTCATTGTCGCTGATCGTTGAGTTGTTAAGCGTGAAAACCACGTTAGTCTGCTGGACCAATGCCGCGGCATTCATGGTAATGCGTCCCATGCTCTTGTTGAGCGTGACCGCGGTTGACTTGCTGGTGAGCTGCGTCACTGCGCCCTGCGCTGCTGGCGTATAGCCAAACTCTTGGCTGACGTAGCACGTCGTAAACTCTGGATCGGCGTAAGCAACGCCTGTAGCGATTGAATTACTCATGATTTTCCTTTATTCCACGACCGCACAAACGTCGGCCTCTGAAATGATTTGATAGTCCTGGCCATCCTTGTTATGGGTCGGCCAGCTCAAGTAGTCGCCGTTGCCGTACTTGATCCAGTCACCAACTTTCGCCTCTTGGACCTGCGGCCCGACAGCAACGATCCGACCTTCATTGAAAGGTTCGCGGTTGGTGACGTGGATCACGTCCGACAGTTTCCTGACGGACGGTTGCACGGTAATGAAGTTGCGTAACGGTCTAATCATTTCTGATACGACATCCGATCGTGCGTATAGCACGTGCCCGACGTCACGCCGGTGTTGAATTGCTTGTCCTTGCCAGTCATATCGGCTTCGCCCATGCCAACGCCGTTGACCATGCGCTCTTTGCGCTCGCCGGTTTTCTCTTGCTTGGCAACGCCAGCAGGAACCTTAGCGCTTGAGCCGAAGCCGTAACCCGCTGGCTGCTTAGTTGCTGAGTCTTTAGATTTCATCATTTTGGAGCCTATTTAAGAAAGCGTAGTTTAAAAAGAGTCGAATCAATGAGTTGTGCAATCTCATCAATCAGGTTTTGTATCTCAGAGTCGTCGGGCATGATTTCGCGTGAGTCTTGCACAAAATACTTGATGCCTTCCATGTATTCGACGGGATCGTCGGTCGGAAGGTAGTAGTCGTCAGGGAATTCGGTGAATTGCCCGTAGCGCCCCATGTAAGCCTCGGCCAACTGGTCGACCAGTTCTGGTATGGCTTGATAATACTCACCGAGCGCCTGGTGCGCAGCGAAGCTGCTAGTGGTCCAATGCAGCAGATGCGCGTTTGTGCCTGAGTGCAGAAGCACCGAGACAAATGTACTCGCTTCATTTTCCATCTGCACCACCGAAAAAAATGGGCAACCCCTCGTCGCCCAATTGGGCAATGTAGTGGCGAGGAGTGCGCCCGGACCCAATCATGCGCGTTGTAGCACGTTATCAACGTGATCGTCAAACGCTTTTTTGCGTCGTGCTATTTCCCGGTCTAGATACCAGCGTGCTTTCTCAAGGTCTTGCAACCCTTCCTTAAGATCCGCTCGCCAGACGTATTTGATCGCGTTGCCTAAGTTAAAGCACATATGCTCGGTAATCTGGATGCACTCAACGCCGCTTGGATGCTGAGTGTAGTGCTGTGGATGGTTTACAGGGTCGTGGCTCATGAGTAGTTGTCCGGTGAGTAATCGCCGCACCAGTGGATCTCGTCCACGGGTGGCCAGGCAGGGGATTCGTTGCCTTCGATGTCTACCAACAGCTCTGGTGATCGGCGTCGACATTCACCCATCCAGGTGCTTTCCCCATCTCCGCTAAGTAAGTTGAAATATCTACAGGATCCGCAAGTAGGTCGCACAGCCATTCCTCCAAGAATAGGTCGCTGGTTTGCTCGTCGATTACTGGTTTCATCTTGTCCTTCCCATTCGTCTATCAAAACGGATGCGTCAGCCTGAATCTGCTTTGCAAGATTGACAACGCAATCCAGCTCCACTTTGAATCCAGCACATTGCTTTTGCAATTCGCTGACGTTTAATTGAATGCTGGTAATTGATTCTCCGACTTGTAGTGTCATGCAATAAGTGCCTTTTTCAATTGTGACTCTTTCATGTTAAAAATATCCTCAGAATTGAAGATCTTCTCAATCCACGGTCTAACCCATAAATAAGTCGTCCCGATCTTGGCGTTGCGCTCAATCAGGTTCTTAGTCGTGAGCTTCTCACCACCATAAGTAACCCACAAATGTGGCGTCACATAGTGCGGCACGTACATCGCGTCACCCAGAAAGAATACCGGCTGCACGTCCGGGTGGAGCTTCTCATTGTCTTCGCCACGGTAGACAAACCGGCCATTAGTAAATTCCATCAACGCTCTCCACGGGTTTTCCAAGGGTTCTGAGTACTACGCAATATTCTGGCTCGCGACTGCTGGCACGACCATTGGCGTCGAAATAAATGTAGCGCTTGCGACTGGCGCCATCGGTCTCGTCAATACGTCGGCCAAGTTTGCCAACCCTAAATCCCTGACGCAGCTTTGCATCAATATCTTTTGAGCTTAAATTAGGGAAATACTCGGCACATTGCTTTGACGTCATTGATCCATGATTGGCAATGATTTGTAGTGGATCTAATTTAATTTCCATTTTATTACTCCTTAAACATCAAAAAGGAATGTCGCTGTCGGCGTCATCCTCAAAAGTCGATGCGCGGCCCTGTGGCGCGTTTTTCATCCGGGCTGGTAGGGTAGCCTCACCTGCCTGCTGAAAACCGCTCCTGTGCCCGTCTGGATGCCTTTTCGGGCCATGATCGACCGCGGTTGTCGGTTCGCAAGCGTTTCCAATCGAAATTGCAGCGTATTGCATCCCGCTGGCAGCGGTTTTGATCGTCACGTCCAGCCAGTGCATAGCGCCGTCTGGCAGGCAAATGCGTCCTTTGTAATCGGCGTGCCAATCCTCGACCTTTTTGTCATTCGGGAATGCTGCGCCTTTTCCAGGTTTCTGCTCGTAATTGCCCTTAGCTGCGGTTGGTTTATTCATTTGATTCACTTTAGATTGTTTCTCAGGATTTGGTCAGTCACAACTTCGGAAAGTAATTCCTCCATTGTTTCGACCTCGGGTTGTTTGGCATGGACCCGTCTGCGAATAACGGATTCAATGCTCGTTTGCATTTGCGCTGACGTCATGTCCAGAGCAATTAGCTGATTTACCAGATTGCTGCTTATTTGTGCACCTTTTATTTTTTTCAAACCTCCTCTTATTTCTTTAGTAAAATTAAATATAGAGTCATTCATCTTAATCATAGATCTCATCCTTAGATCTTAGTCTTAGCTCTCTAAGTCTTAGATCTTAGTCTTAGATCTTAGTCTTAGATCTCTACGCGCACGCGTATATGAAGAAAAGTTATCCACAGGGTTGTCCACAG